>Ga0307376_10002100_pt1 | contig 20121 bp, 24 predicted proteins | sample TR2MG_FD_202536 | JGI IMG/M metagenome (GOLD analysis project Ga0307376, IMG submission 202536) | Soil microbial communities from Risofladan, Vaasa, Finland - TR-2 | ecosystem: Environmental > Terrestrial > Soil > Coastal area > Acid sulfate soil | place: Finland: Risofladan, Vaasa | collected...
CTGTTGGCGTCTAGGAACAATCGCTGCGGCGATCCGGTGAGTCCAACGCCTCCGTCTCCGAACGCGAAGCCGCCAGGATCGTTGAACACGCAGTCGAGGAACGACTTGTCGGCAAGGCCCTCGACGCGGCCTGGGTAGGGCATCGCCGCCGGGGTCTGGTCGTACCGGATGCGTCCGGTGAACCAGCAGTTGTGCATGTTGCGGAATTTGATGAAGCCGAGGATCCGATTCTGGATGAAGGAGTCGTAGGCGAGCAACACGATCTCGTTCTGGTCTGCCACCGCCAGCGGACTTCCAGTACCCGTCTCAGCCTCACCGAAGATCGACTTGTCCGAGGAGGTCATCTGCGCGTGCAGGGACGTGAGGTATAGCGGCCCGGTTCCCTCGCCGCTGACTGTTGCGCCCGAGTCCTGATTCAAGACCGCGCCACTGAGGACCGCCTTGTCCAATGCGAGGCCGCGCTGACCGACGGTCGTGCCGTGGTCGGGCGTCGTCACCTTGCAATGTATGTCTCCGTTGATGAAGAACGTCGGAGCCGATGGCGAGCCGAAGTAGAGGCCGGCGTTCGCTCCAGGCGGCCACCACACCGCGCTCGGTGTCTGGTAGAAATTGATGTTGCCAGTGATCGTCACGTCCACGCCCACCACGGACACGGCCTGACGATACGGCATCAGGATGCCGCCGGGGTCGCTGACGCTGTGGTTGTAGGCTCCAGGCGCCATCATGAACACGACCGGCGTGTTGTACTCGCCGATCGATGTCGTCGGAACCTGAGTGACGGCGTGGGCCAGGGTCTTCCACGGCTTCTGGATCGTGCCGTCTCCGGCCGGCGACACGTCGCTTCCGTTCACGATGTCCACGTAGACGTACCAACTCGGGATCGGCGAGCCGCTCGGTGTCATCGCGTCCAGGGTCGCCAGGGCGGTCTGCACATCGTCGTCTGTCGGGCCGAGGTTGCCTGAGAATCCAGAGGCGTCCACCTTCGTGCCGCCAGCGCAGTCGACGAACAGGTAGCCTCGAGCACCGGGCGTGGAGGCCGGATCGAAGTTGCTAAACGTCGGCATCCCGCTGGACGTGATCCAGCACCAAGTGGTCGAGTCGAAGTACACGGCTTGGGGGATCTGCGCCAGCGGGTCGGTGACTCCGCCGTCGTAGCCGAAGTGCATCTGCGTTCCCTTGCCAGTGCAGTTGCGAAGACCGAACGAGCCGCCGTCCATCCAGCCTTGCGGGTACGGGTTTCCGTCTTTGTCGAGGCTCCAATCGATTTCTCGGAAGGACACGTTGTCGAGATTGTTGAAACGAGCACAGCCGTAAATGCCCCATTTGATATTGGTATCGATACCGCTGAGAGTGACGGGATTTGGCATCCAATCGACGCCGCTCACCGGCTCGGCCTCGCCGAAGATGCAGGGCGTGTACGGCGGCGTGTAGCCAACCGCAGACTGCTCGTACTCGCAGCCCTCGATACGGATGTTCATCGTCCCGGTCGCGTCGGCCTTGACCGTGGCTCCGCACGCGGCGTTCCAGATCCTTCCGACCATCACCACGTCGCGGGTGTTGAGCACCTTCGATTCAGGCATGTCGTAGCCGCCGCCAGGACTCACGTTGTACGCCTTGACCTGTCCGAGCACGAAGCAGAGTCCAGACCTGTCGTCGGTGGAGTACGCGATGCTCTCGCCGATGAACGACAGAGCCGGGTTCTGGGCGCTCGGCAATGCTCCCCAATCGTCCCACGACTTCGGCTCGATCGCCCAATCGATGTCGCCGAGAATGATGTAGGCCTCGCCGATGATCAGCGTCCGCAACCGGTCGGGCAGCGTGAAGTTGCCAGCGTATGTTCCCGGCGCGAGGTGGAACGCAAGGTAGAACCAATCTTCCGCGGTCACTGGCGCCGGAACCGCAGTAGAGGCGTGTACCAGCGTCTTCCACGGGGCGCCGGGTGTCCCGTCGCCGATCGTGTCAGAGCCGTTCACCGCGTCGACGTAGTAGTTGCCCTTGCCTTGGACGTACCCGCTCGCTCCTGTGAAGTCGAACAGGCGCTTGGTCTGACCGACTTCGATGTACGCGCCGTTGAACCAGATGATCGTGTGGTCGTCGTTCACGTAGCCCATCGGCACCGCGGTCGCGTCCACCTCCATCCGGTCGTTCCAGACTTCCCACTCCACGCTCTGCGGACCGACGGCTCCGCTCTGCAGCCACGCTCCTATGATCGACCCAGGCTCGAGCACCACGAATCGAGATGTCACCTCTATCTCGACGTGGTGAGTCCTCGACAGGAACTTCGCAACGTCCCTCGGGATGAAGTGGTAGACGCCGGCGCCCATGTCGCGGATCTCAACCTCCGGCAGCTGCACGTTGATCAGCTGCAGATGCTCGAGGTTCTCGAAGATCCTCGCGTCGAGGTTGTACATCGTGTCTTTGAACGTATCGAACCAAGACTCCGCGTTCTCTTTCGGGAACGGGATCTTGAAGCGTGGGGTTTCGTTGTCGGCCATCACACCACTCCAATGTTCAGCGTGCCGAACGTGATAATTTTCGTCGGCGGCGGCACGAGGTTTCCTTCGCTGTCGAGTTCCGCGACCGGCCCGACAATCTCAATGTTGACGAACTCGATCCCAGGTATCGTCTTCACGTTCTTGTACAGCCAATCGAGGTACAGCGGCTGGTTGAACTGACGAGCGCGAAGGATGCCAGCGATGGTCGCCTGTATCTGAGATGTCACCTCAGACGGCACCGCCTCGGTCGTCACCTTGACCTGCACAACGATCTGCGCTGGCACGAGGTTGAAGCTCCCGTCGATCACCTCCACGTCCTGCGTCACCTCCTTGATCTTGTTCAAGTGGGTCTGCAGCCCGATGATCAGTCCGGCACTCGGGGGCACGTAGGCTCCCTCCGAGTCGTAGGCCAGGATCGGGACCTGAACGTAGTTCGACAGGCAGTCCGCGTCGAACAGCTCGCCAATGCGGCCGTGCATCAGCGTCAGGATGTCGTTGACCGCTGACTGCAGCGCCGCGGCCGTTCCGCTGATCTCCTGCGCCGCCGGCAGGATCCCGTCCGCCGCGTCGTTCAGGTAGTAGTCCAGAAGCACGATGTTGTCGGTGTTCGCCAGCTGTATCGATGCGAATGTGACCAGCGGCGACGGCGGCGTCGGGTCGTCGGTGATCGTCTGCGCCTCGAAGATGAACCCGAGCGCCGAGTCGATGGCTCCGTCCACCGTTGTCTGCTTGGACTCCAACTGGTCGGTGAGCGTGTCGATGGCGAGGATGTAGTTTCCGAGAAGATCCAGCTGATTGTTGATCGCGGACTTCTCCGGCGCGTTCGCAGACGACCCGTTCACCTGAAGCTTGATCTCGGGAAGGCTCGGAATCCCCGGCGTCGTGCCGAAGACTACCTGATCCACGATCGTTCCAATGTCCTCGACGATGTTTCCGTACAGGCTGTTCGCCGTCCGAGCGCCTTCGATCTGCGATTGCGCCGATGCGAGGTATCCGGTCATCGCTGCCACCAGCGTGGCAAGCTCCGTGTTGCTCGCGCCCATCGCTGCAATCACCGCGTCCATGCTAGTCGCGCCGGTGGAAATCTGGGACTCGAGCGCGTCCACCGTCGTGCGGTAGTCCACGAGCAGCGTCTCGATGGCGTCGATCATCGCGTTGAAAACCGTATCCTCGTAGGCCGCTCGCGGGTTGAACGCGTAGGCCACCGCCACGCGTCCGTACATGGGATCGGAGTAGCTGTTCGCCAGCGCGATGTAGTCGGGCAGCGTGATCGCCGCGTCTCGAGCTGCGAAGGCGAACGGCGCCAGGGCCTTTGCTCGAGCAGCCGTCTCGGGGTCGGTCCCGCCGCTTGACCCGAGTGGGTTGGTCAACTGCACGGACACGGCCAAGCCGCCGGCCATGATCGTGTCCACGGCGGTCCTGATCGTGTTGGCCTTCACGTTCCCCTTCAGGCCATCGATGATCGTGAACCGGATCTTTATCTCTGCCGCGTCGGGCGGCTTGTTGCCGGCCACGCCATCGCCGAACTGCACCGTCGGCGGGTCGTCCACGTATCCGACCTCGAACTGATTCGTCTTCAGGTAGTCGAGGAACCTCACCTCATCCCACGGGCTTCCGTCGACCCAGACCATGACCGAACCATCGGCCAGATAGCGATCGGTTCCGATGTTCGACAGCCGGTAGCTCTGGTTCGGTGTGCCGTCTGACGTGTAGATCAGCGTCCGCGTCTCGCCCTGCCTCACATCCAGTGTCGTCGTGTCTCCTGGCGCCGGCGCCGGGTTGATCAGCTTGTCAGCATACGTCTCAAAGAATAGACCGTTCGGACCGGCAATCCGATAACCCTGCGGGATCGGGAACGGCACCAGGGCACCCTGCGGGAAGGTCACGTCGAGCGTCGTGCTCGATGCCGTCGCCGCGGCAATCTTGTAGCCGATCTGCTTGACCAGCCGTGCGACCGCAGCACGCGTGCGAGCCGTGTCGAGGAAGCAGTCGCTCGAGGTTCTGTCGAGATACCAAATCAGCTGCGCCGTCGCGTAGGCCATCAGGTCGATCAGCATGACGCCGAGCGAGGACGTGGCGTAGTCGTTGTAGATGTCGCTGTACTCGGTCTTCAGCCTCCGCAGAACCGAGTCGAAGATGCTCTGGAAGTCCTTGCCGGAGTACCGGACCTCGTTCAAAGGCTTTCGGTCTGGAACGAGCGGAGTGTAGTCTGGATTCGGCATCGTATCCTCTCTACGGCGTCGGCGTCACAGCCGGCGGAATCGTCACGGGAACCTGCTGATTGTACACCTGACCGGCCACCCTGTAGACGATATCGATTAGAATCGTCGTACCCTTCGAGTTCTTGGTCGGCACGATCTCTACAGGCTTCACCGAGAGCAGCTGCGCCTCCGGCACCCAATTGTCAATCGCCGCGGTCACGTCGGCTCCAATGCGAGCCTGAGTCAGCGGGTCCATGTTGTCGAAAACGAACTCGTGGACGTTCGTGCCCACGTCGTAGTGCATCACCCTCTCGCTCTTGCCCGTCAGGATCAGCGCGACCATGTTGGCGAATACCACGCCCGGACCCTGTGCGCCCTCGGGAAACGACGTTGCTCCGAGGTGAAACGGGAACGCGATCGACTTGACCAGATCTACATCAGAGATCGGCACAGCATCCTCCTAGTCCAACGGGCAACCCGGCAATCCAGGCAATCCGGGGAGAGCCGGTAGTGGCGGTAGTCCCAGGCTCGGTATCGGAATCGACAGCGATAGCGTCGGCAACACCAGCGAGATCCCGAACGTCGGTAGACCCGGCAACCCTGGCAGCGACGGGAGCGGTGGCAGTCCGAGGCTCGGGATGGGGATCGACAGCGACAGCGAGGGCAGGACCAGCGTCAGGCCGAACGTCGGCAGTCCAGGCAAGCCCGGCAGACCCGGAAGCGGCGGCAAGCCGAGACTCGGGATGGGAATCGCTAGCCCCAAAATTGGGAGCGCTGGTATCGTTCATCTCGACATCGAGTTCTCCCTTCATGCCACCCTCACGACCGACGACAACTCCTTGTACAGCACCACAGGCGGCGTGCTCTGCGGCACAGGCACTCCAAAGCCTGGGTTCGGGTGCGCGTGCACGACCAGATTGGTCATCAACATCATGCCCTTCACCGCCGGCTCCGCTGCTCCCTTGCCAAGACTAACCGATCCGGTGTTCGCTGAAAACGCGCCAGAGCAATTCATGATGAAGTCGCTACCGTTCGCCGTGAAGACTCCCTTCTTGATCCCGAACGAGCCGCCCGACTTTGTGGATAGCGTGATCTCATCTTTGCCAAGGAACAACAGGGACTCGACCGTCGCAGGGTCGGCGCCGTCGGTGTTCATCAGCGAGATCTCTTTGTCCTTCGCGTTCATAAACAGCTGCGCCCCGATGCCGTTGGACAGCTGCACGTTGTCGTCCTTGTCGATCGACAGGAAGGCTTGCGTAGGTTGCCCCTTGCCGTCTCCCTTGGCGATCATGATGCTGAGTTCGTCCGGTCGGTCGTCGAAGCGTAGGAAGTGCCCAGAGCGCGTCCTGATGCCCTTTTGTAGCGGGTCTGTGAAGGTGTCCGAGGTGTTGCGTGTCGTAGCGAACCCGCCCATGTAGACCGGGAACCTCGTGTCGCCCCACTGGAAACAGACCCAGACGTTCGTCCCGACATCTGGCGGAAAGAACATGCCGCTCATCTCGCCGGGTGTCTCTGTCTCCTCGCTCACCTCTTCGTTGTTGTTCCCGAGGGCCGGCGAGCACGGCATACACCACTGGCCGGCTGGCACTTCCTCTTTGAGCGAGATGCCGATGGCCGGGATGATCGCACGGATGCGCCCGAGGCCCGACGGGTCTTTGTTGTCGATGACCTGCCCAGGATAGATCCCGTAGAACCGCTTGGCGAACGCCTCGATGCCCCACTTGCCGAGCTGTCTCCGCAGCCATGCGAGTGGGTTCGTCGCGTATGCGAGCGCGTCTTGTGACCTTCCGGGCATCTACGGCGCCTCCGGTATCGTTCCCTCGAGCGGGACCTTCTCTTCTGCGTTCGTTCCGTCCTTGCCGTAGCCCTGTCGCAGCACGGACAACGTCATGTCCCAGATGCCGCCAGCGTAGGTTTGAGTCAGGCCCCAGATCTGGTAGCGACCGTTGTACCGCTTCGAGCAGCCCTGCAGGTTGATGATGTTCCCGCAGAACTCCTCGGGTATTCCGATGGTCGCAATCGTGCCCTTCTGTGCGGGATTGCCCTCTCCCTGGCGATCCCTCGCAACCTTCTTTAGTTCCTGCTCGATGCTCGCGTCGTCCGTAGCCTCCGGGGTAGGCCCTGGCGGGGCCGGGACCGATACTCCGAAGCCCAGATTCGATACAGAGTATTCCTTGACTCCGGTGTCGTTCCACGGGTCTTCCAGGGCGTTCGGTGTCTCGACGCCAGTACTGACCGGCGACGCCTGTTCTTCGGGCGTGCTCGAGGCGTGAATGACGTTGCCCGTCGCGGGGTTGATTGCGTTCGCCTCGACGCCACCTCCGCCTCCCGGTGGCGGCATCCCATCCCACTGTGCGAGTTCTTGGTCCGGCCCCCAACTGATACACGGATACTCTCCGGTCTTCGGGTTCAGCAACCCGCGCAGCCTGTACGTCCGCTCGGGTATCTCCACATCCGGCACGCCTTCCAAGCTCTGCATCACTCCGAGCTTGGCCTCGGCTTCCGTCACCACGTAGAGCAGCCGCTCACCAAGGTAGTCGAATGCGATCGTCGTCGTGAGGTGGAACGTCTGGTTCAGGAACTGCAGCCAATCCCAGGCGTTCCGACCACTCGGTGCGCCAGCCCAAGTGAACCCGGCGTTGTTGAACGCGTCGGGGTCCGGCTCAGGCCCGGCGTGCACGGCCCATATCTGCTCCTCGGCCCCGGCAGACGGAACGAACTTGCATCCGAGTCGCCTCGCCGTCGCCTCGTAGACCGAGAACCCATCCATGCCGGTGAGTCCCCACGGCTTCTGAGTGTTCCACGTCTCGGGAGCGACGCACTGGATAGTTACTCCACCCTCAAGACCTTCCGCGGTCATCCGAAGCCCATCTCCGCCAGCGGTCAATGCTCCCGAGTACCACGGGGTCGGCAGGTCGTCTCCGACGTAGCCAATGCGGACGCCGAATCTGTTGCCGTTGCGGAACAGACCGCCCTCCATGATCTTGATTGCTTCCTCGTAGGGCGCTGTGAAGCTGGCCGTGATCGTCGGGACGCCGAACCCGCCAGCTACCATCTTCGTCACGATCGAGCAGCCTAGGTAGTACGGGTGCTCGGGAGCGTTGAACAGCCACTCCTTGCCATCGGCCGTCTCGATCTTGCACTCGGAGTACGCCCTGAGAAAGTTCCTGCTCACGGCTCACTCCGCAGTACCTTCTGCTGGTTCCCAATGATCTTCTCCGACACAAACCCAGGCGCCGGAATCTTCAGCAGCCGGCCCTTGTACAGCGAGGAGTCGGGAAGATCCATGCCGTTCCTGGCAGCGATGACCCACCACAGCTTCTCGTTGCCGTAGTAGTTGTAGGCGATCTTGTCGAGCCGCTCCCACTCGGTCTGACAGACGTACTCGCGCTCGTCCTTCTCGACGCCGGAGAAGTCAGGCTCGACAAAGCGGTTCAGGAATCTGACGAACGACGACCTGTCGAGATCGAAGACGACTTCCTCTACCATGTAGTTCAGCCACGAACTGACCTCTGGCTTGATCAGCTTCTTCCTCGGTGCTGTTTTCGTGGTCGCCATCGTCTACCCCGCTGTAGTCATCGTCCCGCTCTGGAACCTCAGACCCTTGCTCATGATTGGCCTGTCGAGAAGATCGTCGGTGTTCTTCTTGATCGCCACGAGAATCTTCTGCGTCTCCTGGCCGCTCGAGATCACCGCTGTCACAACGCTGACCAGCCCCGGCTTGTCGAGCGCCACCTTGAATAAATCCTTCCCAGACTTCAGGTTCAGGTCCGCGTCCGCGTCGATCTTGCCCATCTGGACCTTGGCGCCGAAGCTCTGGATCACCTTCTCGGCCATCTTGTCGAGTCCGCCGCCCTCGGCCATCTGCTTCGTCATCGCGTCCGAGTAGGTATCGAACAGCGAGTCGACGAGACGCTGGATAGCGGATCCCATCTCTTTCACCATGTAGCCCTCGGCGGAGACGAAGCCCTCGGCGAACTGCTCGGCCACGGACCGGCCACCGAAGAACGCCGGGTTGCTTCCAGGCACGCCACCGAGCGGACCGTCCTTCGGGAGAGACGAGCCGGTAAATCCCTTCACAACGCCCATCGTTCCGAACACCGAGTCCTCGATGTATGATCCGCCCTCGTTCCAACCGTAACCCCACGCGTCGCCGACGGCCTTGCCGCCCTGACCCGCTGTCTCGGCGAGCTTGACCGACTTCTCCTTCAAGGTTGCATTGACGCCATCGATCGTCCCGCTCACCGCGCTGATCGCAGTATTGGCGCCGGACGCGAAGTTCGACACCGCTTGCTGCATCGCTGCGTCCACAGGGTTGGTTGGCTTCTTCATGCCGGTTTCGTCGCCGCCGAACCCAGGCGCGGCCACGGTCTGATCGTAGTCGATGTCGAAGTCGGATGCCGCCCACTCAGCATCCTCGAGACTCAGACTCTGGTCCTTCTTCATCATGTCGTCGACGGTGCGGTCGTAGCTGTCCATCGCCGCCTGGACCTGCGTCAGCTTGTCCAGAGTATCCTCGCTCACTGGCTTCCATTCCATGCCCGTGAGTTCCTTCATGTCCATGATCATCTGGACATAAATACCGTTCAGGTCTTTGCCCTGCGCGAGTCCTTCGGCAAGCAACGTCTTGCTGTCCTTGCCTAGTATCTGAGCGAAGCCCTCGAAGTTCCTCGCCATATCCTTCATCGTGACAGCCACGGTGTCGCCCGAGCTGGCGGCGAACGTCTGACTGTCGATGAACGCCTGGGAGAGATCCTTCTCGACCGCACCGGAGTACGTCTCGACAGCGGCCTGTGCAGCCTCGAGGTATTCGGCAGAGGTCGCGCCGGCCGCGGCCATGTCCTTGAACGTCTGCTGTACCTGCGGCAAGTGCTGGACGCGCTCGAACTGATCCATCAACAGCTTCTGCGCGTCGAGGATCCCACCGGCATCGAGGTTGTTGAACTTCTCGTTCATGATGTCGGCGTTCTCACCGAGGGACTTCGAGTACAGAATCCCGCGCCCGGCTTGCGTCCCAAGGTATCCACCGACGGTCCAGATCGCCGTGCCGATGGCGCCCCACTCCTTGACCGTCTCCTCGGCGTTCTTCGTTCTCCAATCGCGGTCGCGCTTCTGAAGCTCCTCCAGCTCCTTGTGCTCTTGCTTCGCTACCGCGTAGCCGACACCCCTGCCGCCGATAGCTGTGGAGAAATCGACAGTCGCTGGAGCTGCCGAAACCAACGCACTCTGCGCTTGCGACCTGAACTTCTCAGCGAACGCAGCGAACTCCGCCGTCTCGAAATCCGCCTCAGTTCCTGTCAGCCCGAGAGCAAACTGCACGTCCTTCCCGTCATCTCCAGGCATCGTTCCGAAGTCAGACTGACCGGACTCGATCAGGTACTTCTCGTAGGCGGCTTTCGCTCCTTGCGCTATGGCCGTCTCAGTCTGGATTGCCTTGTCCTCGCGGTACTTCTCGACCTCGGCGATGCCCTTCTTGTTCGCATCGATAGCATCTGCAGCTTCCTTCGCTCTCCGCTGGTCGAACTCGCGCAAGCCCTTCTCGGCCTCGGCAGACGCTTGCTCCGCTCCGGCGATCAGCGCACCGGCCAGGGCGCCGACCAGCCCACCGAACGGCCCGAAGGCCATGCCGCCCATGATTCCGCCCATGATCGCGCCGCCGAGGGCGAACTCTCCAGCGGAGAACTGCTCCGCAAGCCCTTTGATAGCGTCGCCCAGAGCGCCAACCAATGCGCTGGCGATCTCGCGTATCACCGGCATGGCGTTCTCGAGCATCTGCCTCCACGGGATGTCGTCGGTGAGCGTGTAGAACACCTTCTTGCCGGTCTTCGACACCTTCGCCCAGATGTCGCCCCACGGGATCTGATCCATGACGTTGACCACCATGTCCTTCATGCCCTTGAACGTCTCGTAGAACCCACCGAGGATCCCCTTCGCGTCCTCCTCTGGCATGACGAACAGCGCGGCGATGCCACCCATAGCGGCCAGCGGACCGAGCGGTCCGAACATGCCGAGGATCTCCATGACAGGCGACAACTCTTCTCCCAGGCCCTTCAGCGCGTCGAACCCGGACTCGAACGCGATGCCCATGTCGATCGCGTTGTCTCGGGCACCCTTCGATGCGTTCTTGTCGAGGAACGCCAGCCCAAGTCCTCGGACGCCCATCTGCTCCATCGTCGACCAAGCGTGCATCAGCGGACCCCACGTCTCGTCGGATCCGAGGGTCTTGATCTGCTTGCCCATGCGCTTGTAGCCCTTCATCTGGGCACCCACGAGCTTCTTCACGTTGCCTCGAGCGATTCCACGGACCTGCTGCTTGAACATGTCCTTGGCAAGCTCGAAATTTTCCGCCAGGGTCCGTCCGCTGGTGAACGCCTGATCGCCGAACGACTTCAGGTTCGACTTGCCGTCCAGGGCCATCTTGCTCACCTTCTCCAAGGCACCGGCACCAACGTCGCTCGACTCAGCCAGCCACACGAGGGACTGACCTGTCTGGCCGAGGGTCTGCGCCAGCTTCCCGAGCATGACCTTGTGCATGTCGGTCCCGCCGGCTGCTTTCTTCACCTCCTCGTTCAACAGCATCATGCCGGCCACGGCGTCCTTCTCGCCCGTCGCCAGGATCTCCATCGCCTTGGACTCGGTGACGCCCATCTGCTGCAGCTGTATGAGTAGGTTGTCGTCGGGCAGCGACTCGCCCATCGACCGCGCCTTCTTGTAGGCCGCGGCCTGTTCCATGAACATCTTCGCCGTGTCTTTACCGAGGGCGACCGCCTGTGCCTCTGTAGCTCCGAGCTGCACGTAGGCACCTGACAGCTTGTAGGCTTGCTCGGTGGCCGTGGCGATCTCGTCGCCGGACAGCCGGAGGTGTTGCGCCAGCCCCATCTGCACCTGTCCGAACTCGTCGACGACCTGGGTCGCTGTCTTCAACGCCTCGATGCCCGTCCCGGTCTTCTTGCCGATCTCGACCAGGGAATTGAGCAGCCCGGCCACGCGCTTCGGGGCCACGCCCCACTCACCGGACAGGTCGCCCATCACGCCGGTCATATCCTGCATGGCGATGCCGCTCGTCGATGTGAACTTCACCCAATCCTTCTCGGACATGTTCAGTTCGTCGAGCACCTTCTTGGCTGGCTCTCCGGCTTGTCGAATGGTCTTGAAGACGGTCGCTATTTCTCCGGCTCCGACCTGCAGACCGATTGCGAGGCTGGACACGCGGCTGACCATCGCCTTGTGCTCTTTCTCTGTCAGGTCAAGGGTTGCGAGGATCGGCTTCGCTGCTTGCGCGTTCGCTACGCCCATGCCCTCGAGCCGGCTGGTGAGGTTTCCCGTCTCGCCGGTGAGCTTCCGCACGTTCCCGGCGATGGACGCGATGTTGAAGGACTTGGCGCCCTCCTTCATCTTGGCCCAGATACCCTTCTTCTCTACGTCCTTGGCTTTCTTCTGCTGGTCGTCAACCATGTCGTTGACTTCGCCCATCCTCTTGACGGTCGTGTCCAACGACTGCTCGAGGCCAACGTCCTGCGCTGCCATGTTGAATCCGAAGCCGAGGAACTGCATCGACTACGCCCTCCCGCACGCGTGTGCGGGTCTACCGCCTACGACGTGATCTGGCCCTCGACTGCGCTTGTGCCTGTTCTTGTGCGGCTCTGCGCTTGCGCTCGAGGTCTTGCTTCTCCTCAACATACCGCTTCCTCCGCGAGTATGGAATCGTCATCACTTGCTCGGGAGGAACTCCCCACACTTCGGAGAGGTAGAAGGCTTCTGACTCGAACGCCTCTACTACTCCGAGGGGAAGAAAAAATCCGGGTGGCCCAAGTTCATTTCCGCAGACCATTCTGCTCCACAGAAATCGCACTCGAAGTCCACCTTGGTGTCGACGCTTCCCTCGTTCTCCTGGGTCGACTTGCGGATCTCACGACGTTCCACCAACCGCAACCCCTTCAGGGTCCGCAGAGCCTTCTTGTACTCGCGCTGGCGGTTCAACTCCTCGTCGTCGATCTTGTCGACTCGGGCCATCAGGCCGAGCGTCAACACATCCTCCTGGGCTTTCACCTTCTTCGACAGCCACTCCTCGTCCTCGGCGGACATGATGTGCCACTCGACCACCTTCCCGCTTGAGAGCGTCGTCTCGAACCGGCGCTTCATCGGGTCAGCCATCGGCACAATGTCCATCGAGGCGAGGTTCACGTTCATGTTGTTTTCCTTGTCGCACTTCGGGCACGGGATCTTCCGTACCCAGTGGTCGCCAAGGCTCACGCGACGGATCGCCATCAGAATCACGATGCGGTCCACCGCTACCATCTTCGACACAGCGCGGGACATCTGCTGCCGGTCGGTGATGCTCCCGAGGCTGATCAGGCAGTTGGTGATCACCTGATTCAGCCGCGGCATGACCTTCCCGGTGCCAGCGAGGATATCCTCCTCGTGTCCCGTCATCTCCTGCGCGACGAACGTCTGGTGGATCACGCCATCTGGATCGATGTAGCCAGCCGGCAACTCGCCAGAGATTGTGCCGGAGGCCACGTCGAGCGTGTGATCCTTGGTCTTCTCGAGCTTGATCTTCTCCGGCTCATCGGGCTGATCGATCTCCTCGCCCTCGTCCTTCTCGATCTCCTCGCTGACCTCTTCCTTCGGTTTCTTACCCGACATCTTCTTTCACCTCTTCATCCTTCACAACTACGGGCGCCGCCTGGAACTCCTCACGCCGCTTCCGCGTGAGCCAGCCCACCACAAGCGACCGGACAACCTCGCTCAAGGATCGGCCCTCGTCGGAGCACCGTCTCTGGAACTCATCGTACACCTGATCTTTCAGTTCAACATTCAGCCGTGCCATTGAGTAAACCTTATACCAAGTTCACCCAACGAGGCAAGTGAGATCACGTCCAAACGGAGTCGATCAACTTGTAGATCAGCGCCTTCTGCGAGGGCGTGAACTTCCAGCGGACTCCCACGTTCTTGTCCGCCCACTCGCGGGGTGTGTTCCCGCGCTCCTCGCTCATGGCGCACCAATCGGCGACCATCTCGGCGATATCGAGTTCGGACATCTTCGTCGCGTCCACAATCTTGGCCGGTGGCTTGTCGCGGTCGGCGGGGTTCAGCAGCTCGTCCGTGCGTCCCTGGTGGAACTCGGGATGGTGAGCGTTGGCGAGGATGTGGTGCTCGGTCGCCTTGGCTATCTTCCCGCCAGCTCCGTCGTAGCCGGACGGCAGCACGCACTCGGTCCCGTCGTCCTTGCACTTGTAGCGCCACGTCAGCCAGATGTACGGAGTCATCTCTGGCTCCGCGTACTTGCTGTCGTCATGGACTTCGCCGCGCTCGATGATCCCATCGAGGTGCATGGGCACGCTCGCCAGCTTGCCGCAGTACTTCCGTACCAGCGCGATGTGCCTGTCCGTCCGTGTCCTGAAGTGCTTGTCCATCTCGGGCGTGTGGCGCCCGGCTACCGCCTCGAAGACTCTTCGCATCTACTTCTCCCGGTGCATCCATGCCTTCGATACGGTCTTCGACACGTTCCGAACTTCCTCGGCCGCGTCGTCGAGTCCGTACTTGTCCAACAGGTGCACGGTCCATCCAAGTAGCGATCCGGGATCGTACTTGTTCAACTTCGGCTGCGCCTTCTCCGACAGCACGTCGCCGGACGGTTCGCCGGTGTCCTCGCGGATCGATGCGGCGATCGTCTCCAGCTCGTCGGAGGCGTCCTCCAGCTCCTTGCGGAACTTCCCGGCCATCGCGGTCTTGTCCACGCGGTCGGCGAGCTTCTTGGCTTTGTCGATAACCCTGTCGAGCGTAGCCTTCACGCCGCCGATCGTCAGGGCCTCAGTGAGATGGTCGAATACTCGTCGCATGGACCGAGCGTACCACCGCCCGGTTTGGTGGGCAACCTACTTGCGGTTCCGCTTCTGCTCGATCAGTGCTTCCGTCGGCGTCTGCGTCGGGTACTCCCATCCCTCGAACACGAAGGTCGAGCCGCGGATCTGCGAGTACACGTCGGCGACCTTGCTCGGGCTGAACGCCCCGATCTTGTCGTCGGCGCCGCTCGGGTAGACAAGCACGGCCTTGCCGTCTGTCTCGGGGCCGAGGTACACCGCGGCGTCCTGGCCGTACTTCCTGACGAGCTTCTTCACGACATCGTGGTCAATGCCCACGACTCCGAAGCTGTGCTCCTTCACGAGCACGCGCTCCTCGTCGCTGCATTTGGGAACGCCGTCGGGACATTCCTTCCACCGACCGATCAGCTTGAACGCGCCGTGTCCACCGGACCGGATGTCCTGTATCAGCTTCTTGTTCGCCGCGTCGTTCTGCTTCCGCGTCCTGCCAGCACGCCAGCCGGTTATGATCGCCAGCGAGTTGTCGTCCTCCGAATCCCCGACGTGCTGGTACACGCGGGACAGAGACACCTCGTTGATGATCGCCGGGTCGCCGACCTCTCGTGCGTCCAACAGGTCGGAGAAGCTCACCACGTTCTCGATGACTTTCTTCATGGAACCATCCTTCGCTGTCGTAGCGTACCACCGCTCTCACTGGTGATGCAACGGCCCCTTCCACAGTACCACATTCCCAGGCACGCCGCGGTAGCTGCTCGGGTCCAGGCCATTCCCCGGCGTGGTCCTGCAGATCACCGGCTCGCTGTCCATGTCGCGGTACACGCGGACGATCTCAGGCTCTCGCGCCGTGACGATCTCCTCGTCGTAGTCCAGGCGGTCGTGCACGACCCAGGCCCAGAAGTAGCCTTGCGTTCCCTCGTCCACCTCCGGGTGCGGTGCCTCGAACCAACCAGCCGGGATGTCTCTTTCTGTGAGTCTCTTCATTGCTCGAATGTCCAATCCGGGTCGCCGCCCTTTTCCTTCCACGCCTTGAGCTTCTCTGGGCTTCCCCAACACGGGCCGGGGCAGTAGTTGTAGAGGTAGCCAATGATGTCGCGTAGCTTGTGGATGTTCTCGGCGTCCGCTCGCGTCACCGCTTCCATCAGATCGTTCTTGAGCACGGCGGTCACGAACCCGCCACACGTCTGCCCTTGCAGGACGTGGAGATCGATCGCCTTCTTGATCCGATCTGGTACTTCAATTCGCATGTCTTCCTCCTCGATCCAGGGCTTGATACCCGCCACGATACCCAGGCCGGCGTTCCTTCCGGCCCTTTGTTCTGCGTCTCGAGCCGCGTCCCGTGTGGCCTATGACGGGTAGCAAACCCTGGATCTGATGCCGCTAGTACAGGATGTAGTCGAGGCCGAGGTTATCGGTCCTCCACTTGCAGTTCTTCGGGATGCTTCCGACAACCACGCCGGTCGTGTTCCGTCCGTACATCCCGCGCCCCGAGTAGCCCTCGTAGATCCTGGCCTCGCCGCCCTTGTCCTCGATCCGCTTGATCACTCGCTTTGCCTGTGCCTTGGTCATGGTCTACTCCTCGTACTCGACGACCCACTTGCCGCCGATCCTCTGGACGCTGTTGATCGTGCCGCCGCGCTGCAGCAGCCCGTCCGCGAACGCCAGCGCACCGTGTAGCTCACTGAACTTCCTCGTCTTCATGCTTCCTCCTAACTCGACGCCAAGCCGAAGAACAGGTACTCGCCGCGCTTCACGCGGAGGCACATTGCCGGACCCCACTTGTCGTCGCCGTAGTCGAGAGAGAACAGCGCGTCGGCCATCGCGTGGGCCTTCGACACCGCGTCCTTCTTCTCCCGCTCGCGGAAATGCTTGTAGGCGTGCTCGACGTGGGCCACCGCGCTCTTGGCGTTGTCGCGCTGCCAGCCCTTCGGCTCGGACTTCGCCGCAGCTTTCAGCTTGGCAATCTTTTCCTTGAACAGCCGCCAGATGTCGAACGCTTTGAACCGGCCTGTCAGGTCGGTGAAGCTGTCCTTCTCAGCGATCGTCCCGGTGTACCCGCCGTGTCCGCACTGGTACTGAGCGTTGCTGACTGCGTTCCTGAACGCCTCTTCTGCTGTCCGACCTTTCGCGGTCGTGAAGAAATCACAGGCTCCCATCTTGCACCTCCAACGGGTTATTCGATTCGCGGTCGGGATGCTCGCACGTCCCGCAGTAGTCGTCGCTGTCCTTGTAGTGAGGACAGTTCTCTTCCTCGCAGCCCCACTTGTCATCCTCCTCGCGTTGCCAGCGGACGCACCGGAGTTCCTGGCCGTGCTCGTCGAACTGCCACGGGTGCTCGTCCCGGTACTTCACGCACTCGGGACAGTTCACGAAAAACCCCTGGTCCTGCGCGTAGTCTGACGGGCCGCTGTACTCGGGGCAACCGGCCTCGCGCCAACACTTCTCGTGCCAGAGTTCTGGCTCGCTAGACGAGAAGTCGGTGTCGTCGATCCGTCCGTATCCGTCGTACTCTCCGATGACCCTGGATCCGTTCTGCTTCAGAAGCACGGCGTTCTGCTGCCACGCCATGTGCTCGCACGGACAGCCCTTGATCGACTCGCCACAGGCCTTGCAGTTCCAGCTGAAGAATCCCATCGCTACCTCCGAATCCAGACGATGCCGCTGACTTCGCCGCACCCTTCCAGGCAGGTGAACGTGAGCGTGTCCTCGCCGTAGGCGTTCTCGCGGATCGTGTCGATCGCGTCGTCCGGCAACTCACTGACTTCGTGCTCGAGTCCGCAGTCGGGACAGGTGACTTGTGCTCTGCCGCTCATGCTGCCTCCCGTTCTTCCTTGACCGATTCGACCGCGGACACCGGCGCCGCCGCGCAGCCCTCGCCGTCTACGTGCGGGGTCGCGTCGTGTGCGTTCACCTCGCGCTCGTCCTCCCTCGCTGCCAGCCATTCATCGTGTGTCATCTTCAATCTCCTCCCGGCATCGCGCCGAGTATCTCTTCCCCCTACCTTCTAAATATAAGCATTGTTTAAGCGTGTGTCAAGATGTAATCGAGCTTTCGGCGCGACCGACACAGAGCGCATGTGACGTGATCTGGATTGGCACATGTAGAGTGATAATCGCTCCGTTTGCCACATGCACTCCAAAACCACATGCCAGCGAATTGGCCCTCTCCCTCTTCCGCAAGATGCACACAGCCTCGGCGCGTCCGCATATCTGCCGCTGCCGTGACGAGCACCCCACGGTCGGGCATGTCAATTGTCTTGGCGATGCGGACTAAATCCTCGGCCAAACATGTGCGGCACGCTGGATGTTTCATCACTCATGCCCCAGAGCGCACGGGTCTTCGTGCTCAACTTCGAAAATGCTCATCTCAGCAGCTCTAGCTATCGCCTCAATGTTGACCGGCTCATCTGGGCACTCGTCGATGTGTCGTCTTGCGGCCTCGACAATTCGTGACAGCGCCTCGCGCACGACCATTCGGAGCTTGGTTTGCTGCTTGTCTGCGAGATCCTCAAACTGTGATGGCAGAGTTGCGCCCCTCGCCGCCGCCCAAAGCATCGACGCGAGCGCATCTACAGTTATGCTGTCAGTTCTCGCCTCGCCAAAGCTACGATCCATGTACCGGCGAGCATCCTTGCGTCCCATGCGATACGCTGTTCTAGCTGCCTGTACGGTTGGACGATTGCACGCTTGGCACGGCTCGTCGCAATGCTCGTCACAAGTACATTCGGGCTTCCGCAGAATTGCTCCGTTGCCCATGCACGCCGGGCACCAGTGGTCGCCGTCGCCGTCGCACGCGGGGCATCCCACCTCGCCAACCAACTCCTCAACCGGCAGGTGTGGATCTCGGGGCACGCACTCACAGATCACTCTCTTGTGGCCGTCACATTCTGGGCATATCTGCGCCGAGCCTAACGTCATCGGATGTTGCATTACTCTCCCTTCGTTAACCTGCATCGCTCAAGTTCGAGTCCGTGATGCCCTAGCCAAGCACCTCGGCGATCCTGTCGAACAGTCCCTGGTCCTTCAGGGTGGTCGTCTTGCCGCCCTTCCAGTTCTCGCGCACGGCCGCGATGAACTCATCGATGAATCCGCCGCGCTCCGACCCGGTGCCTTCCTCGCGCATCCACTCGTCGGCCTTCGCAGCGGCGATCACGGCGTCGCGTTCCTTGGCCGTCATCTTCGCGCCGGTCCACAGGCATACCGCGCCCCAGACCTGCATGAACACGGAGTCGTCCATGCGCCTCTTGAGCAGGGCTACCAGCTTCGGCGACCCGGCCTCCACCACCTTGCGTGTGAAGTGGTAGCCGTGGAAGTCCGGGCCGTACTCGTCGTCGTAGTCGAACTTGACTCCGAGCGCGTCCGCGATGTTTCCGAGGTCGTCGAGCGGCTCGTCACCGCCCAAAATTGTTGCGCTCCACCATCCCATTAGCTGGCCTCCTTGTATTCGACATGGCGGACCCAGATGGTAACTTCGTCGTCGCCATCCCGATCTCGGTTGTGCGTTTCCTCGACGCCCTCGCCCTCCAAAATGGAGTCGAACACGGCGCTGTCCACGAAATCCTCTCGCCTCAAAACGATCATCGGATCCTCCTAGCCAGCCAACGCCGCCCGACGGCGACGGGTTGCAACGGCCTTCCGCGCTGCGGCCCGACGGCGCTCGCGCTTCTGAATCTCCTCGATGGCCTCGCGCTCGGACACGGCCTTCACAGCCTCGGGCGTCGCGTTCGCCTCGCGGGGTTCGGCCAGCCGAGCCAGGGGCTTGGCGACGTTCCACAGCGTCCCGACCGAGTGGTCCTTCAGCGTCCCGCGCCCTTCCAGTTGCCGGATCTTCAGGGACCGGGGATTGACCTTCACGACTTCTCCGAGGGTCTGTTCGCCGTTCCGCCGACCGAATATCACCTTGTCTCCGCGCTTGAAATTTTCCATCTTGAATCCCTTCCCGAGCATCGCGCTCGTTATCTCCCCTACCTTATAAAGATAACCATCTTATTGGGCTTTGCAAGGGGTTGGCGAAAGAAACTACTCGTAATGATCACCCTCTTCGTCGAACTCCACGGTGAGCTTCTCGCCGCACTTGGGGCAGTACTCCTCCTCGGCAGTCTTCGGGAGCTTGCAGTCGATGTAGTCGCAGCCCTCGGTCCAACACTCTCGGATGATACAGGCCATCTCAGCCTCCATTGCGGCCGCACGCGTGTGCGGGTTGCGAGCTACGCGGCCAAGCCGGCAGCTTCGATGATTGCACGGGCGTTGTAGATGATCACGTCGTTGGTCTTGTTCACGCCGGAGTTGACCAGTTCGACGACGGCTTCGAGCAGGGCGCGGACGTGCTTGCAGGTCGGGGGTCCGCCGGTGGCCGGAGCTTTCAGGCCGCTCTTGAACTTGAAGCTCGGGCAGGGCTGGCGAGTCGACGGGTGCGTGCAGTAGAGCACGCCGTCGCCGCCGAGGCGGATCACGTAGTAGGTCGAGCCGTTCGTGCCAGCCGTGGTCCCACAGCCCTTCTTGCCTTTGCGGGTCTTGCGGACGCGAGCAACGACGTTCGGCACGCCACGGTTGTTCTTGAACTGCAGGTCTTCGGCCTTCACGCGGACGTTCTCGAATGCGTCGA
>Ga0307376_10002102_pt1 | contig 20117 bp, 20 predicted proteins | sample TR2MG_FD_202536 | JGI IMG/M metagenome (GOLD analysis project Ga0307376, IMG submission 202536) | Soil microbial communities from Risofladan, Vaasa, Finland - TR-2 | ecosystem: Environmental > Terrestrial > Soil > Coastal area > Acid sulfate soil | place: Finland: Risofladan, Vaasa | collected...
GATCAAGGCGGCCGCGGCCGAATAGACCGCTTTCCACAGCCCATTTTCGGGCCTTTCCGGCATTGTTATAGAACTGTCACATAAGTGACATAGTAGCGTTATTGCGCGGCGCTAACGCTCGGCGACGGTCGGGGGAGGGCTCCCGCCGGAGGCTCCCAGTTCGGGGCCCGATGTCTCCATCCCACAGGGAGAGCGATTATGAGGTTCATGTCTTATGCGGTCGCGGCGTGCCTAGCCGCAGCGTTCACCGTCACCACCGCCCACGCCGCCGACATTTCGGGCGCGGGCGCGACCTTCCCCTATCCGGTCTACGGCAAATGGGCCGATGCCTATAAGAAGGAAACCGGCATCGCGATGAACTACCAGTCGATTGGATCGGGCGGCGGCATCAAGCAAATCAAGGCCAAGACCGTCACCTTCGGCGCGAGCGATGCGCCGCTCACCGGTGAAGATCTCGATGCCTCGGGCCTGGCACAGTTTCCGATGGTCATGGGCGGCATCGTGCCCGTCGTGAACCTTGAAGGCATCAAGCCCGGCGAGATCGTTCTCGACGGTCCCACCGTTGCCAAGATCTTCCTCGGCGAGATCACCAAATGGGATGATCCGACCATCAAGAAGCTGAACGAGGGTGTCAGCCTTCCTTCCTCGGCCATCGCCGTGGTTCACCGCTCTGACGGCTCCGGCACGACCTTCAATTTCACCTACTACCTCTCCGCGGTAAGCGACGACTGGAAGACCAAGGTCGGCACCGAGAAGGCGGTGGAATGGCCGGTCGGCATTGGCGCCAAGGGCAATGAAGGAGTCGCCAACAATGTCGGCAACACCAAGGGCTCGATCGGCTATGTCGAATACGCCTACGCCCTGCAGAGCAAGCTGACCCACACCAAGATGGTCAACAAGGACGGCAAGACCGTCGAGCCGACTGCGGCGAGTTTTGCGGCGGCGGCCGCGCATGCCGACTGGGCCTCCCAGCCCGGCTTCGGCGTGATCTTGGCCAATCAGCCTGGCGACGATTCCTGGCCGATGACCGCCGCGACTTGGATCCTGATCTACAAGAACCCGTCGGATCCGGCAGCCACCGCCGAGGCCCTCAAGTTCTTCGCCTGGGCCTATAAGAGCGGCACCAAGATGGCCGAGGAACTTGGTTACGTTCCGATGCCTGAGAACGTGGTCTCCGCGGTCGAGAAGATGTGGTCCGCGGACATTAAGGACTCTTCTGGAAAGCCCGTTTTTGCAATGAACTAAGCCGGTTCAGATCGAGGCGGGGTAGCGACCTTCGCTACTCGCCTCGATTTTACTCTCTGGATCTGGGCCGGCGGGTTTACAAGAAGGCAAACGAGGATGGATATGGCGCTCGGATCCGCGCCCCTTCAGATTCCGGTCAGGGACGCCGAGAAGCACGCTCAGGTCTTGCGGCGCTTCCGCTTCATCGACCAAATCTTCAAGGCTCTGACGCGGACATCGGCCATTGCCGTCTTGGTGGTCCTCGCCGGTGTCATGCTCTCGCTGGTCATCGGCTCGCTGCCCACCTGGCGCGCCTTCGGCTTTGAGTTCTTCACGTCGGAAAGCTGGAATCCGGTCACTGAGAAATTCGGGGCACTGCCGGCCATTTACGGCACGATCATAACCTCCGCCATCGCCATGCTGATCGGCGTCCCCGTCAGCTTCGGCATCGCCATCTTCCTCACCGAAATCTGTCCGGATCGCTTGCGGCGGACCATTAGCACCGCCATCGAGCTGCTCGCCGGCATTCCGAGCATCATCTACGGCATCTGGGGTTTGTTCGTGTTCGCACCGTTCTTGCAGGCGCATTTGCAGCCGCTCCTGATCGACACCTTCGCCAACGTTCCCGTGCTCAATCAGCTTTTTGCCGGCCCCCCCTATGGCATTGGCCTCCTGACTGCCGGCCTGATCCTCGCCATCATGGTGCTCCCCTTCATCACATCGATCACGCGGGAGGTGTTCGAGACCGTTCCTCCGGTGCTGAAGGAGGCAGCCTACGGCATTGGCTGCACGCGCTGGGAAGTGATACGCCGCGTGGTGCTTCCCTACACCCGCGTCGGTGTGATCGGCGGGGTGATGCTCGGCTTGGGTCGCGCCCTTGGCGAGACCATGGCCGTGACCTTCGTCATCGGCAACGCGCACCGCATCATGCCCTCGATCATGGCGCCAGGCACGACGATCTCCGCCTCGATCGCCAATGAGTTCACGGAAGCCACCGGCGAACTCTATACCTCCGCGCTGATTGCGCTCGGCCTTATCCTGTTCTTCATCACCTTTACCGTGCTTGCGGCCGCGCGGCTGATGCTGATTCGCATCGACCAGAAGGCGGGAGTTTAATCATGGTCTCGCCAGGCACAAACGCACGCTATTCCCGCCGCCGCGCCAGCAACTTGATGGCGACCGTATTGTCGATCGCAGCCGCATTCTTCGGCTTGGCCTGGCTGGCCTCGATCCTGACGGTCCTGGTAGTCAAGGGGGTTGGCGGCCTAACTCTGGCCGTCTTCACCGAAATGACGCCGCCTCCCGGCGGTGCTGGGGGCCTGCTGAACCCCATCGTCGGAAGCTTGATCCTCACCGGGCTCGCTGTCCTGTTCGGCACCCCGCTCGGGATCCTGGCCGGCACCTATATGGCGGAATATGGCCGCTATTCGAAGCTCACCATGGTGGTTCGCTTCATCAATGACATCCTGTTGAGCGCGCCCTCGATCGTCATCGGCCTGTTCGTCTATGAATTGATGGTCGCCCGGATGGGGCATTTCTCTGCCTGGGCCGGCGCGGTGGCGCTTGCCATCCTGGTCATCCCGGTTGTGGTGCGCACCACCGAGGACATGCTGTTGCTCGTGCCCAACACCCTGCGCGAGGCCTCCGCTGCGCTCGGCGTTCCGCAATGGCTGGTGATCCGCGACGTGGCCTATCGCGCGGCGCGCGCCGGCATCACCACGGGCATCTTGCTCGCCGTCGCGCGCATCACCGGCGAGACCGCGCCGCTCTTGTTCACGGCGCTCAACAACCAGTTCTTCAGTTGGAATCTGAACGGTCCCATGTCGAGCCTTCCCGTCGTCATCTTCCAGTTTGCGCTGAGTCCGTACGAGGATTGGCAACAACTGGCCTGGACGGGAGCGCTCCTCATCACTGCTGCGGTGCTTGGCTTGAGCATCTTGGCGCGCATGCTTGCTTCCAAGAAGGTGCTGACATGAACCTGGCCATCCAGACCAATGTGAAGGAGCGAACAGAGACTCCGGCCGAAGGCCTGGAAGAGAAAATCGTGGTGCGCCACCTCAATTTCTACTACGGCGAATTCCGGGCGCTGGCGGACAACAACGTCAATCTCTACGCCAACAAGGTGACGGCGTTCATCGGCCCCTCCGGCTGCGGCAAGTCAACGCTGTTGCGCGTCCTTAACCGCATCTACGACCTCTATCCCAACCAGCGCGCGGAGGGCGAGGTTCTCCTCGACGGCGAGAACATCCTCAAACCGACTCAGGATGTGAATTTGCTTCGCGCCAAGGTGGGCATGGTGTTCCAAAAGCCGACGCCCTTCCCCATGACGATCTACGAGAACATCGCCTTCGGCCTTCGCCTCTACGAGCAACTGCCCAAGTCCGAGCTCGACGGCCGCGTCGAGGACGCGCTTCGGCGCGGCGCGCTTTGGGACGAGGTCAAGGACAAGCTCGGCGCCAGCGGCTTGAGCCTATCCGGCGGACAGCAGCAGCGGTTGTGCATCGCGCGCACCGTCGCCATCCGGCCGGAGGTGATCCTGCTCGACGAGCCTTGCTCTGCGCTCGATCCGATCTCGACCGCCAAGATCGAGGAGCTGATTGACGTGTTGAAGCGCGAATACACCATCGCCATCGTCACCCACAACATGCAGCAGGCGGCGCGTACGTCCGACTACACCGCTTTCATGTATCTCGGTGAGCTTGTTGAGTTCAGCGACACCACCCAGATATTCACCAACCCGAAGCTCGAAAAGACGCAAGACTACATTACCGGCCGCTTCGGCTAGGACGGCTGCAAGAGGTCGAGAACGCTTTCGAGGAGATCCACATGGACACCCACGAACACATCGTTAAGTCATATGAGGAGGAGCTGTCCTCGCTCAACAACAAGATCGCCAAGATGGGCGGTCTGGCCGAGCAGGTTGTCGGGCAGTCCATCGATGCGCTCGATGGCCGCGACCCCGACCTCGCCGGGATCACCATCCAGCAGGACGAGGTCATCGACGAGCTGGAGAAGGAGATCGAGGAGCAGGCCGTGGTCATGATCGCGCGCCGCCAGCCGATGGCCTACGACCTTCGGCAGATCATGGCGGCGCTCCGCATCTCCACGGATCTCGAGCGGATCGGCGATCTCGGCAAGAACATCGCCAAGCGCGCCCTCGCCGTCGTTGGCGAGCAGCAGCCGAAGCAGCTGATGCTCGGCTTGAAGCATATGGGAGAGCTTGCGCTCGGCCAGCTGAAGGAGGTTCTTGACGCCTATATCGAGCGCGACGCCGACCGCGCTTTGAAGGTCTGGTACAAGGATGAGGAAATCGACGCCATGTATAACTCGCTGTTCCGCGAGCTTCTGACTTATATGATGGAGGACCCCCGTAACATTGGGCTATGCACCCATCTCCTGTTCGGGGCCAAGAACATCGAACGCATCGGCGACCACGCCACCAATATCGCCGAGACCGTGTTTTTCCTGGTTCACGGCAGCGCCATCACGGATCAGCGGCCCAAGGGCGACCATACGAGCTCGACCCCGGTGCCGATGAGATCGGCGAGCTAAGATGATGTTGAACGCACAGGTTGCCGACTCCCGAGCCAAGGTTCTCGTCGTCGAGGACGAGGAGCCGTTGGCGCTTTTGCTCCGCTACAATCTGGAAGCCGAGGGCTACGCCGTCGATGTCGTCCATCGCGGCGACGAGGCGGAGGTCGCCATTGCCGAAGGCACGCCGGATTTGATCGTACTGGACTGGATGCTGCCTGGCATTTCGGGGCTCGAGCTCTGCCGGCGTCTGCGGACGGGCAAGGATTCCCGCACCATCCCGATCATCCTGCTGACCGCGAGAAGCGAGGAGAACGACCGCATCAGGGGCCTGACCACCGGCGCCGACGACTATGTGGTCAAGCCATTCTCGCTGCCCGAGCTGATGGCCAGGGTGCGCGCCATCCTGCGGCGCACCAATCCGGAGCGCATCGCCTCGGTCTTGTCCGTGGGCGACATCGAGCTCGACCGGGAGTCCCACCGGGTGTCCAGGATCGGCCGCCAAGTGCATCTTGGCCCGACGGAATTCCGCCTGCTCGAATTTCTGATGCAGAGCCCCGGCCGGGTCTTCAGCCGCGCGCAGCTGCTCGACGGCGTGTGGGGCCGCAACGTCTATGTCGATGAACGCACCGTCGACGTTCATATTGGCCGCTTGCGTAAGGCGATGATGCGGGGAACCGAGACCGACCCCGTGCGCACCGTGCGCGGCGCGGGCTATGCCTTCTCCGATAGGCTGGAAGAGCCGGCCTGAGGTCTCGGCCTCGGCCATCCATTTCGGAACAGAAAGAAGGCGCCTCGACCAGCGCCTCCTTTCCCCCCGATTGTCTCTCGATTGGTTCTAAGCGACGCGCCTCTCGCGCCGTCGCGATGGCGCGGCCTGATAGGCGATCCGCGCGTGATGTTCGCAATAGGGCGAGGCACCGGTCTTGCGGCCGCAGAAATGGAAATCCTCCTCGCCCGGGTCTCCGATCGGCCAGCGGCACATCGCCTCTTTCAAGGTGAGGATCGTCGCCCTTTCCGCCGGTGGGATGTACAGCTCCTGGACCACCGCTGGCAGGGGCTCGACATCCTCTTCGAAGCTAGGCTTCAGCGCGACATTGCCGCGCGTCCCGAACACGAGCGAAGTGGTCCGGTGTTGCCGCGGCACCTGCGTCCGCCGCGGTCTTGGACTCGACGAGCGCGAGCTCGTCGCCCGCCCCGAAAGCCCGAGCCGATGCACCTTGCCGATCACCGCATTGCGAGTCACTCCGCCCAAGCGACTGGCGACCTGGCTGGCGCTCAACCCCTCCGCCCAAAGTCGTTTCAGCAGTTCGACCCTTTCATCATTCCAAGCCATGATTTTTGCCTCCTCATTTGCGACTCAGAATCCCCCCGTCTCGTCACGAGACGGTGCTCAAAAACGCTGATTTACTGCTGAGAAATAACCGCCCAGACGAACGCTGGACCTACGAGATATTGAGGCTGAGCGGTAATCACCCTACTGTATCCAGGAAAACGCGGCAAGCGTCCGCCGTGCTTGGTCCTCGTTTTTCCACCGGACAGCTGGAGTCTGCCACTTCTTTTGCGAGAACACAAACGGCGGAGTGGACGAAAGGGTGGACGAGCGTTGGATAGAGGGTGAATAGCCGTCGATTGACACGCTCAGGCGCGGGACCTAAAGCTCTGCAATCCCTCAGCTGCCGCCCATCCGGCGGCAATTTTATTTTGGGACACCACAAAATTATGTCGCCCCTCCTTCCGACCTATGCCCGCAGTGGCCTTGCCTTCGAGCGCGGCGAAGGTGCCTATCTGTTCACGGCCGACGGCGAACGTTATCTCGACTTCGCTTCGGGCATCGCCGTGACCTCGCTTGGTCACTCCCACCCGCATCTGGTCGAGGCGCTGAGCGAGCAGGCGAAGAAACTCTGGCACGTGTCGAATTTGCACCGCATCCCGGGTCAGGAGCGTCTCGCGGCAAGGCTGTGCGAGGCGAGTTTCGCCGACTACGCCTTCTTCGCCAATTCAGGCGCCGAGGCGGTCGAGGGCGCGATCAAGGTCGCACGGCGCTATCACGCCACCAACGGCGCGCCGGAGCGCTACCGTCTCGTGACCTTCGAGGGCGCCTTTCATGGCCGCACCCTTGCCACCATCGCCGCCGGCGGCCAGGCCAAGCATCTGGAGGGCTTCGGTCCCCCGGTCGAGGGTTTCGACCGGGTCCAAGCGGGCGACATCGAGGCGGTTGAGGCCGCCATCGGCGAGGCCACGGCGGGCGTACTGATCGAGCCGATCCTGGGCGAGGGCGGCGTGCGCGAGGTGTCCTGGCCCTTTCTCCGCGCCTTGCGCGCCCTCTGCGACGAGAAGGGCATCCTGCTCGTGCTGGACGAGGTGCAGACCGGCATGGGCCGTACCGGGCGGCTATTCGCGCATGAATGGGCCGGCATCACGCCGGACATCTTGGCCACGGCCAAGGGGCTCGGTGGCGGCTTTCCGGTCGGCGCCTGCCTCACCACCGAGGAGGTTGGGGCAGGAATGACCGCAGGCAGTCACGGCTCCACCTTTGGCGGTAATCCTCTTGCCATGGCCGTGGGCAATGCTGTGCTCGACGTGGTGCTCGCCCCGGGCTTTCTCGCTTATGTGGGCGACATGGGGCTCAGGCTGAAACAGCGCTTGGCGGGGCTGAAGGACGAGCACCACGACATCATTGACGAGGTGAGGGGTCAGGGCCTGATGCTGGGGCTGAAATGCAAGGTGCCGAACCAGCTCTTGATGCAGTCGCTTACCGCGGAGCGGATGCTGGCGGTGCAGGCCGGCGACAATGTGGTGCGGCTGTTGCCACCGCTTATCATCGGCGAAACCGAAATCGACGAGGCTTGCGCCAAGATCGATGCGGCCTGCGTGGCGGTGAAAGCCCGCGCGCCGGTCCAAGCCTGAACCGCAAGCCAATGGTCAACCCAATGCAGCCACGGCATTTTCTCGATATCGACACCCTGGATCGCCAAACTTTACGCGCGATCCTGAATGATGCCCGGGCGATGAAGGCCATGGGCCGCGGCCGCTTGCCGGACAAGGTCAAAGTCCGCCCCGGCGCCGTGCTCGCCATGATCTTCGAGCAGCCCTCGACCCGGACCAGAGTGTCGTTCGAGGTGGCCATGCACGAGCTGGGCGGCACGTCGATCATGCTCAGTCGCGGCGACATGCAGATCGGGCGCGGCGAGACCATCGCCGACACCGCCCGTGTTCTGTCGCGCTATGTCGATGCCATCATGCTCCGCACCGGCCCGCATGAGACGCTGCTCGAACTGGCCGAGCACGCCACCGTGCCCATCATCAACGGGCTCACTCAGCGGTCGCATCCCTGCCAGGTCATGGCCGACGTCATGACCTTCGAGGAGGCGAAGGGCCCGATCGAAGGCCGCATCGTCACCTGGCTCGGCGACGCGAACAATGTCGCGGCCTCCTGGATCCACGCCGCCGCGCGCTTCGGCTTCACGCTCCGGCTCTCCTGTCCGCAGAAATTCAAGCCGGCGCCAGACCTGCTTGCCTGGGCGGAAAGCGAAGGCGCGCGCATCGAAGTCGGTCACGATCCCCGCGCCGCCGCGAGCGGCGCCGATTGCGTCGTCACCGATGTCTGGGTCTCCATGGCCGACGGCGAGGACAAGAAGAAGCGCAAGAATCTGCTGAAGCCCTTCCAGGTCGATGGCGCGATCATGAGCCTGGCCAAGCCGGACGCCATCTTCATGCATTGCTTGCCGGCCCATCGCGGCGACGAAGTGAGCGCGGAGGTGATCGACGGGCCGCAATCGGTGGTGTGGGACGAGGCCGAGAACCGTCTGCATGTGCAAAAGGCCATCCTTGCCTGGTGTCTCGATACGGCGGGAACTGGGACCGGAGCCGGGCGTGCGGACACGAAGGGGCCCCGCACCGAGCGGACCGAGGCCAAATGATGTCGTCGGAATCGTCGTCCACAGACCGGATCGAACTCTTCATCCCCGAGGATGATTTGATCCTGCCCTTCCAGGCGGAACAGGCCGATGTGTTCGGCCGCCTGGTCAAGCTCGGCCCCGTCGTCGACACCATCCTGTCGCGTCACGACTATCCCGAGCCCGTGTCGCAACTCCTGGGGGAGGCCGTGGCGCTCACCGGACTGCTCGGGGCCTCGCTCAAATCCGAGGGCAAATTCATCCTGCAAGCCTCGACCGATGGCCCCGTCGACCTGCTCGTCGCCGACTATCAGGTCCCGGGCGGATTGCGCGCCTATGCCCGCTTTTCGGCCGCAAGGGTCGCGGCGCTTGGCACCGGCGATCGCGCTCTGTCTGAGCTCTTGGGCCACGGTCATTTCGCCATGACCATCGACCGGGGCGTGGACACGGAGCGCTATCAGGGCGTGGTGCCGCTCGAAGGTGAAAGCCTGACCGAGGCCGCCGACACCTATTTCCGCCAATCGGAGCAGCTACCGACCTTCATCCGGCTCGCCGTGGCCAAGCATTATCGCGCCGGACAGGCGGGAGGGCGGGCTTGGACCTGGCGCGCCGGCGGTCTGCTCCTGCAAAAGCTCACCCGTGAGGGCGGGCACGGGGCGGGAGGTGACGAGGACTTGGCCGAGGAGGATTGGCTGCGGGCGCGGGCGCTGGCCGAAACGGTCGAGGATCACGAATTGCTCGATCCGCTGCTCCCCCCCGACCGCTTGCTCTACCGGCTGTTTCACGAGGAGCAGGTGCGCGCTTATCCGGCAGTCGAGCTTGAGACCTATTGCAGCTGCTCGCGTGAGCGGGTCGAGGAACTGCTCAGGAGCTTCGGCCCCGACGATCTGAAAGACATGGTGGTGGATGGCGAGGTGTGGGTCACCTGCGAGTTCTGCAACAGCCGCTATCCCTTCGATCCCGAGACCTTCGCCGGCGTCGGCGAATAGCCCGACCTTTGTCGCGCCAGGTTCCTGGATGCCGCCGTCGCCTGCATGACCTCAACGAAGTTGATTGGCGAGCTTGGCCAGAAACGCCATGCAGTCCTCGAGCTGCGCCACGGTGACGAACTCGTCCGCCGCATGGGCCTGCTCGATGTCGCCCGGACCGCAGATCACCGTGGGGCAGCCGGCTTGCTCGAACAGCCCCGCTTCGGTCCCATAGGACACCCCGCCCGTGCCATTGGCGCCGGTCAGCGCCAGCGCCAGCGCCACGGCCTCCGAATCCTTCTTGGCGACAAAGGCCGGCACGCTGCCGAGATGGCTCGTCTCGATGGATGTGGTGGGTGCCACGCTCTGCATGCGGGGCAGGAGCTTCTCGGCGGCGAAGGCCCCGAGCCGGCCCGACACCATTTCGGGGTCGGCGGTGGGCAGGCTGCGGATCTGCCACTGGAAGCGGCACGTCTTCGGCACGATGTTGGCCGCGGTCCCGCCCTCGATCGTTCCCACCTGCAGGGTGGAGACGGGCGGATCGAAGCGGCCGTCACTGCCGCTCTCCGCATAGGTAGTGCTAATGCGGTCGAGCTCCTCGATCAGCTCCGCCGCGACGGAGATGGCGTTGACCCCAAGCCGCGGCATGGCCGAATGGGCTTCGCGGCCAGTGACCACGGTGCGATAGGCGTCGATGCGCTTATGTGCGTCGATGACCGACATCATGGTCGGTTCGCCGACGATGATGACGCTTGGGCGCGGAAGATCGTGGCCGAGCCGCGCGATCAAGGGTCTCACGCCCGTGCAGCCCACCTCCTCGTCATATGACAGCAGAATGTGGATCGGCTGCTTGAGCGGGCGCGACAGGAACAGCGGCACCGAGGCCAGGACGCAGGCGAGGAAGCCCTTCATGTCGCAACTGCCGCGGCCAAAGAGCTTGCCGTCGCGGAGCTCAAGCGTGAACGGGTCGCCGGTCCAATTCTGGCCCTCCACCGGCACGCAGTCGCTGTGACCGGAAAGACCGACGCCGCCGTCGCCCTCTGGCCCGATGGTGGCGAACAGGCTCGCCTTCTTGCCGTCCGGCGACGGCGTCAGCGTCGAAATCACGCCATGACTGGCGAGATAGTCACGGACGAAGTCGACCAGCTTCAAATTCGACTTGGCGCTCGTCGTGTCGAAGGCGACGAGCCTGGTCAGCAGCTCATGCACGGCCGAGGGCGAAGCCGGCAACCGAACCTCAGTGGTTCTCGATGGCTCTTGCGCTGCCGCCACGTCGCCAGCTAGGCCTGGTCGCCGGCATGTGAGCCGAAGCGCTCCGCCGACCTGGCGCGAGCCTTGGCCGTCTCCACCTCACGGTCGCGAGAAGGTGCGGTGGTGACGAGCGCGAGAAGCAGCTCGGTTGCGGCCCGCGACACGTCCTCCACGGCACGATCGAACGCCAACTGATTGGCCTTGGAAGGCCGGGTGAAGCCACTCAGCTTGCGTACGAATTGCAGCGACGAGGCGTGAATTTCCTCGGCCGTGGCCGGCGGCTCGAAATTATGCAGGGTCCTGATGTTTCGGCACATGGCGATCCCCTCGGAGGACGCAGGTTTCGCGAAAAACTGGCACAGGGCTATGCCGCAAGCAAGACGCGGTGGCCACCCTCACCCTTCCCGCCATGCGACTTGCGCGCAAGATTGCGGCAGGAAGCCCCCGCCCACAATTGGGTCCAAGCCGGGTGAGGGGGGCCGATTCTACTTGGAAGCGCGAAGCGCCTGATCGAGGTCGGTCTTGAGGTCCTCGACGTCCTCGATCCCGATCGAGAGCCGAACGCTCTGATCGGAGATGCCGAGCTCCGCGCGCGCCTCGGGACTGAGCCGCTGATGCGTCGTCGTCGCCGGATGCGTGGCGAGGCTCTTGGCGTCGCCGAGATTGTTGCTGATCTTGAAAAGCTTCAGCGCGTTCAGGAAGCGAAAGGCAGTTTGCTTGTCGCCTTTGACCTCGAAGGCGACCATGGGCCCACCGCCGACCATCTGCCGCTTGGCCAGCGCGTGTTGCGGATGATCGGCACGGCCGGGGTAGAGGACGCGCACGACCTCTTTGCGCTGGCTGAGGAAGTCGGCAATCGCCGCGGCGGAGGTCTCATGCCGCTCCACCCGCAAGGGCAGCGTTTCGAGACCCTTTAGCAGCACCCAGGCATTGAAGGGGCTGAGCGAGGGACCGGTATGTTTGAGGTAATTGTGCAGCGTTTCCTCGATGAAGTCCTTCTTGCCCAGCACCACGCCGCCGAGGCATCGCCCCTGTCCGTCGATATGCTTGGTCGCCGAATAGACGACGATGTCGGCGCCGAGCGGCATTGGCCGTTGCCGCAGCGGGGTGGCGAACACATTGTCGACCACGACGAGGGCCCCGGCTCGATGCGCGATCGCCGCCACGCCCTCGATGTCCACGAGCTCGAGCACCGGATTGGTCGGCGTCTCGAAGAACACGGCGCGGGTATTCGGCTTCATCGCCGCGTCCCAGGCGGCGAGATCGCGTCCGTCGATCAGCGTGGTCTCGATGCCATAGCGCGGGAGCAGATCCTCGACAATATAGCGGCAGCTCCCGAACAGGGCGCGGGCGGAGACCACGTGGTCGCCGGCTCTGAGGTGGCACAGCAATGAGGCAGCGACGGCGGCCATGCCGCTTGCCGTGCCGCGCGCCGCCTCCGCGCCCTCCAGCGCACACATGCGGGCCTCGAACATGGCTACCGTGGGGTTGGCATAGCGGCTGTAGACGAAGCCTTCCTCGTCGCCCTTGAAGCGAGCCTCGGCCTGCTCGGCCGATGTATAGACATAACCCGAGTTGAGGAAGATCGCTTCGGAGGTCTCGCCGAACTGGCTTCTGAGCGTGCCCTCATGCACGAGCTTGGTCGCCGGGCGCCAGGCGCTCGCGTCCGTGTTATCGTCCTTCTTCTTTGCCGTCATGGGCTTAGCTCCCTCTGACGCGGGCACAAAAAAACCCGGACTCTGGCTGTCGCCAAAAGACCGGGATTGCTCGCGCGGCCTTTTAGCGACTTGTTTAACGTGGCTGCAAGCCGGCCGGCCAAATCACCACGAGTGAGGATTAATGTCGGGGAGAGGCGCATCCGTCAAGCCTTCACCACGCGGCCACCCCCTTGTGAATCCGGGGGAGAAGAGCGAGGTAAAGATGACCGGAGCCCCGCGAAATGCCAAGAGTTGATCCATGGAGCAGGCAGGTGAGCGCGACAGACTGTTTGACGGCCTTGCCGAAGGGCCGCGCGCCGGGCCGTCCGCGCCGATGAAAGGCTCGCTCGCCCGCACCGGCATCTTGCCCTCCCAGGCGCTGCGGTCGCTCATCGCCGCCGGCGAGATCATGGCGGCGCCCGACATCACGCCGGACCAGATCCAGCCCGCCAGCCTCGATCTGAGGCTCGGCAAGGTCGCTTACCGCATCCGCGCGAGCTTCCTGCCCGGGCCGAACGCCACCGTGCGCGACAAGCTGGCCGAGCTGAAATTCCATGAGATCGACCTGACGCGCGGGGCCGTGCTCGAAGCCGGTTGCGTCTATCTCGTGCCCCTGATCGAGCAGCTGAATTTGCGCGCGACCATCGCCGCCTTCGCCAACCCGAAAAGCTCGATCGGCCGCATCGACGTGTTCACCCGCCTGATCGCCGACCGGCAGGGCAGCTTCGACGCGGTGGAGGAGGGCTATAGCGGTCCGCTCTTTGCCGAGATCTGCCCGCGTACTTTCTCGATCAAGGTCCGCTATGGCTCGCGGCTGAGCCAGATCCGGTTTCTGCGTCGCGTCGGCCAGCAGCTCGATGCCGACGAGCGGCCGGGGCGCGTGCGCGACCGGGCCTTGCGCGCGATCCACTCCGATGTCGGTCTGGTCGAGGGCGATGCCGCCATCCGCGAAGGGCTCAATCTGCGCATCAGTCTTCAACCGGAAACGCCCTCCGGCCTCGTCGGCTATCGCGCCCGCCGCTTCGCCGGCGTGGTCGATGTTGACGAGATCGGCGCCTATGACGTCGATCAGTTCTGGGAGAAGGTGCATCTTGCCGCCGACCGCCGCCTCGTGCTCGATCCGCACGAATTCTACATCCTCGCCTCCAAGGAGAGCGTGTCGGTGCCCCCGGCCTATGTCGCCGAGATGGCACCCTTCGATCCGCTGATCGGCGAGTACCGCGTGCATTATGCGGGTTTCTTCGACCCCGGCTTCGGCTATGCCGAAGGCAAGGCGCCCGGCGCCAAGGCCGTGCTCGAGGTCCGCAGCCTCGACATTCCCTTCATTCTGGAGGATGGGCAGATCGTGGGGCGGCTCGTCTACGACAAGCTCACCGAGATTCCGGACCAGCTCTACGGCCAGGGAATCGGCTCCCACTACCAGGCGCAAGGCTTGAAACTGTCCAAGCACTTCCGCCAGGAGTGACCCGTTAGGCACGCGGGGGCAGCCAAGCAATCAGCATAGACGGGGGACGTAGCATGGAGTCTGTCACCAAGGCTGTGGAATGGCTGGACGGCCTGGTCTGGGGCGTCCCCATGCTGGTTCTCCTGCTCGGCGTTGGGCTTTATCTGACCTTTGGCCTGCGCTTCCGTACCCTGCGCGACCTGCCGTTTGCCTTCTGGATGCTGTGGCGCGGACGCGTCGCCGAGGGCAAGGGCGACATCACCCCGTTCAATGCGCTTATGACGGCGCTCGCCGCGACCATCGGCACCGGCAATATCGCCGGCGTCGCCACGGCCATCTTCATCGGCGGGCCCGGTGCGGTGTTTTGGATGTGGATGACGGCGCTGGTCGGCATGGCCACCAAGTTCGCCGAGGCCGTGTTGGCCGTGCGCTACCGCGAGGTCGACGCGCGCGGCAGGTATGTCGGCGGACCCATGTACTACATCAAGAACGGGCTCGGGCCGCGCTGGGCGTGGCTCGGAGTCTGCTTCGCGCTATTTGCTGGCTTTGCCGGCTTCGGCATCGGCAACATGGTGCAGGCGAACTCCGTGGCCGATGCGCTGGAGGCCGCCTTCGGCGTCCCGTTCTGGACGACGGGTGTCATGCTCGCAATTCTCGTCGGCCTCGTACTGATCGGCGGCATTCAACGCATTGCCGCCGTCGCCGGCTGGCTCGTGCCGTTCATGGCGATCAGCTATGTCAGCGCCGGCCTTGTCGTCATCGTGCTGAACATCGGGGCGGTACCGGACGCCTTTCGCCTGATCTTTGCCCACGCCTTCTCGCCTATCGCCGCGACCGGCGGCTTCACCGGCGCGGCCGTCTGGGCGGCAATCCGGTTCGGCGTCGCGCGCGGCATTTTCTCCAACGAGGCGGGGCTCGGTTCAGCGCCCATCGCCCATGCCGCCGCCGAGTGCAAAGGCCCGGTCAGCCAGGGCCTTGTCGCCATGCTCGGCACCTTCATCGATACCATCGTCGTCTGCTCGTTCACGGCGCTGGTGATCTTGACCACCGGCGCCTGGACCAGCGGCGCGACCGGCGCGGAGATGACCTCGCTCGCCTTCGAGATGGCGCTGCCGGGGGTTGGCAGCGAGATCACCTCCCTCGCGCTCGCCGTCTTCGCGTTTACCTCCCTGCTTGGCTGGAGCTACTACTGCGAGCGGTCCTGGCAATATCTCCTTGGGGTCAAGGTCATCATACCATTTCGCGTGGTCTGGTCGCTCGCCCCGATTCTCGGCGCCACCGTTAAGCTGAGCTTCATCTGGCTGCTGGCTGATGTGCTGAATGCGCTCATGGCTATCCCCAACCTGATCGCGCTGGCGCTCCTCAGTCCGGTGGTCTTTGCCGCCAGCCGGGAATTTTTCAAGACGCGCGGCAGGTCGGAGGACAATCCATTTTGACCAGGGGTTTGCTCACCTCTTTGCCGTAGCATTGTCCTTCAGGAGCAGCCGGCTGCCAGGCGCCGCGCGCAATTCAAGCAGTCGGGACTGGATGGGTGTAGGCTGCATCGGTTGCGCCGGCACTCTCAGAGTTGGAGGACCCGATGACGACGGTTGTGCTGATAGCCATCGGCGTTCTGATTTCGGTCGTCTGCGCCGGCATCATCGCCGAGGCTCTGCGAATCGCCCCCAAGCCTCCCGAGAAGCTCTATTGGGCTCCGAACATTGCCATCCGCGAGGTCGAAATCGACGGCAATCGCATCCGCTACATCAAGACCGGAAGCGGGCCGAACCTCGTGCTGCTGCACACGCTCAGGACCCAGCTCGACATCTTCGAGAAGCTCGTGCCGCTGCTCGAGGAGTCCTTCACCGTTTACGCCCTCGATTATCCCGGCCACGGCTTCTCCGACATTCCGCAGACCGATTATCGCCCAGAATTATTCGTCAGCGCGGTGGAAGGCTTTCTCGACAAGCTCGGCCTGACCGACGTCACTCTTGCCGGGATCTCCATCGGGGGTGTCATTCCGCTTCTGATCGCGGCGGAGCAGAACCCGCGCGTCAACAGGGTCGTCGCCATCAACCCCTACGATTATGGTCAGGGGTCGGGACTTGCGCGCGCCAATGCGGTCGCGGCGCTGATCGTCACCCTCGGCAAGGTGCCGGTCGTTGGCGAGACCGTGATGCGCCTGCGCAATGCGATGGTGGAGAGGCGCATTCTTGAGGGCGGCGTGGCCGATCGCGCGACCCTCACGCCGGAATTCCTGGCGATGTCCTACGCGTCTGGGCTCCGTCGCGGCCACTATCGCGCCTTCCTCAATCTCCTCCGCCACGCCCATCTCTGGGACGAGGCCCGCCGGCGCTATGGCGAGATCGGCGTGCCGGTGCTCGTCGTCTATGGCGAGGAGGATTGGTCGCGCCCGGAGGAGCGCCAGCGCACGGTCGCGGCGATCCCTGGGGCGAGGATGGAAACGGTTCAGCGCGGCGGCCACTTCCTGTCCTTGGATCAACCGAAGCGGCTGGCCGAGCTGATCACCGCCTTCGCCCGGACCTGATGCGCTTCTTGTAGGCTCAGCCCTTGGCGCCAAGGAAGCGCACCAGGTCGGAGAGATTGGCGCCGGTCGCGTCGGCCACGACGCCCAGTTCTTCCGGTGGGGTGCCGAGCCGGTTCACCCAAAAGGTCTCGTAGCCGAACCATTTCGCCCCGGCTGCGTCCCAGCCGGCGAAAGGCACGAAGAGGATTTCCTCGCGCTCCAAGCCAAACCCCTCCATCGCCATGCGATAGGCGCTGGCATCGGGTTTGAACCTTCTGACCGCATCGGTGCTCAGAACCTGCTCGAAATAGCCGTCGAGCTCGGCGTTCTTGATCGCCGATTGCAGCATGTTCGAGGTGAAATTGGAGACGAAGCCGAGCCGCAGTCCCGCCTCTCTCAAGGCGCCGAGGGCCTCGCGTGCCTCCGGCCAGGCCTTGAGGTCGAGATAGGCGCCCATGATCGTCTCGATCTGCTGCGGCGTGAGCTCGATTTTGAGCGCGCGGGCCGCATAGAGCAGGGCGTCTTGCGTGACCTTCCAGAAATTCTCGTATTGGTTCGAGATTGTGCGGAGCCACGTATATTCGAACTGCCTTGTGCGCCAGAGATTGCCGAGTTCCTTGCCTCGCTGCGGCGCGATCGTCTCGACCAAAGCGAAGATTGGTCGCGGGTCGAAAACCGGAAAGGCGTCGAAGGCGACGGCCTTGATCTCGCCAGGCGCGGCGGCCCGAGCCGGCTCTGATCCAATCAGCGTTCCGGCAAGAGCGCTTCCGGCCAAGCCAAGCGTTTGGCGTCGTGTAAACCGCATCGTTCCCTCTCTTTGTGATCTGGATGGAGCTCTAGGCCGAGCAGCTTCCGCCGCCGAGCACGCAGAACTTGGCGCAGTGCGGGTGGCAGAGCTTGACCGCGCCGTTCGTGAACATGCCGCTGTGGGCGCGCGCGGCTTCCGTCAACGTCTCCCCCATTTCGAAGGCGGGATCGTAAGGAAGCAGCGTGCATGGAAGCACCACGGGGCGCGCCGAGCCTTTCCGCTTCACCACCATGCGGCTGGTGGCGCACATGACGTCGCTTGGGCTTTTGCCGAGGATGCCCCAGCACGCGGTGGTGATCTCCGGGACGTCGACCGAGACATCCATCTCCGGGAACAGCACGAGCTGAAACGGATCATGCGCATCGATCGGCCAGGCATGCGCCGCGATCAGCGCCGCATAGCCCTCCCGCGCATCGGCCTCGCTCTCGCCCCAGCAGGTGCGGCCGGCGAGCGCGACGGCGAAGCCGTTTTGAGCCAGCCAGTCGATGCCCTCGACCGTCCGGGTGAAAGTGCCGGGCCCTCGCTCCTTCTCGTGCAGGGCCGCGCTGTGATGATCGAGGCTCACCCGCAGCAGCAGCCGGGCGCCATGCGCCTCGCGCAGCTCGAGCAATCCGGATTGGACGCGCGCGCGCTGCATCGGCTGCATGGCATTGGTCAGCACGAGGGCGGAGCGGCCGCGCGCAAGCGCGTCTCCGAGCATCAGAAGAATGTCGGGATTCATGAAAGGCTCGCCGCCGGTGAAGCCGATCTCCCGCGTGGGCAGTCCTGCCTGCGCGATTTCATCGAGGAAGGCGCGCACCTCGGCGCGGGTGATATAGGCGAGCCGGTCGTTCTCGGGGCTCGATTCAATGTAGCAGTTGCGGCACTCGATATTGCAGAAGCTGCCGGTGTTGATCCAAAGCGTCCGCAACGCCTCGAGCCGAACCGACGCGCGCGCCTCGCCCGCCGCGGTCCAGTCCGGGTCGCTGAACTTCTCTGGGCGCATCTCCAGCGCGGCATCGATCATGACGGCCCCTCGCAAGCTCCGACCGGCTCTTCGTCTCATGACCGGCGGGCGCACCGCAAGCCATGCCCGATCACCACTGCGTGAGGTCGACCTTGCGTTCCAGACCCGCTTCGCGCCATGCTATGGCTTGGCAACGCGGGTGTAGCTCAGTGGTAGAGCAGTAGCTTCCCAAGCTACGTGTCGAGGGTCCGATTCCCTTCACCCGCTCCAATCTTTCCAAGTGGTTAGGGCAACAGAAAGCCGCACCTAAATGCGGCGTGTCCGCTGAATGTCCGCGTAATCCGTTCGGCGTCCGTTCATCGCCCGCCAAAGAGAACCGCCGCACCGGGGTCGAACATCCGCAAGGACGACGGCTGCCGACGGCTCTGCAACCTCACCGCGAATCCAAATGGCCAGGCCCGATTGACCGTTGCGGTGGGGGTCATCCGGCGGGCGTGGCAAGCCGCTGGGATCGTTTCAAAGTGAACCGCCCCGGGATTGTCGGAGGCCCCAACTCCTGAGAGGAAGGGCCTGTTATGAGCAAGACAACAAACAAGTTCGCACCGGAGGTTCGCCAGCGGGCGGTACGCATGGTGCTGGATCACGAAGCTGATCATCCATCCCGCTGGGCAGCGGTGACATCGATCGCCGAGAAGATCGGCTGTTCGGCGCACACGCTGCTGGAGTGGGTGAAGAAGGTCGAGGTGAACAGCGGCAAGTGCGCCGGGGTTCCGACTGAACTGGCCGACCGGCTCAAAGCTCTGGAACGCGAGGTCCGCGAGTTGCGCCAGGCCAACGAGATTCTCCGCAAGGCATCGGCATATTTTGCGCAGGCGGAGCTCGACCGCCCGTTCCGCAAATGATTGCCTTCATCGATGAGCATCGCGAGATGCACGGGGTCGAGCCGATCTGCAATGTTTTGCCGATTGCCCCATCAACCTATCACAAGCACGTTGCAGAGCGCCGGGATCCGGCGCGGCTGTCGGCACGGGCAAGGCGGGACATGGCGATGAAGCCTGAGATAACCCGTGTGTTCGCCGAGAGCTTCGGGGTTTACGGTGTCCGCAAGGTGTGGCGGCAGATGCAGCGCGAAGGGCACGATATTGCCCGCTGCACGGTGGAGCGGCTGATGCGTGATCTGGGCTTGGCTGGGGTGATCCGTGGCAAGCCGGTGCGCACCACATTCAGCGACAAGGCAGCCCCTTGCCCGCTGGATCATGTCAACCGCCAGTTCCATGCACCGGCACCCAACATGCTGTGGGTATCGGACTTCACCTATGTCTCGACCTGGGGCGGGTTCGTCTATGTGGCGTTCGTGATCGACGTCTACGCCCGCTATATCGTGGGGTGGCGGGTCAGCAGAACCGCGCATGCCAGCTTCGTGCTGGACGCCCTGGAGCAGGCTTTGCATGACCGGCGGCCTGTCCATCGCGGTGGGCTGATCCATCACAGCGACCGTGGCAGCCAGTATGTCTCGATCAAATACACCGAACGGTTGGCTGAAGCCGGCATCGAGCCGTCGGTCGGCAGCGTCGGTGACAGCTATGACAATGCCTTGGCCGAGACGATCAACGGACTTTACAAGGCCGAGTTGATCCACCGGCGCGGACCATGGCGATCCTATGAAGCCGTCGAGTTCGCAACGCTGGAATGGGTCGACTGGTTCAACAACCGGCGACTGCTGGAGCCTGTTGGCAACATCCCGCCCGTCGAAGCCGAACAACGATACTACGCCATGCTGGACGACGTCCCCATGGCCGCGTAACTTAAGCCAAATCGCCTCCGGCAATCCCGGGGCGGTTCA
>Ga0307376_10002106_pt1 | contig 20086 bp, 11 predicted proteins | sample TR2MG_FD_202536 | JGI IMG/M metagenome (GOLD analysis project Ga0307376, IMG submission 202536) | Soil microbial communities from Risofladan, Vaasa, Finland - TR-2 | ecosystem: Environmental > Terrestrial > Soil > Coastal area > Acid sulfate soil | place: Finland: Risofladan, Vaasa | collected...
TAACACAGCGGCTGGAGTTTTACCGTGCCGCCATTGGAATAATAAAGAAAAATCCCTGGACCGGTACCGGCACTGGTGACGTGAGGAATGCATATATAAATGAATACAGGATCAATAACACTCCTCTCATTGAGGGCTACAGGATGCGTTCACATAACCAGTATCTTTCCTTTGCTGTCACTTTCGGCATACCGGGGATGATCATTGCCCTTGCCGTGATGCTCATTCCGTGGCTGATAAGCCCCCGCAGGAACAGGTATCTCTTTGTGGTTTTCATCTCCATCATTTTCATGGCGATGTTCAATGATGATACCTTCAGTTCATTTACTGGTGCGACATTCTTTTCTTATTTTTACACCCTGTTTCTGATAGTTGATGATTAGAATGAAAATGACTCCTGAGGATAAAAAATTCCTTTCCATGGCAATTGAGGCAGCCTCCCTGAATATTTCAGAGGGAGGAGGGCCTTTTGGTGCGGTCGTTGTCCGTGATGGCAAGGCCATATCGGTCTCCGGCAACAGGGTTGTACCTGACAATGATCCTACGGCGCACGCCGAGGTGACTGTCATACGGCAGGCGGCGGCGGCCATGGAGACCTTTGATCTCAGCGACTGTGTGATATATTCTTCGTGCGAGCCCTGCCCCATGTGCCTCGGTGCAATATACTGGGCAGGAATAAAGCGCGTTGTCTATGCGGCGGACCGCCACATGGCCGCCGCCGCCGGCTTCAGCGATGAGATGATATACCGTGAGATAGCTCTTGACTCCTCAGCCAGAAGCATCGTGATGGTGAGGGCTCTGATATCTGAAGGTGAAAAAGTATTTGAAAAATGGGATACCTATCCCGGGAAAGTTCAATATTGATCCGCAACTGATTATGGCAAGGGTGGCAAGGGAGTTTTTTCTCAGTGATGCGGTAACCGTGGCGCAGAGACTGCCGGGAATGGAGATAGTCATGGCACGGCCGGACTCGGTTCTTAAAAGGTATATGATTACCGAGACTGAAGCTTACCTGGGCATGGAGGATAAGGCCTGTCATGCCAGCAAAGGCCGCACCGGCCGAACGCAAGTCATGTTCTCAGAGGGCGGGCACCTTTATTTATATCTTGTATATGGTATGCACTGGATGATGAACATTGTAACCGGTGCCGAAGATGATCCGCAGGCAGTTCTTATACGGGGGGCAGATCCATTTTCCGGACCCGGAAGGGTGACAAAGGGTATTGGAACCAACGGATCATTCAACAGGGAAGATATGACTGCGTCAGGGAGAATATGGCTGGAAGATACCGGGTATAAACCCTGCCTGAAGGCCGGCCCGCGTGTAGGAATAAATTATGCCGGAGAGCCATGGATCAGCAAACCCTGGCGCTTCATTATCAATGAACAAACTAAATAAGTATATATGTATAAGGGATTTCAAAGGTGGAACAATATAACAGGCTGGGCGGTTTTCGCAACAGCCCTGATTACATACCTTCTCACTATTGAGCCAACAGTCAGTTTCTGGGACTGCGGCGAGTTTATATTATGCTCGTACCGTCTTGAAGTAGGACATCCGCCCGGAGCACCATTCTTCCTTCTTCTCGGCCGCTTCTTCACGCTCTTTGCCGGATCAGACACCTCAAAAGTGGCCATGACGGTCAATATCCTTTCCGCATTTGCCAGTGCATTTACTATTCTATTTCTTTTCTGGACTATAACCCGCCTTGTCAGGCTGGCAACAGGAGATGACATTAACGTGTCAGGGGGAAGGTCAGTAGCGGTGATAGCATCAGGTGTTATCGGTGCTCTTGCCTATGCTTTTTCGGACACTTTCTGGTTCTCAGCTGTTGAGGGAGAGGTGTACGGCACAAGCTCCCTCTTTACCGCGGCAGTGTTTTGGGCTATGCTTCGCTGGTATGACGAGGCTGACGATCCGCATGCAAACCGGTGGATAATCCTGATAGCATATCTTATGGGCCTTTCCATAGGAGTACACCTGCTTAACCTGCTCACGCTCCCTGTACTCGTGCTGGTTTATTATTACAGGAAGTACACCATGTCAACCGCTGGAGTTATTAAGGCTGTGCTCTTATCATTTGCCATTCTCGGAATTCTAAACTTTCTATTCATTCCCGGGGTTGCCGATGTTGCCGGCTGGTTTGAGCTTTTCTTCGTCAACACCTTAGGGCTTCCCTTCAACACCGGTCTTTCTGTTTACCTTATCCTGCTTGTAGGTCTTATCATTTTCGGCATCAGGTACTCACTCCATAAAAGCAAATTTCTCCTTAACCATATTCTTACGGTGATAGCGGTCATTATACTCGGATATTCTTCATTTGCACTTATCATTATAAGGGCAAATGCCCATCCGCCAATGGATCAGAATGACCCTTCCGACGTCTTCTCATTTATATATTATATAAACCGGACTCAGTATGGCAGCACACCTCTTATATACGGTCAGTATTACTCAGCTCCGGCTGTCAGCGTAAAAGATAAAGTTGCCGGCTACAATAAAGAAAATGGGAAATATATCCCTTATCATTATCCTGAGTATAAATATGATAAGAGATTCATGACTCTATTCCCCAGGATGTACAGTTCTGATCCTGCACACATAAGCCAGTACGAGTACTGGGGTAAGATCCGGGGCAGAAAAATCACTGTTCAGGCTGGCCGGGAGAGTGAACAGCTGGCACTCCCCACCTTTGGGGAGAATCTCCGGTTCTTCTTCAGGTACCAGGTGGGTGTGATGTACATGAGGTACTTCATGTGGAATTTCGTGGGCCGGCAGAATGATAATCAGGCTAACGGCAATGTGATGGATGGTAACTGGTTGTCAGGAATACCCTTTATTGATAATCCAAGACTCGGAGACCAGTCGCTTCTGCCTGCAGCGACAAGAAACAATCCTGCCCGAAACACCTATTTCTTTCTGCCTTTCCTGGCAGGCCTGGCAGGGCTCTTCTGGCAATACAAACGTGACAGGAAGGGATTCTCGCTGGTAGGATTGTTTTTTATTATGACAGGCCTGGCAATACTCGTATATCTGAATCAGTATCCGAACCAGCCCAGAGAAAGAGACTATGCCTATGCAGGTTCATTTTATGCATTTACCATCTGGATAGGTATGGGTGTTATGATGATCTATGACCTGCTGAAAAAATATGTCAATGAACGTCTGGCAGCCGTAGCCCCTGCAGCAGTGCTGCTGGCGGCCGTGCCGCTGCTGATGATCGCACGCAACTGGGATGATCATGACAGGTCAGGAAGGTACACTGCCAGGGACATATCTTCAAACTACCTCAGCTCATGTGATGAGAATGCCATGCTGCTGACATACGGTGACAATGACTCATTCCCCCTGTGGTACATTCAGGATGTTGAAGGCTTCAGGACAGATGTACGCGTTGCAAACCTCAGCTATCTGCAGAGCGGCTTTTATATCGAATCCATGAGCCGCAAGGCTTTTAAGTCAGATCCGCTTCCATTTACCCTTGGATTCGAAAAGTATGAGGAGGGCCAGCGCGTTCAGCTGCCCGTGGAAGACCTTGTAAAAGAACCGTATAACCTGAAGAAAGTCGTGGAGTTCACCGGTTCTGATGATCCGAAGGCCAAAGTTGACCTTTCAGGAAAGGGAGATTTCTACAATTTCATACCCGTAAAACAGTTTATTGTTGACGTTGATTCTGCTGATGTGCTTAGAAAGGGAGCAGTCAGACCTTATCACGCAGACAGGATACTGCATCCCATGATCTGGACCTTCAAGGGGTCAATGGCTTCAAAGGATGACCTTGCCCTGATGGATATTATGGCCGGCAATAACTGGCAACGTCCGCTCTATTATGCTGTTACGGTGACAAGTTCTAAATATATCGGTCTTGAAAACTACTTTGTTCTGGAAGGAATGGCATTCAGGGTAAGTCCCATCGCCATTGACAAACCCGCTCCCGGAGAAACAGGAATGGTTGATAATGATGAGATGTATGAGAAAATGATGAACAGGTTCAGGTGGGGTAATGCCGATGACCCGAATGTATATCTTGATGAAAACAACCGCAGATTGTTTGATGTATTCAGGAGGCAGTTCGGCCGTCTGTCAAAATCGTTGGCTGCTGAAGGAGACACACTCAGGGCTGTTGCAGCAGTACAGAAGGGACTTTCAATAGTTCCTCCTTCCAAAATGCCATATGACTACTACAGCCTGGATCTCGCTGAGGGCCTGTTAATGTCGGGAAGAGTAAATGATGCAGAAGAGCTTCTCGGGACAATCATTGACAATTCAGTTGGCACACTAAGCTTTATTGTGACTTTACCTGAAAAGAAAATGTTCGGTTTGGAATTCCAGGCCGGAGTGTCTCTGCAGGCTATCTATGAAGTATATAACCTGGCATCAGCCGCCGGTCTCATTCCGCTGTCTGAGAAAGCCGCCACTGAGCTCAACAGGTTCTATAATAAAGTGCCAGTGAGATGATAAGACAGTTCAGACAGCCATTCCCGGCCAGGATAATTTACCCTGATGCCCTTTTCAGGATCAGCGGGTCAGGCAGGAAGCTCTTCCTGACTTTTGATGACGGTCCTGACCCCTTGTCAACTCCCCTGATACTTGATATTCTGAGGAAAGAAAAGATCACTGCTACCTTTTTCTGTACAGGCAAGAAGGTGCTTGATTCGCCAGGGCTGTTTGCAAGCATAGCATCAGAAGGACATATCACGGGCAACCACGGCTACTCTCACCTGAACGGACTTACTACACCTGTAAGAGAGTATTGTTCTGATATTTTCAGGGGCAGGGATATAACATGCAGCAATCTTTTCAGACCTCCATATGGACGTCTGCGCCTCAGACAGTATAAAATACTTGAACGGTCAATGAGGATAATATTCTGGGATATAATGCCTTATGATTTTGACCTGAAATTGACACCTGAATCATCGCTGGCCATTCTCAGGCGAAACATCAGGCCGGGGTCTATAATTGTACTTCATGATACGGCAACTTCTCATTCTCTCTCCTTTCTTGAGAATTTTATAAGTTCTTCTCTTGAAAGCGGATATACATTCGCCCCGCTTGACGATTCTTTTCTGCACAAGTGAGATATTCCGTATGAAATATTATTTTTGAAAAGGGAACGAAATCTATTTGATGAATATTCTTATTCTGGGATCAGGGGGGCGTGAACACGCTATAACATGGAAACTGTCACACAGTGAAAAGCCTGTAAACATATTTGTTGCTCCCGGCAATCCCGGAACGGGTGAGATAGCAGTGAATCTGCCCATTGATCCACTGAACTTTGAAGCGGTAAAGAGCGCTGTGCTGTCGGAAGCCATTGAGATGGTGATAGTTGGCCCTGAGGCACCCCTTGTTGAGGGTATACGCGATTATTTCGAGGCTGATACTGAACTGATGCATGTTCCGGTCATCGGACCATGCAGAAAAGGTGCTATGCTTGAGGGCAGCAAGGATTTTGCAAAAGCCTTCATGATGCGTCATAATATACCTACGGCTGCTTATGAATCGTTTACCGCTGACCGCATCAACGAGGCAGCACTGTTTCTGAAAACACTTAAGCCCCCTTATGTGCTGAAGGCCGATGGGCTGGCTGCTGGAAAAGGCGTGCTTATCCTGAATGATTATGATGAAGCGGTGAGCGAGCTGAAAGCTATGCTGGCAGGACGTTTCGGATCTGCAGGCAATAAAGTTGTCATTGAAGAATTCCTCAGTGGGATAGAGCTTTCGGTATTTGCAATTACAGACGGAGCATCGTATAAGATCCTCCCTGAAGCAAAGGACTATAAGAGAATAGGGGAGGGCGATAATGGAAAGAATACAGGAGGCATGGGAGCAGTCTCTCCGGTTCCATTTGCCACACCTGCTTTTATGGGCAAGGTGGAGGAGAGGATTATCATTCCGACAATAGAAGGACTGAAGGCCGAGGGCATTGACTACCGTGGATTCATCTTCTTCGGTCTCATTAATGTTGACGGTGAGCCCTGGGTCATTGAATACAATGCCCGGATGGGTGATCCTGAAAGCGAGGTATTGATGCCGCGCATCGAGAGCGATATCCTTGAACTTTTCACTGGCGTGGCCGAACGCAGGCTAAGTGAAAGGTCATTAAAAATAAGCGATAAAACAGCCGTGACAGTGATGCTTGTATCTGCAGGTTACCCTGATGAATATAAGAAAGGATTAACAATATCCGGACTTGATGCTGTAACCGGAAGCACCGTATTTCATGCCGGCACGGGTATCTATGAAGGAAAACTGGTCACCAATGGTGGTCGTGTAATCGCTGTTACCTCCACCGGGGATGATATGGAGGAGGCTCTGGAGAAAAGTTACAGAAGTGCATCGGTCATTCACTTTGACGGGGTTTATCTAAGGAGAGACATAGGATTTGATCTGAGAAAAAAACTATAATGTTAATAAGGTTTTTCAGAGGCACGGGGTTTGGTCCGATTGTACTTATAGTACTTTTTACAGGTGCACTGTGGGCCGGGTACTTCATCACACCTCCTGTTGTCACCGGACCTGCTGGTGACAATATTATGCCATTATGGTCAGTGATACTTGATTCACTTAAAGGCTTTCCTGTTCTCTCCGTGGTCATCTCATTGATGTTGATGGTTTTGCTGCTTTTAATTATGATACGGTTCAATACGTCGGTATTCTTTATTAACAGGCGCACCTATCTCCCTGCCTTTGTTTATGTTCTTCTGTATTCAATCTTTCCGGGGCAAATGGTTCTAAATCCTGCTCTTCCGGCTGCAATACTTATAATGGTTGGGTTGTGGAGGATGGTTGAGGCTTATAGACACAGCGGCATTGCATATAATTTCTTTGATGCTGCCATGCTTATCTCTGCAGGAGGATTGTTTTATGCAGATGCAATCTGGTTCATCCTTCTTGCACTTATTGGTGCACTTTTACTGCGCTCACCAGATATAAGGGAGATAACTGTTACTCTTGCGGGTGCAATACTTCCCTGGGCCCTGTTTTACGCTATCTGGTACCTTACGGGTAAAGATCCCGGCGAACTGACAGGAATTATTTACAGCAGTCTGTTTGAAGAAGCACCGTCAGTTTACTGGAGCAGAACTTTAATAATCCTCCTGTTAGTTGTTGTCCTGAATTTTTTACTTGGAATGTTTACTCTCCTCCCGGAGATGTCATCAAAAAAAGTAAAATCCAGAAAGACTTTTTCAATGCTTATCTGGTTGCTGGTCATCAGCATAATAATTTACTTCGCCGTTCCTTCGGTTTCTGTTGAGATATTAGCCATTGCCGCCATCCCGACAGCCTACATAATAGCCAATTATTACTCATTTACGAGCCGTATAACAACTGCTGAAATCTTACTGTGGGTAATGGTGATAATGCTGGTAGTTTCGAGGGTCTGGCCTTACTGATCATTTGATCATAGAAACGACGCTTACCCCTGACCCCTGGGTTCCCTGATCAAATCCAAACCACAGTGTATAGAGGCCGGTTTTGTTGCAGATGAAATCAATGGAGCTGTATTTTTTGCCAGTACTTTTGTTAAGTGACGAGATAAGTTCTTTGCCCTGATCTAAGAGGGTAATAACCAGCTCTCCCTTTGATTCCTGAGAGTTACAGAGGGAGAACCTGTACTTCATGTTTTTCATGAGGTACATATTTGCCTTGTGAACAGGTATCGAAGAATTGTCAACGGCCTTCGGAAGTTGCACCCGGAAATCTTTCAGATAGGTTGTGTTTTCGGCTGCCGCCAGGACACACTTACTTACCAGATCATCAGATGCCGGCTGGCTCATTGTCATTACCGGTACAATAGTCAGGGCCAAAGCCAGAATGATAAACCTGTAACTCATTTTATATACCTGAAATTAATTTATTTCTCATTTCAAGCGACAGCTTAACAACTTCTGACAACTGTTCTTCTGTCATCTCAACATTGCTCTCTTCATGTTGTATCATGACCAGCCGTCCGTCCTGTTCAACCGTTTCCGGCTCTCCAAGCTTGTACGTAATGCGAATATCCCGGTAAGCAGCACTTATCTGTTCCATCATTTTGAAGAAGGAAGCATATTCGGCATTTGTTTCACTGTATGGCCTTAGCAACATCAACAGATCATTAAGGATGATCTTCTGCTCTCCTATCCTGTCCCTGAGCATCTTATCAGGGAATTTCAGGATAACCTGGGTGGCCAGATATTGCCCTTCTATCCACACTCCTGCTATCATCAGAGCTGAAACGGATCCACGGCCATTCTCCCGGAGGTACTCATCAATCTTATTGTACGAGTTTACAGAAAGAAACAACAGAGAATCAAGATTGCTACTGTTTATAGAGAGTCTCTTAAGCGTTTCAAAATCAAAATATTGTTCCACCCTCAGCCCGTCAGCCAGGTGTTTGATAGTTGAAAGAACCTCAACTGAATTGCCGGTCTTTTCATACATATTAAGGTACCCGAGATCTGCTCCGTAAATTCCAAGCATTACTGCCTTCTGAAAATTGGTTGTGAGCCTCTCCGCCTCCAGTGTAGACGCAAGGTACTCAGCTGAAAAAGGCACTTTCATTGCCTGGAGGAGGGCTGAAATCTCAACGGGTGATGACATGTTCTGAACAATATCCGCAACAGCCTCATCGCTGAGTTTCTCGGCTTCAGAAGCCGGTACTGAATCAGCTACAGGGAACTTAAGATTGCCCTGCCTTGTCATATTTTGCCGGCAGGAGCAGACCGTAATCAGCAGGAAGACTGCAACCAGCTTTGAAATAGTTCCTGTCATCAGGTATGGATCTTATTGTACAAAAGTAAGAAAATTGGCCAATTCACGTTATTTATTCATTTTTTTTGAGGTCTAATCCCCTCAAAAAAATCAATAATCTTTCTCAGCAATTCAAGGTAAAGCATTATGAAAAGTACAACAGTCGAAAGAAGCACAAGAATAATGTTGAAGGCAAATGTGCCTGTTGTCATACCAAGAAATTTCTTAACCGGGGCCATGAAATGGGTCCTGAAATTCAGTGGCCCTGAAGGTTCAGGGTCAAGATAAATCAGGTCAACATTCTGGATGAGCCTGTGTTTGTATTCCAATATCTTATTCTTTTCATAGAACTTCTTCATTATCTCTTCCAGCTTGTCATTGTGATAGCCATTGTATAGTGCAGAAAGAGCTTCCTTATTGTCACCAATATAATTGTCAAGCTGCTGGTCGGCATTATTGCTTTTGCTTATGAATTCCTTTTCTACATCCTCGATCCATAATGTCAGCCTTGTGCCAAGCGGCAATGAGAAGAGCTCAGCGGTAAGTGAGTCCTGCCCGGAAAAAGGAGGCAGAATGCCTGATGCTCCCAGACTTTTTATTTCATTTCTGACCAGCGGCAGAGTGCTTTCCTCATTGGAAACCCTGCCTTCCCATTTAACCCTTCCCATTGTTATCTCAAGCGCATCTTTGATTTTCGGGATCCGGTAAATTGTATTGAAATCTGACAGGCTTATCTGCTTCTTCAGATCATAAACGCGCTTCCCGTATTCGTTACCTGTAAACTGTTTCACCATTAGTGCTTCATATGTCCATCGGGTAGGCATTATTTCTGCCATGACAGGAACTTTGTCAACACTTCCTATCTGCCTGTTGAGCTTGTCAAATGGAAACATAGCCCCGCTAAGCACCATCATTGGTATCATCAGCAGTGGAATGACAATGTATATGGTGATGGGAGAATTAAAGGCTGAGGATATATTCAGGCCGATCATATTTGCGCAGAAAGCTGTTGTGAAAAGCGCTATCCAATATTCAGGGAAGAGACCCCTGATGTCAAGTATTGCATTGGCCACAATCAAAAAAAGAAAGGTCTGCAGTGCTGATATCGATATCAGCACTCCGACCTTGGCGATGAGGTAACTGCTGCGGCTGAGATTCAGAAAATGTTCACGCTTGAGCATTTTCCGATCCCTGAATATCTCTTCTGCACTGATTGTGAGACCAAGGAAAAGTGCCACAATAACTGACATGAAAATATAGATCGGAATATTCTCATTTTCCCTGAAAATATATACGTCAGACGAAGGATCCGCTATATACCTGATAATGTAAGAGAGGATCAGCCCAAGTACCGGACCTTCAAGCAATGTAAGAAGCATATATTGCCTGTTTGCCAGTTTGGTTCTGATATCCCGTGAAAGGAAGATGACAAACTGTCTCAGCCACCCGGGTCTCTGCAGGTTTGAATACGGCGGCGCCGTCTCTTCCGATACAGGCTCAAGGGGATTATGCTTGCGGAATGCCTCAGCCCATTCTCTGGGTGAGACTTTTCTTTTTTCGGTATAATGACCGAATTCGTCTACAACCCTTGTTTCAAGAATATTGAAAAGCGTCTCTGAATTGACAGTGCCGCACGAGGGGCATTCACCAAGATCCTTGTTTATTTGCGCATCAAGGGTCTTGAAATGAATAATTGCCTCTATCGGGTTACCGAAATATACCATCTGTCCCTCACTGTCAAGAATCAGGACTTTGTCAAACCCTTTAAATATTTCTGAAGAAGGCTGATGAATGACTGTTATGACAAGCTTGCCTTTCAGTGTCAGATCATGAATCAGGTCCATAACATTCTCAGAGTCACGCGAAGAAAGTCCTGATGTGGGCTCATCAAGAAAGAGTATTGACGGTTCCCTGATAAGCTCAAGGGCAATGTTGAGTCTTTTCCGCTGACCGCCGCTGATGATTTTATTAAGGGGAGAACCTACGCGGAAATCTCTCTTCTCATAAAGCCCCAGTGTATGAAGCATCTGGTTCACTATTGCTTTGAGCTCAGGCTTGGTTTTGCCCGCAAAACAAAGGGAAGCAGCATAACTGAGGTTTTCAGATACCGTCAGTTCCTCAACAAGCAGGTCATCCTGGGGAACGAAGCCAATTACTCCGTCAAGGGATTTCCCGGCAGAAAAAATTGATATCCCGTTGACCCTGACGTCACCCGAATTGGGACTGGCAAGGCCGCTTAGCAGGTTGAGAAGTGTGGTCTTACCCGTACCGCTGGCCCCCATAATTCCTATAAGCTGTCTTTCACTGGCTGAGAAGCTGACATTGGTGATGGCAGGCGATCCGTCAGGGAAAAGATATGTCAGCCCGTCTGCCACGAACGTGATCCGGTGGACACCGGTATCGGATGAAAAACGTGATACTATATCGCCATAATAGATGGGAGGAAAGGGCGGTATCATTACCGAACTGCCCTGCGCGAAGGTGTAAATTTTGCGACTGACAATCGGAAGGCCATTCATAAGCGGAGTGCCATCACAGAAACACCTGAGAAAATAAAGGTTGACACTGGCAACTTTAAGAAAAACAATGAATGAATCTTCCGTATTTACTTCATCCAAATTCCCCATTCTGTCAATAACAAGCATTGACGGATCATCAAATTCCTCCTTTTCAACATCTCTAATAAAAGCCCAGATTGAATGGAACTCCCCTGGAGATACTTTAAACACCTCAGCGATGGTATTCACAATGTTCATTCGCTGTGGTGTATACTGCTTATCCGAATCAATAAGTTCAAAAGCCCTGACAAGAGCAACAACACGTTGTGCCTGGGTAAGAGTCTTATTGATGGTTTGGCAAATGTTGAAGATCTTCAGGGAATCTTTTACAGAGGGTTTCTCATCAGCTGACTGGAGGACTTTTTCCTGTACGGGACCAGCAATGTCAAGAAAGAGCCTCATATACTCATCGGCACTCTCGTAGGGTAAATGTTTTTTCAGAAAAGCAGAGACAAAGTCCTTCTCACTCTGCAGCATCCCACCGTCCTGCTTAACAATCAGGGCGAACATTTCCATCAGTGCCCGCTGGATCTCCTCGCTCATGTCCGGGTGCTATCTAAGATTATCAGGTTAAGGTACCAAGATAATGAATAATGTCAGAAAAATGAATGCTTATACCCGGGATGACCAATTTGATTGAATTCCGTCTTGAAGTTCTGCTGAAAACAATTAAATTTAGTGCATGTAGATGTTTAATCATGCTTGAGCGGTTAATAAGAATTCCCGGTATACGGATGGGCTTCATTTTTCTGATGATGGTATCTGTTTTTCAGGTTAGCCAGCCACCCTGTCTTGCTGTGGGGAATATTAATGTTGTTAGTTTTGATTTTTTCTCACAGGAGGACGGGCTACCCAATAATCAGATACAGTGCATTTATCAGGATAAAAAGGGATGGATCTGGCTGGGCACAAGCCTGGGATTGAGCAGGTTTGACGGTTATCGGTTCGTAAATTTTACCCATAATCCGGATGATACCACTACACTTTCAGGCAGTCTGGTCAGAGTGATATTTGAGGATAGCCGGGGGAATCTGCTTATTGGTACTGAAAATGGGGGGCTTAACGTCTTTGACCGTGACAGGGAGAGGTTCAGCCATCCGTATAAAAACCATTCCCGGTCCATAAACCTGGAGGTATCAGTCAATACAATTGCTGAAGATGCCTGGGGCAATCTTTTTATCGGAACTGAAAGAAGCCTTCTTAAAGCTGATATCAGCGGGAACCTTATAGATATAGGCTCTGTAGCCAATGTAAGGTCTCCTGATTTCACAGGAAGCTTTATCCGTTCAGTCCAGTTTGATCGTTACGGTCACCTGTGGATAGGTACTACAAATGGGCTTTTTCTTTTTTCACCCGAAATAAATACTATTGAGGCGATAAGTGTGCCCTCACCAAATGACCAGTCAAAAGAGGTATTCGAAATATTTGAGGATGATGACGGTCTTCTCTGGATAGGCACCTATTCAAACGGCCTGTTCATAGCCGATCCGGAATCCGGAATACTCAGACATGTGGATCTGGGACCTTATTATGAACGAACTGAAACAATCAGGGCAATCTCAAAAGGAATCCTCGGCGAGTACTGGATAGGGACAAGGGGGGGGCTTTATACTTATTCCAAAACAAAGGGAGTTACCGGTTTTTTCAGACATGATGACAGAGACAATAAGAGCCTGGCAAACAATTCGATCCTGGAGATTTTTCATGATGTCCGCGGAGAGACATGGATAGGCACCAGGGGAGGGCTGAACCTGCTGGCCAAAAGCAAACAGGTGTTCAGAAATTATAGCGCCCTCCCGAACGATAAGCACTACCTGAACAGCAGCATAATCTATGCTTTCTGGATTGACGAAAGAGAAAGGATCTGGGCAGGCACCGAGGATGGAGGAATAAATATTGTTGATCCGGAGACGGGCATTTTCGAATATCTTACATCCCGTCCAGATGATCCCAATTCCATCTCCCAGAACTGTGTCAAGGCACTACTGCCGGACGGCAAAGGCAACCTGTGGATAGGAACTTTCTGGGGTGGAATTGATGTCATGAATCTGAAAACCGGTAAAATGACCCATTACAAACATTCTGCCGATGACAACGGCAGTCTGTCAGACAACCGTGTATGGGCATTATGCAATGAAATGAACGGTGGAATGTGGGTGGGCACTTCTGCCGGAATAGATTTATTCAATCCTGTCAATGGCGCATTCATTCATTTTCCTCAACTCGTGCGGGAGAAACAGGTTAACTGGATCAGTTATGATTCTGACAATAATCTATGGATCGGGACCACTGATGAGGTGGTGATTTATGATCAGGGAAATGAGGCTATAATCCACTTCAGCGAGCATACCAGGTCATTTCTTGAAGATTCAAGAGGTCAATGCTGGATTGCCACCCTGGATAGGGGGATAGCTCTGTATTCCAAGGCAATGGGTGCTGTAAAATACTTTAATGAATCAGATGGGCTGGCAAATTATCAGGCGCTCAGTATCCTTGAAGATAACAATAATAATCTTTGGATAAGTACCTCAAACGGCCTTTCAAGATTTGATCCGGAAAAGTTACAGTTCAGAAATTTCACTGGCAGGGACGGGTTACGGAATAACCAGTTCACATATGGTGCTGCCTACAGGGCAAAAAACGGTGAGTTACTATTCGGGGGTATCTCAGGCTTTAATATGTTCAATCCTGAAGATATCCTGGATGAAGATCTGAATGTTCCGCTGATTTTTACTGAACTCAGGATCTTCAACAGGCCCGTTGCTCCCTCAGATGATCCGAAAGCTGTTCTGCAGAAAAGTATTTCTGAAACATCGCACCTGGTGGTTGATTATGATCAGAACGTAATCACACTTCAGTTTGCGGCGCTTGATTTTGTGAATAGTAACAGCAATCTCTACTCATATTTCCTGGAAGGTTTTGACAAGGAGTGGAGCGAACCCGGACCATCAAGGAGTGTGACTTATACAAACCTTTATCCTGATGAATATGTGCTGAGAGTAAGAAAAATCTTTCCCGGAAATTCTTCCGGTGGAGATGATCTGGTTCTCAATATTACGGTTTTGCCACCCTTCTGGCTCACATGGTGGTTCCGGACATTAATATTACTGACTATTGCCGGCCTTTTGTATTTACTTATTCTGTTCATCCTTAACCGTGAAAAGATCCGTAACGAGCTTGTAGCCGAAAGAACAAAGGCCAGGGACCTTCATGAGATTGATATGCTCAAGCTGAGGCTGTTCACCAATATCTCTCATGAGATCAGAACCCCTCTGACACTGATCCTTAGCCCACTCGAGAAACTTATTGCTGAAAAGGTGCCGGCGGAAGAGATCCCTGCTCACCTATCACTTGTCTACAGGAACACAAAACAGCTCGACAGGCTCATTAACCAGCTCCTCGACTTCCGAAAGCTTGAAACGGGTAACCTGAAACTCGAGCTGACAACTGGCGATATGGTAATCCTTGTATCTGACACTGTCAGGTCATTTGAGGAGTATGCAAAAGAGAAACAGATAACCCTTAAATTCCATTCACTCAAGAAAAGGATCATGGCGCTTTTCGACCCTGAGAAGGTTGAAACTATCCTCAATAACCTCCTTTCCAATGCCTTGAAATATACCGGGGACGGAGGTACAGTTTCGGTTCATCTGTCACTGGTGTTTGCTCCGGATGAAGAGGAATCACTCAGTTTCGGTCCTGAAAAGCAGTTTATAGAAATTTCGGTAAAAGACACCGGGGAGGGCATTTCCAGGAACAATATAGAAAAAGTCTTTACCAGATTTTTCCGTGTCAATTCTGAGAACGAGAGTTCAGGAACAGGGATAGGCCTTTCCCTGGTAAAGGAGCTTGTCAACCTCCACAAGGGGACTGTATATGTACAGAGCAAACCCGGCAAAGGGTCCAAGTTTACATTCCGCCTTCCGTTTGAGACAGAATCTGATGTCGAAGCCACGGATACCGCTGACAAAGCTGTAAATACAATACCGAAGTCAGGGAGGATGACTGGTAGTGAAGTTGATCTGTCTGAAAAGGCTGATGCCCGGATCATGCTTATCGTGGAGGATAATCCTGATGTGCGTTATTTCATCCGTAGTCATTTTGAATCAGTTTATTCGGTTTATGAGGCAAGGAACGGCAAGGAGGGCTGGGAACTGGCCACCATGGTCATACCAGACGTTATAATAAGCGATATCCTGATGCCTGATGTTGACGGGTTTGAATTCTGTAAGCGCGTAAAAAAGGACGAGAGGACTTCCCATATACCTTTGTTGCTTTTGACGGCATTACACTCAAGAGAGCATGAGATAAACGGTCTTTCCTGCGGTGCTGATGATTATGTCACAAAACCTTTTGACATTTCGGTCCTTCAGACAAAAATTGAAAATATGCTCTCGGTGAGACAAGCTCTGAAGGAAAAATATACCCGTGAACTTATCCTGAAACCATCGGATGTTACTGTTTCTTCGCCAGATGACAGATTCCTGCAGAAGGCAATGGCAGTAGTGGAGAAAAATATTTCAAATCCTGATTTTGATATTGAACATTTTGCTGCTGAGGCAGGGGTGAGCCGTATGCAGCTGTATCGCAAGTTCAATGCCCTGACAAATATGACAGTCAAGGAGTTTGTCCGTAGCATCAGGTTGAAAAGATCGGCGCAACTCCTTCTGGAAAAGAAAATGACGATTACGGAGATTGCATTCAGTGTAGGGTTTAAGGACTTGTCGCATTTCAGAAAATGCTTTCACCGTGAATTCGGTATGAGCGCATCGGAATATATCAGCAGGCATGCCGCGGAATCAAAAGAGTGAATTGAAAACATTGATTCGGATATATTGCTGACAGTCAGATAATAACCCCGATCTTCTGCTTCGTTTTCACATTGCGGTGAAACAAACAGACCCGCATTTTGGGAAATAAAACCCGCCACGGGAAACCTGACACTCCACTTTGGGAAGAAATGTACCCGGCTTTCGCCGGCGTAATTCTAACTTGTACCTGCTTTATCTTGAATGATGAACAAGGCAGACCGTAAACTCAAGCAGTTAAACCTCTTTATCATTGTCCTTTCAGTCGGATTGATGCTCGCAATAGCAATACTGCTGATTGTCAGCTTCTGAAAAGAAAGTATGTAACAATTATATATAGTATCAGGAAAAGACAACCCTAATAACTTAATCTATGACAGACCTAATCAATGAAATTAAAATGACCTTGCGGCACGGTTTCCCCGGCCTGAAGGTTTTGCTGATGTATGCACTTTTTATGATTTCACTACCAGGCTTTTCCCAGAATATAACTGTGAAAGGGACTGTAACTGATTCTCAGACAGGAGAAAAAATGATCGGTTTGAATGTGGTCATAAAAGGTACAATACGTGGCGTGACTACTGATCTTGAAGGACAGTATACAATGACAGACTGTCCTCCGAATGCAGTACTGGTGTTCTCATATGTGGGCTATGAGCAGCTTGAAGTGCCGGTACAGGGAAGAACAACCGTTGATGCTGCCATAAGTTCTTCAAGCAGTGTCCTGGATGAGATTGTGGTTATCGGTTATGGAACAGTCAAAAAGAGAGACATAACCGGTTCTGTTGCCTCTGTAAAAGGCGCCGATCTGGCTGCGATACCAGTTTCAACCGCTGCTGAAGCAATGACAGGTAAGATGGCAGGTGTCCAGGTTATAACCACGGAAGGATCCCCTGATGCTGAAGTCAGGATCCGCGTTCGTGGCGGAGGCTCTATCACACAGGATAACTCCCCAATGTTTATTGTTGACGGATTCCCGGTATCCTCTATATCTGATATTCCGGCTTCAGAGATACAATCCATCGATGTTCTCAAGGATGCTTCATCCACCGCTATTTACGGAGCCAGGGGTGCCAACGGGGTTATAATCATAACCACTAAGGGAGGAATAGCAGGAAAGGTAACTGTTAATTACAATGCTTATTACGGATTTAAAAAGGTGGCAAATCATCTAACTTCGCTGGGTATTGAAGATTATGTTAAATGGCAATATGAATATGCTCTACTGTCAGACAACCTTGAAAACTATGAAAAATTCTTTGGCCTTTACCAGGATATTGACCTGTACAATGATCAACCGTCTATCAACTGGTTTGAACAGGTATTTGGTCATATCGGGAAAACCTTCAATCAAGATTTGACTATAACAGGTGGTTCGGAAAAATTCCGCTACTCAGTCGGTTATTCCGAGATGAACAGCAACGAAATTATGCTTAGCTCCAGATACCGGCGTGACAATGTTTCTCTTAAGCTTGATCACAAACCAAACGATAAAATTGAGCTGTCTTTTTCCATGCGTTATTCAAACACTGATATCGGCGGCTCCGGTGGCACAGACCAGTCCAATGCCACGCCAAATGACGCCAGGGTGAAACAGACAATGATCTTTGGCCCGACACCCTTTACAGCTATGGGCGAGTATGATGACCAGGAGGTCTCATCTTCAATGGTCAATCCCCTGAATGCCGTCGTTGACAATGACCGTCAGCAGCTGAGAACAAGGTATACCATGGGAGGGAGTTTTGCATGGAATATAATTGAAAACCTTCAGCTTAAAACAGAAATAGGATTGCAGAGTTATCTAACGAATGATGACAGATTCTATGGACTGACAACTTATTATGTAAGAAATACTCCTTCAGTTGAATTTCAGAATGACCCGGCGCTTATTTCGACCAAGAGGAAAAACGTACAATTAAGGAATACCAATACATTGACCTATGATTTGAAGAATCTTTTAGGCACATCCGGTCATTCAGTAAAGGTGTTGCTTGGTCATGAAGTAATTCAGGTAAAATCTAATGAAGCAGAAGATATTATCTGGGGATTCCCTGATTTTTTCACCTCGGAGGAGGCAATCAATCTGACCGACCAGGGCAGGTCTTATCTTTACTCAAATACAATTAGTCCCGACAATAAATTGCTCTCCTTCTTTGGAAGGGCAAACTACGACTATAAGGGAAGGTATCTTATTTCCGCCACATTCAGGGCTGACGGTTCAAGCAAATTTGGCAAGGGCAACCGCTGGGGCTATTTCCCCTCAGCGGCCATTGCATGGAGGATTTCTGAAGAGGACTTTATGAAAAGCTTGTCTTCAGTAATAAATAACCTGAAAGTACGCTTCAGCTATGGTGCTGCCGGAAACAACAATATTCCCGCTAACATGATTGCTCAGGTATTTGCTTCAAGCACCACCTCATATATAAATAATGTATTGAATTACTGGTCACCGGAAATAACGATGGCCAACCCTGACCTTAAGTGGGAAACAACCTATACCAGGAACTTCGGACTCGACTTTGGCCTGTTCAAAGGAACATTGTACGGGGCTTTTGAACTCTACTACAATACTACCAAAGATCTTCTGATAGAGTTCCCTGTCTCTGGAACAGGTTACCAGACTCAATACAGGAACATGGGTGAAACGGAAAACAAAGGTCTTGAAGTTACATTGAACTGGATTGCCCTGAATAAGAAAGACTTTGGCCTCACCTTCGGTTTCAATATAGGCTTTAATAAGAATAAGATTGTCTCTCTTGACATAATGGAAGATTTCGGCATGAACACTTCGTGGGCTTCAACAGAAATTGGTGATGATTATTGGATCGCAACCGGCGGCTCCGTCGGTCAAATGAAAGGATATCAAAATGAAGGCAGATATGAAGTCTCAGACTTTGTCGGGTATGACGCAGCCAATGATACATGGATTTTAAAAGAGAATGTCGATGATTCTTCTCCGGTCGTGGGTAAGCTCAGACCGGGAAGCCTGAAACTTGTTGACAACACAGGAGACGGTCTTATCAATGTTGATGATTGTGTAATTATTGGCGATGCCAATCCGATACACACCGGCGGATTTAATATTGACGCACGGTTCTATGGATTTGATCTTTCCGCCGTATTCAACTGGAGTTACGGTAACGACATCTACAATGCCAATAAGATCGAGTATACAACCGGCAGGTACCAGTTCAGGAACATGGTTGACATAATGGCCGAAGGCCAGAGATGGACCAATTTAGATGCTGATGGCAACCTGGTTACTGATGCCGCCACTTTGCAGGCTATGAATGCAACCACAACCATGTGGTCACCATATATGACAAGGCATGTGTTTAGCGACTGGGCTGTAGAGGATGGTTCATTCCTGAGATTGAATACGTTGTCGCTGGGATATACAATTCCGTCAGTAATACTCAGCAAGATTCATATTCAGAACCTCAGGTTCTATGTTTCAGGTTATAATGTATTCCTCCTGACCAATTACTCAGGCTTCGATCCGGAAGTTTCTTCAAGGAGAAATACCGGTCTTACTCCCGGTGTTGATTACTCTGCTTATCCAAAGAGCAGGCAACTATTGTTTGGTTTAAATCTTTCATTTTAAACGGATTTAACTATATGACTATGAAAAAAGTAATATATCTGATTAGTTTGGTTTTTGCATGCTTTTTCATTTCCTGCGAAGACTTTCTTGAGGCTCCGTCACAATCGACATTGGATGAATCATCGATTTTCTCCAATCTCACACTCGCTTCTATGGCAATTGACGGGATAAAGGAGCCGCTAGGACAGACCAACTCCTACAGGGGGAGATTTATTCCCTTCTACGGGGCAAACACTGATGTTGAGTGGAACAACTCTTCTGACGGCACAGGGCCTACACAGGAGCTGGCAAGATATGAGAACTCAGCTACCAATACCTATATGAACACTACTAATAATGCCTGGGCAATGATGTACCTGGGCATTGAACGTGCTAA
>Ga0307376_10002107_pt1 | contig 20083 bp, 25 predicted proteins | sample TR2MG_FD_202536 | JGI IMG/M metagenome (GOLD analysis project Ga0307376, IMG submission 202536) | Soil microbial communities from Risofladan, Vaasa, Finland - TR-2 | ecosystem: Environmental > Terrestrial > Soil > Coastal area > Acid sulfate soil | place: Finland: Risofladan, Vaasa | collected...
ATGAGGAACATCTGTCCCACCACGACTACGTGTTTTTCGAACAAAGAGGATACGTTACGGAGTGTCTCGGAAATCGGGATACCGCTGGCTCCAACATCACCTCAGTCAAATACCTCTGACCCAGCGGTATATATACTTGGTTTCACTGGTAGGTATATATACCTAAGTATATTTACGATTCCAAGTGCAACGGATGCAGGGCTCAAGAACACGATGCCCATGCATCAAATCCAACCGCGCCTTTAAATACCGTTCTTCTACCATAATCTCTTTTAGGCTTTTCTCTTTTAGGTTACCGAAGGTTTGTATGTTCTTCCAGTCCATGCAACATAATCCGACATCCCCGTGACATGTCACAGTAAGCTCTTCCATGCCCCAACAAGGTTGGTTCAGATTGATGACTGGATCATCATATAAGGTAAGGCGGTTGTCTAACAGTCCGGGCTTGCTTACCAAAACGAATACCTGCTTCTTGTCAAAAAGTTCCTTCATCTGAGGGGTCAGAAGAAGACCATTGGTCAGAATACGAATTTTATTATTCGGAAACAGTTCCCGAGCCATCCTGATAAGGATGGGGAGTCTTTCATCAACGAGGGGCTCATTATAGCGGTGCCAGCAGATTTCCCCTTGGAAATCCATCCCTGACAACTCTTGAAGGGTCTTTTCTATTATCTCAGTGGGAAGTACGACAGGTTTGGTCACCAGATTGGCAGGGCATTTCTTATGACTTTGAGCTAAATTGCATTGATTACTCAATTCTAAAAAAACAGAGGTAAACATTTAGGTCATCTTCTCATAGGTGAGATAAAAAGTCTCTTTCTCAACACGATAGATGTCATCCTCCGCGCCCGGTACCGGCCGTCCGATGAAATCCCCTTGTTCACATACCATATCTTCACCCCAAGGAGCTTTGAAGCCAATAGGTTCGCCAATATACATGAAAGCGTCAAGGACACCTTTGGCCTCAGCCTCCCCCCATTCCAGGCCATCTATAATATGGGGCGTCGAATATAAGGGGTCATATCTCTCATTGAATTTCTTCTTGGATATGACATAGGTCTCTGCAGAACTCCCAAGGGAGACATTTCTGATTATGATGTCACTCTCTTCAGCTCTCTTGAAAGTCTCCAGTTTTCCTGCCACTATGGTAAGAATGGTTTCGCCTTCTACAGGCGCCCTGAAAAAGAACAGGCCTTTCTTCTTGTATAGTTGCCGATGACACTCTCCCATGGCCGTAGGTTCAAGGGCGCCCTCAAACATCGACCGCAATTCCTCTTTAGATATTTCTTTCATGATATTCCTTTTGGTTCAAGACCCTGCTCTCGACATGCCCTCTCATGTTCACGTCGAGCCTGTATAAGTCTGTCTTGGCTCATCCTGATTTCTCGGATGCCTGCTCTCCGACACTCAATATCCCGCTTCTTCTGGAATCTTTCCGTCTCATCTATGACCCTAGACTCGGTCACTTTGAATTCCACCACATCCGGAACTCCATAGGAGGGGTATTGCTTAGCGAAAAAAGACACCGTTGTCCGGGCATGACCAATCTTGTTGTAGATTCTCGCCCGGCTCAGCTCTGTCACCCATGAATCGCCATAACCACCAAAGCCCTTCCGACGGAACCATTTGCCGTCTTTACTTCGAACACCGAAAACCAACAGCTCGTCACTCATTTTTTCTTCCCATGAAAAGATCCACCGAGTATGATTTTCTGAACAAGGGCGTATAGATTACCCCGAATGTCGATAGGTCTGTATTTCTCCATCTCCTGGAGAGCCTCCACAATGGCCTTAAGGCTATCAGGGCTCTTCGCCCTGAGAATCCACTTATCAAGCTCTTGGATATCCCCCTCGCTGAGTTCTAAGGATTTTTCGCGCCTGAGCCGGGGGAAGTGATGCTTGGCCAGCCGGTAAATTTCTTGAATGTACAAGGATCTCATGGAGATTTCAAAAAGTTCTTTTTTGCTCTCTTCTAGCTCGATTTTTGCAGTTTCCAAAGTTGTTTCCAGCTCTTTAATTCGGTTTTCAAGAGCAGACTGTTGCATGCTAATCTTCACAGATATGTTCATGATCTTTTCCTTTTAAGAATGCCCCACCACAGAATGATGGGGCTGACACCTGTAATAAGATGATAACCACAGGGTTTGTTTCAATCCACGCACCCGCACGGAGTGCGACCTGTCCACACAATACATATTCCAAGACAAGTGCCAAAACAATTCCTGTCTTATCGCCAAACAGGGTCTGGTCTATCTTAACCACTCTTAGATCCCCTTGATTTTACGCATCTTACGGCCAAAGTGATACGCCCCCATATACCCGGTTTGGTCTCCCTATTAAATAATAGGACTTTTTTCGGCCGAGTTAAATTTTGAGGGACTTTTAATCAAATTGAAAATAAGTGTTGACTTTATTGATATAATTGGCTATATTTTTAATCAAAGTGATTTAAAGAAAGGGCTTTTTTTAAGGCCTCGCTTTAATTTTATCCCTCTTTCTCTGTATCATTATTAGACGGGGAAAAGGAGTCTCCTATGAAACTGGCCAATGGTGGCAGATACCATGTTAGTCTGTTAGACACCGATCTCTACAAGCTCACGATGCAAAACGCCATCTGCAGGCTTTATCCAAATGCTATTGTCCGATATGAATTTATCCTGAGATCCAATAGAGATTTCCCGCCAAACTTCGTCAAAGTTCTCAAAGAAATTATTGACTCTTACCGAGACCTTCGTCTTCAACCCATCGAGAAGCTTTATCTCAAAGACAAAATCCGGTTCTTGCCTTCAATGTATTTGGATTTCCTAGAGGGGTACCGATACGACCCCACTGAGATTGTCACCCTTGAGCAATTGGATAGAGACATCAAAATTGTCATTGAGGGTTACTGGTACCGAACAGTGCTTTGGGAAGTCCCTCTCATGGCCACCATCTCTGAACTGTTCTTCGAAATGACTGGCGTTACAAAAACTTTTCCCGACTTAGAAAACCTTGACGCAGCCAAATTCCAAGGGCTGTCTGAAATCGGGGTTCTTACTTCGGATTTCGGGACACGAAGAAGGTACTCCTATAGTAACCATGCCCGGGTGGTGGAGAACATGACACGAAACCTCACCTGCCTTAATGGCACGAGCAACGTACATCTTGCTCAGTTGAATGATATCACAGCAAGGGGCACACATGCCCATGAATGGCACATGTATCACGGAGCCTGTTATGGCTACCGCATGGCCACTTCAATGGCCTTAGACGCTTGGGTGCAGGTCTACCAAGGCGACTTGGGTATTGCCTTGACCGACACCTACACCACAAACGTCTTTTTCAAAGCCTTCACTACAAAACAGGCCAAGCTGTGGGATGGCGTGCGTCAGGACAGCGGAGACATCAAAGAATTTGCCATTCAAACTATCAATCATTACAGGGGTCTCGGGATCAATCCTCAACATAAAAACATCATCTTTTCTAACGGTATTAATAGTCTCGGTACCGTCCAAGAAATCAAAGATGTTTGCGGGGACGACATTCGCCCCGGTAACGGAATTGGCACATGGATTTCATGTGACATTCCAGGTGTTGACCCGATGAATATGGTTATCAAAATGACAGGTGTTTTCATTGACGGCCATTGGGTCGGAACGGTGAAGTTGTCGGATGATCAAGGTAAGAACACAGGAAAAGAAAATGATGTCAGGCTATGCAAACAGGTTCTTAATGTTCCATGAATCTTCTTTCTCAAATTGAAAAACTACGGAACATTTCTCTGGTGCTTGAAAGGCAATTGCATCACGTATTACCAGAGAATACCCCTTATGTACAGGAAGCGATACTCAGCGCCGAGTCCATAGCAACCCGGATAGAAATGTGGCACGAGTATGGTGATAAAACCTTCATGCTCAGTCCAGAATTGGTGGAGGCGTTTCAGCACACAGATATTCCGATGAAGGCATATCCAACGGAGTTCCGATTTCCATTCGGATGTTTTACGGTGGAGTCGGAAATTCCTCTGTTCGAAACGATGACAGGATATATAGAAGTGAATGGGGAAAAGGTTGGTCGGAATCAGCCCTCGCCGGTTCACACAATTATGTATATGAGTCGAGAGTTTGTGGAAAAAACAACGGGTCAAAAGGTATTCATGAGACCGGACGGTACTCGGGCAGAGGCTCTTGAATGGGACCATTCGGTAATTGCATATTTCCCGGGAGAGGGTGGCTTAGGTCTTGAGACAATAACAGCAAACATACGAAATGATATGACAATAGAGGATTCGTGCCACAGAAAAAAAGAGGGCCTTCTGATTTCCGAACTGGAGGAGGTAGACGGGCGCAACCTCATGAACATTTTCATGAATACAATGATGTATGTGAACGATCCTACTCGGCGAGTAATTGAAACAGAAGAACAACGACGCAGAAAGGTGAAACTTAGGGGTCGCAAAAAGGCTGTCAAAATGGGGTATATCTATCTCAAGCCTCCCTCCGTCTATGTACCCCTTTCTAGGGGTTCTGAGGGATCTCCCTTGGAAAAGCGTTTCATAGTCAGGGGTCACTACCGGAATCAAGTTTATGGGGCTGAGAGAGCCCTGAGAAAGCTAATTTGGATACAACCACATTGGAAAGGGCCGGAATGGGGGGAACGGATGAGCCGGCCATACAAAGTAACATAGGAAAAAGGGGAGAAAATCTTATGTACGCACTTGGAATCATCGACGCTCAGAACGATTTCATGAATCCTGATGGTGCTCTTGCGGTACCCGGGGCAGATGCAATCAAGAGTGATTTAGTTGCACTCTATTTGAGCCACATCGAGAACGGCACCCCTATCTTCTTTACCGCGGACTGCCATAAAGCAGACGATGAAGAACTAAGCACCAACGGAGGCCCCTTCCCGCCACACTGTATGGAGGGCACTAAGGGTCAGCAACTCATTGACGGGCTGTGGAATAACCGTCCAAACAAAGCCCCTATCTTCACCAAACAGCATTATGATGTGTTTCATGAAACCCTCGGGAGCAAAGAAATAGTGAGCTGGCTCAAAGCCAACCGTATCACCGAAGTGGAACTGGTCGGTGTGGTGGGAAACATCTGTGTTCAGGCTGCAGCTCTCGGTTTCATCAGGAAACACGGTATCAGGGTCATCATTCTCAACGATTACGTCGTGTGGATGGACATAGATGAAAACAATAACGAAGCCAAAGCTCGGAAAACCTTAACAGTAGCAGGAGTAACGTTTCATTAATGAATGACGTCGCACCCCGTGCGGGTGCGCGGATTGAAACCGTTAAAAGAATAATAATATGAAGAATGTTCTTACCCTAACCCTTATTGCGGGTACGAAAACGTGCCCCAACGATTGTCCAATTTGCATTTCCAAAATGACCCCATCCCATGATATAGAAAAAGCCAGGATTCCTATTGACGTGGTAATACTCCGTAAGTCCATCCAATTCGCCTTGAACCATCGAGCACAAAACGTCCTGATTACAGGTAAAGGAGAACCTACCCTCTATCCTGCTCAAATATCACAGTACTTGGCAGAATTGAAGGGGCTCCCGTTTGATAAAAGAGAGCTTCAAACAGAGGGGTCTTACATCTCCCGCGAGGGAATGACCCCGATGCTCGAAACTTGGCGGTATCTCGATCTAGACTACATAGCCATATCTATATACCACTACAATCCGAAACTGAACCAGGAAATGTTCCGCAATCCTTATGGCTACAGCCCAGTAGACCTCTGCATAAAATTAACAGACATGGGGTATCGGGTAAGACTTTCATGCGTTATGGCACAAGGATACATTGACAGCATAGACAAGGTCAACAGACTTTTGGATTATGCCCGTGAATGCGGGGCAATACAATTGAGTTTAAGAACAGTGGATTGTCCTCCGAATCCTGTCGATAAAACTGTCGCCAAAAATGCAAGAAAATATCGTCTTACAGATACGCAATATGAAAATATCATGAATCATTTCAGAAAACATGGTATCTATTGCGACAAACTCCCCCATGGAGCGGAAATATGGGAGATAAATGGCCAAAATATCTGTATCACTGACGGCTTGAGTGATGACGCAGGTAAAGACAACATCCGACAACTGGTGTTCTTCCCACAGGGGATCCTTACATCGAGCTGGGTTACCGTCAATGGAAGCAGGGTATTCTAAAAAAGGAGTAACGTTTCATTACCTTGAACAAACACGTCGGAGTCGATCATAGACTGATCACCAAATCAATCAAATTTTCAAAGGAGGGTTGAATGAAAAAGATTGCTGTCTGGTCAACGATTGGCGCTCTATTGTTTTTTACACTGATCTTTGTATTCATGGCAATAGGGATCAGCAACACTGAAAAAGAGTTGCGAAACCAATGTGTCGCACAGCAAAAATCGAACGAAGCAACGTTCGATAAGGTCTGGAAAGTGATCCAGCAAAAGGCCGGGATCATGAACAAGCAACGCGACGACTTCAAAGCTGTCTACGTCAGCATCATGAGTGAACGCTATCAAGGTGAAACCTCAGGGGCTCCCGCATTCAAATGGATTACGGAGAATAATCCGCAGTTTCCCATGGATATGTACAAAGATGTGTCCGATGCGATTGAATCCAATCGCGCTGAGTTTCTTCGTGTCCAAAAACGTCTTATCGATATTAAGCGAGAGCATGACAATCTACGAATGAAGTTTCCATCAAGTCTTGTCGTTGGATCGAGGCCGGCGCTTGAAATACAAGTGGTCACTTCATCAAAAACTCAGAGGATCTTCTCTTCGGGGCAGGAAAACGAAGAAGACCTTGAGTTGTAAGTGAGGTAACCATGGACTATCTCATTTATGGATGCGCGATAATTCCGGTTATCGCCATCATCTTTCTTTCATGGATGTTCCCAAAGAGAACCACAATTCCAGAACGTGTTTTTGTGGTTCTCGTCCCGCTTATTGCCATTATTGTCGGTAAAATCGTCTCTACCGCAACAATGACTTGCGATACTGAATATTGGAACAGTTATGGAATTCGCGTTGAACATGAGGAACCCTGGGAGACGTATGTTGACCAAACTTGTTATCGAGAGGTTTGCACCGGATCTGGAGATAATGAGACTTGTGTAACAGAATCTTATGACTGTTCCTATTGTAGTTATCATCCGGAAATCTGGACGCTGTATAACAATATTGGGCAGTCATACAGCATTTCAAGAAATCATTATCAGTCAATCGTGAAAAAGTGGGAGAATGAATCTTTCAAAGATATGCAACGATCTATCCATCATAGCGGGTTTTGTGGAAAGGATGGAGACGCATATTTCTCGTTATACAAGGGGGAGTTTGAAAAAACTGTCCCGATCTGTGTACAGCGCCGATATGAAAACAAGGTTCAATGTTCAAAATCAGTATTCAATTACAACGATGTCGATTCTGAAACAGTGAATCTTTATGGTCTATATCGATATCCGAATTATGAGAATATGGGGATATTCGGATACAATCCGCTAATTGGATTGAACAATCAGGTTGTATCTCAAAGACTTAATTTTTATAATGCCCACCTTGGTTCTTCCAAGCAAGTACATATGATGATTGTTGTCTTTCATAATCAACCGGTTGATGCCGCTATATGGCAGGAGGCTCACTGGAAGAATGGAAACAAGAACGAATTCATTCTGTGTATTGGTGAAAAAGGCGGGAAAATTGATTGGGCGAAAGTGATTTCATGGACAGAAGTGGAAGATTTGAAGGTTCGCGTTGCACGAATTGCAAAAGAGAAAGCCTTAATTGATTCCCTTTCAGGAATTGTTGATATGATGGCTGGTGAAGTAAAATCTCACTACATCAGAAAACAATTTGCTGATTTCAGTTATCTGAAAGTTGAACCGACCATCGGTGCCGTGATATGGATTGTTGTAATAACAACAATTGTAACTGTCGGTATTGGCATTATTGCCATCAAAAATGATTTTAACAGAAATTAATCCGGCGAAAAAAGGTGCCTCCGATTCGTCGATGCCGAAACAAGTACAGGAGAGATAATGAAAAAGCTTAAGGCACTCAAAGCCGTATACTCGTACATGTTCCCGGAAGTCCGAAAAGCCATTTACGAAACTGTTTTGCCTCAGAGACTAATCCGTTTTGCACATGACCCAACGCCTTTCCAAGACTTTATGGGTAATTTCTTCCAGTCTCCAGAGAAAATGGATGCCATGCACGAACCTGTCCTCCAGAAGTGGGTGGACAAGCACCCATGCCTTAAAGGAATTGAAGATTTCAAGTTCCGGTATCCAACGGCCGGTTCGGAAGAGGGCATCAGAGAATTCATGACCTATGTAGCCAATCAGGGATTGTGGTATATCCATGTACTCAAGGGAGAATATGAGGGATACAAAGCTGTTGCGACCACGCGGACGGCCCTGACCTTAACAGGATACCCACGCCCACTCTACACAGTTGAGCTTACACCCAAGGAGGCCTTGAAACAGAAGGGCAAATGGTTCTTCATTTCGAATCCTTCTGCCCGAGATGGCAACATCATACCCAACAGCTTTATTAACAAACTATGCAATGCCGGGAACTACATCTTTTATGACTTGGCCTATCTGGATTCCACGAAATACCATGAATTTGACCTAAGCCACCCCAATATCAAGGTGGTGGTCATATCAGCCAGCAAGCCTTATGGCTTGTTCTATTGGAGATGGGGTGCCTTATTCAGTCGGGAGGAGGAAATCCCAGGTCTTGTCGGGAACAAATGGTTCAAGGTGGTTCCGTCCATCTTGGTCATGAATAGGATATTGGACACCATCACTCCGGTTCAAATGGTGGCCAAATACAAGAAGGTGCAAAGAGGGATTATTAAAAATCTGCAGGAGGAGTTCGAGCTCCCGTTCCAATGTAGTGATGCTGTCCTTCTCTCTTATATCAAAGACAGGGATTTGAAAAACATCCCCCCGAAAAAGCTCAAAGTCATTGAGCCCTTCCGTCGGGGGGACGGTTATCGGTTTTGTTTAAAGCCCTATTTTGAGGAAGCCGAAAATGGCTAAAAAAGCCTTTTGATAGAGAAGATGAGTCATGAAACTCGGACTTGATTTCCATGGTGTTCTCGATGAAAACCCTTTCTTCATACGAATGGCTACGGACCATGTACGTCGAGGGGATGAAGTCCATATCATCACAGGGGAAAAAGATACACCAAAATTTCGTGAAAAACTCGAGGCGATGGGTATCAGGTACACCCACCTGTTTTCCATTTCCTCATATCATATTTCAATAGGGACTAAGGTCTGGTATAAAGACTCTGAAAACCCCTTCATGGATGAGAGGATTTGGAACCGAACCAAAGCCGAATACTGTGAAAGAATGAGGATTGATTATCACATAGATGACTCAGAGAAATACCTCCAATATTTTACAACCCCCTATCTCTTATACCGTGGGAGGAAGTCGTGTTAAAAAATAAAGTTCTCGATTCAAAATCTAAACGCAAAGAAAGATTGATCCAAAGAATCAGTCACCTTGAAAAAGAAGCCGGCAAGCTCAGGAATGCCCTAAAAAGGATCCTTGGTGATAGAGAATATGGAACAGCGGTAACACTCATTACAGATACAGAAGACGGATCCCTATATGCTTGCACCTACAGAACCGCCAAGGGGGTGCATTGCCACTCTCTTACAAGAATAGACAGGATGGGAAAAGATGGATGTACAGTGGATAGCTTTTGTATTCCTTTAGTCGAAAGTGTCCCAACAGCTCATCGGAATGGTTTGAAGGGATATTGCCGCTTAGGGGGATCGGAAACCTTCGTCCCCCAATACCTGTCACTCGAACGGTCTCATCTGAGGGCAGCTCGGGCAAAAAATACCCGAAAAAGGAAAGAGATAAAATATGCTTGAATTATTCAGTGTCAATACCGTGGCGTTCAATATTGCGGGCTATCCAATGAGCTGGATAGAGCTATCCGGAACTTTGTTCAATCTCTGGTCTGTCTGGCTCATAACCAAGAAAAAAATGTTGACTTGGCCAACAGGTATCATCGGCGTGATCCTGTTCATGATACTCTTCTATCAGATACAGCTGTATTCCGATACCTTGGAACAAGTCTATTATCTCGGTATCAGCATCTACGGATGGTGGGCATGGGGTAAAGCCAAAAGGGGCAACAAAATTCCGGTACGATTTAGTTTTCCAAAAGATATCCTCCTATACGCCATTTGGACTGTTATCTTATCCGGTGCATTTGGACTTTTCATGAGTGACATACATAATCTCTTGCCAAAGCTCTTTCCAGAGCCTGCGTCCTATCCGTATTTGGATGCCCTGACCACGGTCATGAGTTTCATGGCCATGTGGCTCATGACGCTCAGGAGAATAGAATCTTGGGTGTATTGGATAATCGTAGACATCATCGGGGTGGGCCTATATTTCGTGAAAGAAGTACGGTTCATAGCTTTGCTTTACCTGATATTCCTGTGCTTGGCATCCAACGGACTCAGACTTTGGCTCAAGGAACAAAGGACATGAGAAGTTGGAGAAAGTACATCCACCGGAACAGCACCCAAGGCGACTGCCAGCTCGTGACCGCCCTGAACGCCTATTACTATCTGACAGGGGACGTATACTGCACCAAGGATTCCAAGGAGTATAATCAGCTTGTGGATTTGACCAGATGCCGATATGGAAGCGCCATACACATAGAAAAAGCATATAAAAGGCTCGGCATAGAAATCGTATGGTCTGGAATTTCCTTACTAGACATCATGATAGACGGAGAGATAGCACTCCCGATCGAATGGAACACATGGTCATGGGAATATGGGTTCCACTCAACCTTAATTGTAGACCAAAAAGGGTATAACATCCGGGTTACCAATTTCTCAAAAATAGCACCTGACGGGTGGATGCCTGACCGTAGCGCACACCTATATGGGAATTTCAGCATAGAAGCAGATCATAAACTTTTCCGGCTTTTCGGGATAAAGGGGGATCCTTGGAACGAAGCCATCAAAAGGGCGTGGAAGAAGGAAGAAAAGCGATGGTTCACGATGATGCGTGACCAATACAACAAAAAAATTAAAGAAAAAATGAAACAAAGGGGGGTTGTATGCTAAAACTACAAGAGTTTTCCACTTTAATCCATACTGGAGACATGGTTCATCATGTATACCATAAAGAAGATGACAGAATCCTCCTCGAAAGATTCAATTCGCACTACCACGAGACAGTTCAACTTGACCTCAAAGGAAAACTGCTCATCAAATCCTTTATAATCAAAGCAGAGACAGGGGAAAGAACTCCCGAGGTCCATATTCCTGTCTTGAACCATGACGGTACAAGACTGACAACGATCGATCCAAATGAGGCGCAATGGCTATCGAATCTGACGGGTATCCCCGTGGAAACTGTAGACAATCCCGAAGAGATCGTTGACAACTACAATGCCCTGCCCGAGATTGTATCAAGTGCCAAGACTTTGGCAGATATGTTCCAAAAGGATGGGTTCAGAACGGTAAACTTGCTCGCTCCTTGTCATGGGTGCCAGATCGAGATACAAAAAAAGGACGTCATTGTCCGTATCTGGATAGACCATACTCCGAAAGGAGATTTAGAGTATCAAGTCGCTTATCAAGAGAATCCCTACAGTAGGAAGCATCCCTGCAAAAACCCTGAGGTTCTTCTTAAACAAGCCAACCGTATTGTCGAAGAAGTCCTTTCTGAGAAAATCTGGACCCCGCCGGTTGGCGCATTTGGAGATCCTGAATAAATGACTACGGGCATTACACTTGGCAAGTTTGCTCCGTTTCATCACGGGCATCAGCATCTATTTGATGAGGCCAGAAAACAGGTCGATCACCTCATAGTTTTGGTTTATCCGACCGACCTGATTTCCGTGCCCCTGCACAAAAGGGCAAGATGGATTCGGGCGCTGTACCATGGCCTGCCAAGGGTCACGGTCGTAGAATGCCCTGACGGGCCTCAAGAGACCGGTCACGACCCCGCAATCATGCAGATGCAGGAAGAGTACGTCAAACGGGTATTGGCGAAACAAGGGTTCCTGCGGGAGGTCACCCATTTCGTATCAAGCGAGTGGTACGGGGAACACATGGCTAAGTCCTTGAATGTAGTAAATATCACCATAGATCAGGAAAGATTGACCGTTCCAATATCCGGTGCCATGATCCGGGAATGGCCTTTCAAATGGCGACGAGCCATGCACCCTATCGTCTACAAAGATTTGGTAAAAAAGATCGTGTTCCTTGGAGCAGAATCCACCGGGAAAACCACCATGGCTAAACACATGGCCTCAAAATATGCCACGCAGTTTATGCTTGAGTATGGCAGAGAATATTGGCAGATACATCATGATGATAGGGGTCAATTGACACCGCAACAGCTGGTCAACATTGCTTGCACCCACTTAGAGGAAACAGAGCGTCTGATTTTCGAATCAGATAAATATCTGTTCGTGGATACCAATGCCATTACCACATACATGTTCGCTATGCATTACCACGGCTCGGCAGACCCCCTACTCCAAGAGCTGGCAAAAAAGGCCGAGACCCAGTACGATCTGACGTTCGTTTGCGGGGATGATATCCCCTACTTTGAGGACGGCACAAGGGGGGGAGACGAGCACAGGCACAGATTTCAGCAGATGATCCGTGATGACCTTGACCGGAGAGGGGTTAAATACATCTTGTTAGAAGGTGACCTGCCAACTCGCGTAGCCAAGGGGGATGATATTCTGAAAGGACTGAAAATATGAAACTGCCCGACACTTTATACGGATTTCCTGTGTTGAAAATCAGGGTGCCTACAGGAATGATAGCCACGAAGAAAATCTGATGGTATCAAGGAATATCTACTTTATTATAGGAGTGGCAACATGAGTCTATTTGATATTGCAGATAAGGTGATAGCAGAGGCGTATCCAGGTAAGCCGGGATGGTGGGGTGCGAAGCGTATACCAAATTATGGCATTTTGCGAGGCGCTATTGTTGCCGCTCTAGAAGTGGAGCGCCGGGCTACATCCGGCAACAGCGACTATGCGGCGGCGCTGACCAGCCTCAACATGGCTCTAATAAAGCTCCGCGATGAAGCACATAAGCTTGGCCTTCAACGCGAGTTTATCAGCAGTACCTATGTTGATGCCGTACTGACCGATTATCTTAGCGCGTTGCCTTCGGGGGGAAGCGCCACAGCAAAAAAAACGGAAGGAGCAAAATGACTAAACGAACACGCAGGGTAAAAAGGAGGGGCGAGTTGGCGGCAACATTAAATGACTTCAAAAAGATCCTGAACGCCCATAGGCGTATGGAGCTAAGGGCCGAAAAGATTGCCGATGCTATGGTGGCCTGTTTGGGTAAGCGACCAAATAGGTACATGCTTCATATGGTACTACCCCCTATTCTTGGCCAAAAACTCATGCCTTTGTTTGAATATGACAATATGTGGCCATTGTATGATAGCCCGTTTCTTAAAGGAATTGTTGATGGTTATGTTGAATCAGTGGTGTGCCCAATGATTTCTAAGGCTCTTGAAAAAATATGGACTTATCAAAAAGATAAAAAGAATTCGTATGGGGATATGGACTATTATTTCACCAAGTATCGCCTTACTGATAAAGTACGGGTATCGGTTCTCTATGACGTGGTAACATGCTCTGACGATAACCGTTTTATCGTTATTGAAGATCTTGAGGAAAAGAAAGTTCATATACGTGTCATTGTGTCGGACAAGAAAAGTGACTACCCAAAGAAAGAATATCCCCACAGGCTTGGCCTCCGGTTTTATCGTGACCGTAACTTTATTATGGAATTTGTCAAAGAATGGCACATGACCAACAAGGGCGACGTATACGGAGACTGTCGGGACACTGGTTATGTGCTAACATACAGCATGGCAAAGAAGCCTTTTGATAGAGTTGAAGCTTCCTTGTATTCTCTTCAACGGATAGCCCATGTAGGAATTTTGCTCAGTTGTATGTCTGAAGAGGTTTCGGCCACTTAAATAGATTGTGGAGGTGTTGGTGAAGGGTTTGAAATAAGGAGAACCAATGGATAAAAAGATTAAGACGTTGAAAAAAGCCGTGGAATCCGACAATGTCAAAGCTCACAAGGGTGTTGACATGGAATTGGCCAAAGAAATCCTGAGTGACGACAAGGTGAAATTCACCTATTTGGGAAGTCACGATACGTTCCCCGGAAAAGAGGGTGAATACATTTACACGGTGGCCTCTGTGAGGGTTAAAGGCGACGAACCCAGGACTTGGGGATGGATGGCCACAGAAGAAGAAGCCCGACAAGCCGTGGCAGCTAATGCGGGGGACATGTGTGAGGCTAACTATTACCGGTATGCTGTCATTGAAAAGGTGGCCAGTGGCATATGTTGTATTGACCTAGAGCAGATTGCGTGGTTCAATTGGAACGGAAAAAAATGGATAGAATGCCCTCAACCGGAATGGGCTAAAGATACTTGGGGATGGACACTGTAAATACTCCCCCACCACAAAAATCTCCCAGACTTTAAAGCAATAAGGGGTTAAGATGGATTGGAAAAAAGCCGTAAACAACATCCGACAAGAATTGTGGGGTTACATTGATAAGAACGGCCTCAAGTCTCTCATCATAGGAGCATCCGGAGGAGTAGATAGTGCGGTTTGCTGTGCATTAGCTGCCCCGGTATGTCGGGCACACCATCTCCCCTTTATCGTTCGAAGTCTTCCTACCGTGTCAAACCGGAGGGAGGAGAATCAAAGAGCAACTCTAACCGGGAACCTTTTTGGCACCGATTTCAAAGAGGTCAGCATCGACCGATTACAGACCGAAATCAATGCCTTCCTGCTTCTTGAAGAGGGCAATTGCCAAGATGCTATCGAGGAACGTATACGGGCAGGTAATGTTTCTGCTCGGGCACGTATGATTTACCTCTATAATCTGGCCTTCCGACACAAAGGCCTTGTCTTGTCTACAGACAATCTGACGGAATTTTATCTCGGATTTTTCACTTTGCATGGTGACCACAATGATTACGGAATGATTCAGAATCTCTGGAAAACAGAAGTCTACGAGCTGGCCAGGTACCTTATGTTGATGGAGCTGAACGGCGATGTAGCTCAGCTCATGGAAGATTGCATCAAGGCTGTTCCAACAGATGGCTTAGGAATAACGAACTCTGACCTTGATCAGATCGGAACCAAAACCTACGAAGAAGCAGACCAAATACTCAAGATATGGCTGTGCTTTGATGAAAACATGTTCAATGATCCGACTGGCAAGTACATGTTCCCTGGCCGACCAGAAAAGTACAGTGATTTTGAGAAATTACATAAAACTCTGGCTCAACATCCCGTAATCCTGAGATACGAAAAAACCCATTTCAAGAGGGATTGGCCTATCATTATTGAAAGAAAAAAGATATTTAACTAAAAAGGGGGAGACGTCTCTCCCCCCAAAAGAGCTGATGCACGGTTCGGCGTCGACTCATGATCCTCGCCCCCATCAGCTAGGCACGAGAAATAGACCCGGCGCCATAATGGGGGTTCATCCCCCACACAGTGTAACATATAAAGGGATCGGCGGTAAGTCAATGAAAAAGACCGGAGAAGGACCCCTTCTTAAGGATGACCTCTCAAACTATGCCCCTGATGGATATATGCATCCAAGTGTAACGGTAGACATCATCATCTGCTCTATCAAAGAAGGAGAGCTGAAGGTTCTTCTCATCAAGAGGAAATACCCTCCTTTCAGAGACCACTGGGCCATCCCCGGTGGATTCGTAGACATTGAAGCCAAAGAAACTCTTGAAGAATCTGCTACCCGGGAGTTGAAAGAAGAGACAGGGGTTGAAAACATTTATATCGAACAACTCAAGACCTACGGGAACCCGGATCGTGACCCTCGTATGCGAATCATCACTGTGGCTTATTATGCCCTCATCCCGTACAACGGACAATTTAAAAACATGAAGGCAGGAGATGACGCCAAAGAAACAGGATGGTTCCCGTTGGATAACCTACCCAAGAACCTCGGTTTCGACCATGCTCAAATTCTTCAGGACACTTTGGTTAGACTTCGAGGTAAAATCCAGTACTTCCCTTTGGCTTTCGAACTGGTACCGAAAAAATTCACTTGGGCAGAACTTCGAACAGTCTATGAAGTCATCCTCGGTCACAAACTCCGTCCTTCAAACTTCATCCGGAAGATCCGGTCTCAGTATTGTATCAATGTTCTGAAGACAAGAAAGAAGACAAGAGGTCGACCAAGAGAATTACTCACATACCGTGGAATGAGGAGGGCTCTATGACTAAAATTATCGTGAACATTACACGTATGAATGCCATGATAAAGTATCCTCGAGGGCGATGCTCTTGACAACAAAGACTGAGAAGCCGAAGTTGTGTACGAATTGTTGGATGCCTGTGACGTTCACAGATGCTGATCGAGCAGACAACAACGCTCGTTTGAAGGAGCAAGCTGAGATTCGTAAGAAAGACGAGTCATTCAATTTCAGGTTTCGTGCGACTTGTGCGAATTGTGGTACGGTGTACTTCGATCAGATCATCAAGAATGTGAGAATGAAAACGTGTTAGCGAGATTCTTCAAATGGTTGTTCGACGATCGGGAGCGTTGCTGTCATTGCAAGAAGCCGATCGAGAACGGCAAAATGCGAGTACGTGTCGATGTATATCGATCGGTTCATCCCGAGTGCGAGAAGCCATATCGAGCAAGACGTACGAGACGTCTAGCTTCGAGCAATTCTGGCTTCCAAACAGGTTATGGCGACGGAAACTTCAACGGCTTCGGAATTTAACAGTGATTATGAAGGCTTCTGTGAAAAAGTCCTCTACAAAAAAAGGCAAAAAGCCCACCCTGCAAAGATAAAATAATGACAGAAAGCATAGCCTTATTTGACATGGATGGCACTCTGTGTGATTACGAAAGTGCACAGAGAAACGCCAAATCCAAACGGAATCTTGTAAAAGACATGAAAACCGTGGAGTGGTGGGCAAATATGCCTCGATTCCAGCTCGGATTCGACGTGTGGGACCTGGCCGGCAAACTCGGATACCGACGCATGCTTCTAACCAAGGGACCCAGACGGATACCTAATGCATGGACCGGGAAGAAACTGTGGGTTGACATGCAACTTGGCAGAGAGACGGATCTGACCATTACCCACGATAAAAGCTTATTCTACGGTCGTATTCTCGTCGATGATTGGCCGTCATACATCAGATCTTGGCTGAAGTATCGGCCACGTGGCTTGGTCATCATGCCCGCCAACAATGCAAACAAGAATTTTACACACCCCCAAGTGATACGTTATGATGGCACAAACTTCGAAGAAGTCAAACAGGCCATGAAAAAGGCTATGAAAAAAAGTCTGATAAGGGTGGGCATTCTTGGTGGTGCTTTTGATCCCCCCCACTTAGGGCATCTGAAAATGGCAGAAGCCGTAATTGATCACGGGTTGGTGGATGAGGTATGGTTCATGCCTTGCAACCGGCATATGTTTGGGAAAAGTCTCCAATCTTTTGATATCCGGGCAGAATTGTGCCGGAGCATGGTAGAAAACCGGCCGAATCTGAAAGTATCCGACTATGAAAAAGTTAGAAACCTGTCTGGGAGCACATGGGAACTCATGACCTCTATAAATGAAGAACCCTTTGCCATGGGCATCATGGAGTTCAGCTACATCATTGGCTTAGACAACGCCATCGAGATTCGATCATGGAAAAATCATGCCAAACTGATAGAGAATGTCCCGTTTATCGTGGTGGGACGTAAGGGGGCGCATGAGCCGACATATCAATGGTATCGACAGGAGCCTCATCAATATTTGAAAGACAAAACCATCCCTCAAGTCTCTTCAACACAAATCCGGGGACTCCTTCGGGAGGGCGGAGAAACTGAAGGGTTATTGGATGAGAATGTACTCATGACCATACTTTTGGATCATATTTATCAAGAAGATATCTAAGATTTATAGAAGTCTTTGAAGAATTTTAACGTAAGGGTGAGTGTGTCTTCTAGGTTGGTTTGGGGTTCCCATCCAATTCTTTCCCGGACATTGGTTATGTCTGGAACTCTGCGATCACAGTCTTCATATCCTTTCCCGTAGAATTTTTTTGAGGGAACGGAAACTATGGGGTGCTCAAAATATGAAGAATTTCCTGTCACTTTGGCATAAATACTTCGAAAGAGTTCAGCAAGTTGATAAACCGTTGCTTCATTATCAGGATTCGCAATATTGAATATTTGTCCCGTGGCATTTTCTTTGTTTTCCAAAATTTTCACATAAGCATCTATCGCATCGCCTATATATGTTATCGTTCGATATGACTTTCCCCCATCGACTAATTGAATAGGCTCCTTATCCAACAAAGCTTTCATGAAACATGCAACAATTCTTGGTACTCCTATCCCATCTTTCTCAGGTATATAATCCATCCGCGGACCAAAGAAATTATAGGGTCGGATGATGGTAAACGATAGGCCTTCCTTGTCCCCCAGAGCATAAACGTACCGATCTAAGAGCTGTTTGGCACAGGCGTAGCTCCACCGTTGCGTTTTGATAGGGCCAAGTACCAAGGGTGTCGTATCTACATTCTGGACATAAAGATCTGGGTCATCGTAGGTGTCAGATACATAGCTGGATATAGTTCGGCCATACACTTCACAAGTCGATGTCGTAATGAACCATTTCTTGTGCTTGGCACAGAGATCTGCAACCTTGCTGGGATTCGTGAAATTGGATCTAATAGTTCCAACTGGGTCAATTATATATAAGGACGGGTTACAGATCGAGGCTAGGAAAAGTACAACATCGGAATCCTTTATGAAATCTTCGAGACCAGGATCATACACATTTCTTTTCAGGAATTGAAAACACCCAAGATGCTCTTGGATTTTATAATCGGCCACGTCCATGCCGATTATATCGTATGTGTTGTTTTGGAGGAGACGATGAATAAGGTGAGAGCCGATAAAGCCCCCGCAGCCGAGGATAAGCACACGCATGATATATAAGATCCTATTCCAGATATGGATTTAAAGGGGAGCCTCAAAAAAATGAGGCTCCCCTTTTGAAAACTCTTAGTTGTTCAAAAAGACCGTGCTGTCGGATTTCACAATATCTTCATTGGACCCGATATCCGAACGACTTAATACAGCCTTGGCTCCATCCCTGTCGCAAATGGTCACAAGATTCTTTTCCCATGTACCGTCCCGGGCTCCATCTGACCATGTCGCACTCCCAGTAAGACCCGTGCCGGTATGTATGATGGTCTTCCTCTGTCGATCATCGCTGTGTTCATACCGGACATGCACGGAATGGACCTCTGAGGTCTGGTCAAAATACGTGTCCGACCCGGTCGCCTGTATCTTGTTCACCAAGTCAGTCTTGTTCACTGTCGACGTGACTGGAGTGTTGACAGCAACGGTGCCGGAACTGAAATAGTTCATAGGAAGGCCGAAAACCACCCCACCTATTCCTGTCCGGTCTCCCCCGGCCAAGCCTGTAGCGTAGTCCGTATAGGGACTGTTACCGGGCTGAGGGGGTGTGTTAATGCCGGCCGTGAGGTTCCCGCTTCTGAATTCAGTAAGATCTGCGTCCCATGCAGGCCATGTAGGAGGTGTCCAGCTGAACTGGCAACTGGACTGATCCGGAAACCCGGGGTTTGCCCCTGAAAAGGCACAGTTTCGTATATAAGTATTTTCATAACTAAATGGAATGGAAATATTCATAATACAATCATGCCATTCATCATCAGCAGCACAATCCAAGGAAAAAATTGGAGCTACAGCCGTACATCCTTTCAATACAACTGGTTTTATCCCATGTTCGTGGGAAACACTATGGGCTGATCTGAGAAAAGAACTATACACATTTACCGAGCTACCAGGGATGGAGGCGTACGAATTGAATGTCATCCAACCTGAACAATCCATAATGGCTTGATCTATGGTTACGAGTGAAATAGAAAGGCCAAGTCCATTACCTATAGTAGTTTTCAGTCTCCATGGTTGGGTCGGGATCCAGGGCCCAAGCTCGATAGGAGTGGCCGTAGCATTACTGGCGTCCAAATAGATGGGATTGGC
>Ga0307376_10002108_pt1 | contig 20081 bp, 21 predicted proteins | sample TR2MG_FD_202536 | JGI IMG/M metagenome (GOLD analysis project Ga0307376, IMG submission 202536) | Soil microbial communities from Risofladan, Vaasa, Finland - TR-2 | ecosystem: Environmental > Terrestrial > Soil > Coastal area > Acid sulfate soil | place: Finland: Risofladan, Vaasa | collected...
AGCATAGCCAAGTCCATAGGCCGTCCACGCGGAACGGACACCTGAAGGTTCTTGATTAAAGAGTGTCGTAATGTTGAACTCATGGTGCAATATTACGGCTAGTTTTTGTTGTCCGCAAGAAATATCCATTACGAAATATGAGTTATATTTAACCTTAAGTTAAATATTATGCATAAATTAAATCATCCTTACTAACCCCACCACCCGTGGCATTCAGTGCTTCCAGCCTAGCTGCGGAACCCTGTTCCCCATCCCTTAGTTCCTCCCATGGGTGAACTGACGCGATTGGGTAGTGCGTCCTCGTGATTCAACCTTCGCCTCCGATGCAAACTCCATCGTTGGACTTAGAGGGTTTGGCTTGACCGAGCTTATGTAGAACAAGGCGAAACGAATATCGGATGTTTCACTAGCGGCGCTAGCCTAGCTATATGCCTCACCGGTCAATAATAACGCCGAGATCTCTGGTTTGGAGTCCTTGAGGCTTTGAACCGAAGCAACATAGCGTTTAGGCTCAGCCAGTGGTACCGCCACGCGATATGTGGCGCTTACGTCAGCGGGTCGCATCTCGAAGCAGGCCAGGCCAGCCCCTACAGTGACCAACTTACTGCCGAGCGGCGTCACCACAAGCCGGCAGTTACCAAGCACACTCATGCTGTTCTGGTACCGCCGCATCGCACTGAGTAACTGCCTATATGCTTCAAAAGGGTTGGACTCGTGGACGTACATGATATTACTGGTTGGTGTCTTACGACTCTTGAAGAGCGGCTCTATATACTCCACCAATAGGTCATCTGCGCGTCGTGGATTCTTCGACGGGTGTGGAACAACGGGACATATCTCTGCCGTCGCAGAGATCACCGAGGACGCAAGGACCTTCTGTAGCTGATTGACCCGGTTCTCACCCAAAATTGGAAACCACACCAGCGGCCAGTCCTGAACTGACTCCGCGTGAAAAGCGCCTAAGAACCCTGGGATATGCACCAGCTCGTTGCTCGGATCCTCCGCCTTGATCATTCCGTCAAGCTGTGCGTCTTCCGCCACAAGCACTTGAAAATTGACACCATTGGCCGCGAGAGGGTGCGGCTCGTTAATTCTGATCTGCTTGTCGGGCACCAGCTTTTGCAGCAGGCTCGTGAGCAACGCGAGGTATATCACACGCGGCAATGAGCTCACATCCAAGACGATGTCAGTTTGGTCTGCAACCGCTGCGAGAACTTGTTGAACGCCGAGGCGTAGCGAATTACTTGCCCCAATGTCGCCGTCATCGTCAACTGTGCCAGATCCGCCGATGGTGATCGTTTGAACCGGACCCAAGGGTGCAAAGATAGCGTGCAGTGCAGCTGCATTTTCCTCGGTCAGGGCGCGAACGTCCGCTTCGAGCTCATAGCCACTGAAGCCTATCAGAAGCAGTTTGGCGTCTATTACTCTCCGCCCGACACTTTGCAGGCTTGCTACGTATTCGCGCATCACGGCTTGCGCACGTACGTCAAATCCACGGCCTGCGATGTAGAGCACCTGCATAGGTCGATTTTCGTGCAGACGATCCCACAGTTCGTGAACGCCATTACCTCGACGGAAAACATAGTGGTCCCAAAGCATGTTCATGATGTATCCATGCTGAGTTGCCCCGGATTCAATCGGCGTTCCATCCACTTGATCATGTCGACTGCGGATACATCTTGCCATCCACCCATCTGAAGGGGGAGATCATGAAGCGCGCAAAGCGTACGGTTGAGATAGAAGACCGTACCGCTGTCGCGCGATGTGCTTGCTGCACTCGCTTTGGGAACAAGAAAATTCACGGCAGCGCATTCCGCAAGAACGCGTGCAAGATGAACGCCAGGCTCGCCCAAAGGTCGCGACTTGGCTGTCAGTTTATCAAGTTCCGCACGCGACAATCTGACCCCCGTTACACCGGGGGCATACGGGGCGTTCGGCAAGTAAGTCTTATCCTTGCAGTAGATGGCGATGGAATCCAGCAACCGCTGGGCCCTTAATCCGTCCGTGTGGGTCTTCGGTATGAAATCATTCTTTCGCCTAGCGCACTCCTTAAGTATTTTCTCCTGATCCGCTGGCGTCAGAACGATCTCCGGCTTACGGAGTACCTGATTGGCACGAAGGCCCTCATACAACGCAGCAGCCAAGGTCAGCAGTTCCTCAACATTGCTCGTAGCCATTACACACATGCGTTCAAAACCAAAGTAGTAGGGAACCTTCAGTTCTTTGTGCATGAAAAGCTCTGCAGCAGCTCGAACCTGCGAGTTATCTCGATCCACCAACTCATCCGCCGAAAGTGCCATGTCCAGCGACATTTGCTTCTTTGCTTGGTCGCGAACGAGCAAAATGCGAGTCACGTAAAGCTCGGTCAAAGCGTCGATGCTAGGTTCCGCAGTTCGCAGCTCAGCACGTGCCAGCCACTCGCTGTATCGAACGTTGTCCCGGTGCCGTTCTACTTCCTTTTTGAACAGTGCGATACCATGCTCAATCTCCGCACGGTAGGTTGCCGGGACCAGCTCGCCGTGCAAGCAATTCCCGAAAGAGCCCGATGCGACAATGTCTTGATAGGCCATCCTCCGGTCGAGGACATTCTGAGCAAACGAAACGAACTGTTTGCCACTCCACATGCCGTCCAGATCGTATTCATGCAGATCGCGGCCCTCACGCGCCCCCTGAGAGAGCAGTTCTGCACCAAGGGCCGTGGACCGCTCAGCGAACCACACAGGGATGCTCGGACGCAGCACGGTCAGTTCGTCGATCAGCAGATTGCGCTGCATTTGGCGTAGCCGGTGCATATCGTCGATCATCAGCATACGCTTAGGCGCGACGGGATTGCCCTCATAAATGAACTTAACTGATTGCAGCCATAGGACACCTTCGAATCTCACGTGAGAAGGAATGTCATTTGTACTCGTCGTCATGAACGTATCCAACTGGGCATAGACGCGCTGCTCGTACTGTTCAGCCCATTCGACCAACTCATGGGCGCTTCGTAATCGCGGAATGTACTTCAAATCGAGTGCTGCGCCATCATACTCAAGTTCAATGTGCTCCAGCTCGCTAGGTGCCTTGCCCAGAAGCATTGCCACACTGCGAAGCGCTCTGAGTACGACACGGCAATCCAGCAGCGCCCGAAAGAGCCCTTGTTGCAGATTTTCACCCGGTGGAAGATCTGCGTAGCCTGACGCGCAAGACAGAAAAACACCCAAGAACGGAGGGCTTACATCGTTTTCGAGAACGCCGCACGCCACCAGCTTCTGGTACGTCTCACTCAGCTCATTGGAGCGCCGCGAATTCCAGAAGGCGCGAAGGGCCGATGGCGTGAATGCGCGCAACAACGTCGTCTTGCCAGCACCTGGTGCACTACGAAAGATGTGGACGCCTCCACCAAAAGCGTCGACAGATAAATTCTCAAGAATCTTCGGCGAAAACAGGCGAACGAAATCTTGGTCCGATGTCGTGCGCTCGGACATGCGCTCAAGAAATGGGTTGGGGCGGTAAGCCATCAGAATTCACGGTGGCGACTGACGCGCGGGAATAAGCCAAAAAAATTGTTGTTGTGCTCCGGCCCCCAAAGCAAATAGACTGAGTTGTTCGGCGTGTTGTGCGAAAGAACAACAGGCAATGCGCAGCCGGCAAATCCGAGTCGCGGGTCATCTGTACCACCGACAAGAAAGTGAACATCGGCGGCACTCGCGTTCGTGTACTCTGGATGTCTCAGCAACGCATCAATGTCCGGATTCTTCCTTCTGGTTAGGGAAATCTCTGGTTCGATCGGGCAAAGCACCCGGACTTGCAGTGGCTTGTATCCTTTGTCCGATGTGAAGCGATCAGACCAGTATTCGATGTGGTCAATGGCTTGGCGCGTTGCTACGTACAACAGGAGGAATACCTCATAGTGCTGCGGATCGACCAAGTCGCCCTTGATAAGACGTTCATATATCTTCTTGATCTTACCTTTGAAAGCTTTCTCCTTGCTGTCATAGCGGATGTACGTATTGCCGCTACCAGAGAAGTCGTCAAGCAGCCAGATGAGGTTAAAACGCGGTCGTTCGAGCTCTAGCCCTGACTCGCTCAGTGACTTGCGCAGCTCTTTGGTCATGTCGCCGGCCTTTTCTTCCCCAAGCTCGTAGGCTTGCCAAATCTGTTCGTTGCTGATGTCTCCATAGCTGGCGCGTCGCAGTTCGTTGGTACGGGCACCGTCGCTCAATCCCAAGTACAGAGACTTCAGACGTAGCTCCAAGAAGCGTGAGTGGCGCGAGATTTCGCCAACACGATGAGGCGCTATATCGTGCTCTTCAGCCACCATGCGTATGCGCTCTTGAATAATCAGATCGGGGTAGGCCGTGCGGACTAAGTGCGACATCTCGTCGTCTGAGAAGTACACCAACTGGCGCAACACAAAATCGAGCGCGCTCTGCCGATCTTGTTGATTGAACTGTTTGATCCACAGTGCCAAACTTTCAATAAATCGTCGGCCAGGGCCAAATTGTTGATAGCGGTCATACTTGTAGTCCGCGAGCAACTGTAATGGGTCAAGAGTGGATGACACATCTTCAAAGTCCTGCCAACGCATGACACTTGCGAGTAATTTTTCCGCGTTCTGATCGTGCATACCTACAAGCCCTCGGCCGTTGAGTCTGGCGCAAGAACAACCTTGAATCGGCCGTCACCTGCGTCGACGATGCGGTCAAGATACCAAAGTGTTGCGTCCACGTCGCGTTTATGTGCAGGAGCTAGCTTCCACCCGCGGTCAAGTCGGCGCGAGGGCACGTCGACGCTCAGAGAAAACCTGTGCTCAAGCAGGGCCGAGTCGTTTCCGGGCCATGCTCCCTGATCTCCTATAGTGAGAATATCGTAAGGGTCAATCTTGTGGGTCTGGATGATGTGGGCAATGAGTCGGGATTTGCCCATCCCCTCGGCCAAAATATCCACCGAGTGTTTACTGCGCACCATGCTAGACGGATTCAGACCCGATTGCCTCAAGGCATCGGCAATCACGAACCACATAGTATCTGTCGACAAGCCTTCGCGGAAGCGTACGCTAACCTGGTACGGGTGAGTGGTTCTAACTCCACCCCTCGAAATTGGAACCCCAAGCTTTTGTAATCGCAAGACGATGCGAGTCACATGACTCAAGAATTCACTCGTCTCCTTACTTACTATGGGCTGGGTGGCAGCGTTGTCTAGCCAGCCGCCATTGTAGAGACCCAGCTGGATTTTGCTCAAAATCTCAGAAGGAAGGCTTGCTTGGAGATGCTCTTGAATTGATCCGCCCCGTCCTGATGCGATGCCCACAACGACCCCTAACTTTACAAGCCGCTCCAAATGGGCGAGCACTGTAGGAGGTGGTGGGTTCATCGTACGCTGGGAGCTGCACAGAGTACCATCGTAGTCAAAGACGATTGCTCGGAAACGCTGACGTTCAATGCTGGCCTTATATTCCTCGTGTGCACGTAGCATGCTTCCATGATTGCGCTCGGATGGCCACCTAGCGCCAAGCACCTCGTACTTCGACTTCACAGCCCCATCAACCGCTTCTACAGGTCTTGGGATGACGGTGAGCAAATTTACGTAATGCAGGTCCCGTCCGAACTGAGGCACGTCCGGACGTCCAGCATCCTTGCCTTGAAGCTCGGCGACAGCGGAGACCAAGTGCATTTGTGCCACCAAGCCAGCAATCAACTCGCGCGGCTCTGCACCAGCTAGAGACATGGTCAATGTCGGCACTTCGGGTGGGAAAAGCGCGCGCATATTCTCCCAAAGTTTTCCCAGTGATGGTTCAATCAACGCCAGAACCGCGCAATCCTGTGGTCGGTTTGCTAGCCAAAGGTGTCTCCCATGAGCGTAGGAGCGCAGATCGGCGAGTTGGACGTGCAATAGTGCAGATTCAGAAAGTTTGGACTCTAGATCCGAAGCAATTGGGCGTAACAGCGGCGAGTAGATGATGGTGATCGCCCCGCGAGCCACCGTTTCAGCAATGAAGATATGTGCTTGTTCGACCCATTGATCTATGCTGAAATCTCCAATCTTTAGTCCAGAGAGATCGTCCGGCAAACTGTTTTTTGTTTGATTGAGCTCCGCATATACCCGCGCGATCAATACAGCATCAAGAAGTAGACTGTTAGTAGCAAGGTAGCCGTCCTTGTCAGCAAGCTCGAAGACATGCGTGCTGACATCGGTTAGTTTGCGGGCGCACTCCATTAATGGACTAGTGCTGCGGTTGGTGAGTACGTGAACAGTGCGTGCGCTATGCCGCCTTGCGCGTTCCAGTGCCTCTGTGATGTCTGGGTTCTTGCCCTCAGCAGAAATCAGAAAGACCGGGCTCGAAGACGCGAGCGTCGGATTGCAGATGATCTCAAGTGGCGTCGAAGCGCGAGAGACCCTGCCCGTATACGTTTCATGCAAGTTACACAGCAATGACGCGACCGTGAATGAACCCCCTGAGCCAACTCCAATGACGCTCGACTCGCTCGCGCTGCGGATAGCGGCCTTGAGGAGTTCCACATTACTTTCTTCGGCGGACAAGGCCGAACAGTAAGTTTGTGCCAGTTGCGCCAGTTCTTTTTTGTAGTGCGTCGTCATCACTCGTGAGTCTAACGCGTTATACGGTTGCGACAATACTCCGTGCAGTCGCAGATGTCTTGCGCTGCGGCTTGATGGGTGCTTTGCGCTGCGGCCTAGCGACAGCCTTCGGCTTGGCCACCTTTTCCTTGCGCAACTCGTCGCGCACTTCCATTAACAAAACGCCGAGCATATTTTGACCCTTGCCATTCACTTCACCCCACACCCGGTTGACCGCGTTGTTCGTCGTGCCAGCTTCCACCAGCCGCGCCTTTCCGGTCGCCAGCAGCAATGTGCGCATATCTTCATGCTGTGCAAACTTCGCACGCAGCACGTCTCGCATTCTGTCGAATTTAATTTTTGACCAAGAAGGCACGATGTCCCACGTGTATAAGCCATGAGCTGCCATTGCAACCAGCGACGGTGTTGGGGCGCTGAGTATCCATTCACGCACAGCTTCCTTGCTCGCCTTGCCCGCTTGGTATGCATGCTCAGCTGTAGGGTATTCGCGGCCCTCGAAGATAACTGGCGTCCGGTGCAGGTTGCTGAATACCCCATATGGCTTTTCGTTTGACCGATAAAAATGAATCTCCATCGCAGTCGCGGGCTTATCAACAGTTTGTTTTGGCTTCAGGGTTTTGCTGGGTTTGGTCATGATGTTTCCTTCAAGGGCAGTTTAGGGGGAAAGGTTTAATATCCTGCAGTGATTGTGCCGCAAAACCTCAACCAGACTTGGTGGGCTGCGCCAATCATGAACAACCGCCTTCTCGGCGGTTGTCTTGAACTCTGGGTCGACACGCAACGTGACAGTCGAAGTCTTGTTCGTGGGCGTACGCGGGGCATCTGGGACGTTAACGTAGTGCGTTAGGTGGTGGATAATGAACGTGCAATGTACTGCATTTTTGCTGCCGCGACCACATTAAAAACTGGTTTTTGTATTGAATGTTGGGGCGCGATGGGCTGCGCGGCAAATTGTTGAACTGAACCGAGACTGGATCACTCTCTGGACTGTCCCGCTTACAGGTCGACTGGGTTACGGTTGTGACACTATTGCGGCTTAGGGCTACGCTGAACAAGCCTGCCGCTTTCGTTATTTTATAGCAATAACTCGGTTTGTTCGGATATAGCCACTGCATCATCGACCTCCATCCCGAGATACCGCAGCGTCACTTTGCGTGATGTTCTGAATCTCTTTACCCAAGCCTTAAACCAGTCTGCTGCCTGCTCCTTCACTTCCGCCATGACTTGCAGGGCTACGCCGCCCGTATCCACGAAGGGTAGCTAGAACTGACGGGTTTTGAACTCCGCTCCTTTCATGTAGTGGTGGTTTTTCAGGTTCACGGCATCATTCCAAGATTGTTCGCCCGCCTTTGATTTCCTGGCGGTGCAGACTTGCGCTGTATTTGTCTGTATCACTCCTGAGTTGCTGCGCCCTGCGATATCAGCCCTCAGCCGATCAGGAAACAATGCAAGGGGTTGGTGCGGCCAGCGCAGAGGACGGCTTCATCGTCCGAGCACTGCCACGGCCCCTTGCAAGCACGCAGTTACCATTGCGCGCAGCGCATCCACGCACAGACAAAAACTGTGCGCAGCACACAAAGCCCGTGCGCTTGTTTTGTCGGCTGTGGGAGGATTCGCGGTTAGGGCGGAACGACTCAGGAGTGATGCAGATTTGTGGAGTGCTGCACAAGACAAAAAAACAAGTCCGCGCGTAGCGCGACAAAACGCCTTTGACTCTCGCTTTTAGTAAGCCCGCCTCACCAAGCGCCGCGACGGCATAGCCGTGGCGGCGACAACTTGCCTTTGTGATCCGCACGAGCACGCTGGTGTGGATCATTGCGGAAGGGATTGAAATTCGAAGGGCTGAGTCCCTAGTCTCGGTTGCTTGCGATGAAAGCCCGTTTCAAGTCGCGAAGCGAGGCTGCACAGTCCGTCAGCGGATTTTTTCGGACGGTTTTAACAAAACGTGGACACGCGCGCTTGGAGATAAGCAAGATTGCAATTCACTTATCGTTTATCGCTTATCCATTATCTATTTCGGAATGCGGGCACTTAATCCAACAGTTTCGCCATTTATATCTTGGCTATCCACCCAAAGGCCAAGGATTTAACGAAAAGGCTTGGTTAAAACCTCAGGATGCGGCGGGCAGCTTTAGCATCAAGGTATAACGCCTTTCGCTTGCGACCTTATCGGGAGCCATCCACACATATATGTGGGTGGGCGAGTGCGTTCAGCGCGAAGCCCAGAAGACACACCTGCCCCAGCAGGTTGGCTTATGGCGGAGGGAGCCGACATCGAATGAGCAAGCGAACGCGCGCGAAAACGAGCCCCAGCGAGTGGTCGATGTTGGGAGGCGGAGCCTCGGCGCCAAGCGAAGCGCGGCTCCCCTCTGGGTGGGTCGGGCGTCCAGCCCGATGGTGCGGCAGCAGCACAAGATGAGAACGTCGCAGACGGTTCGCAACGCAGCCCTCGCAGAGGGGAGCCGCGCTTTGCACGGCGCCCCCGAGGACGGGCCTTATCCGTCCGCTGGAGGAGTGAAACGACGAAAGGCAAACAAAAATAGGCAGATTGGGCGTCCAGCCCAATCAATACGGCGTAGTTGGCGACAGCCAACCTCCAGAATGGAGGCCGTATGGTGCGTATTTATGTGCGCAGAACAGTGGGCTTTTCACTGTTCGTAGCCATCGTGGTATTCTGATTATGGCTGTGATTGGCTCACCACGTATATCAATCACAAACACAATCAGAATCGGCACCTGATGAAGTTACAGGAACGGAACGTCAATGGAAGCACTGCGACCGTCCAGTTGTCGGTGCCTTAGCAGCCATTGGATTTTCCCGCAAACAGACGTTCAGAATGTGTCTACAAAACTAGGAGGAGTCCGGTTAATTTAGAAGCGCTTTTTCGCATTCCACTTGAATGTGGTGCATGGGTGTTAAGAATTCCGTTTACACAAAACTTCTCACATCCATATTTTTATGCACGTATATCTATTCGCCCATTTATCGGTGACTGGGGAAAATCAATTCCGATTTTTTTGAATGTGTTTCGATTAACTACTTGAGCAATCCCGCGTCTTACGAGTTCGTTACATGCCCATAGTACATCCCAAGGTATTGCTTGGAGCGATTCAGAGACACTTTCAAAGTGGACGAAATTACTATTTGAAAGATTATTGAATACAGTTTCTATAAAGCTTTCATCAATAGTAATATGCTTCGCGTCATCTGCATCGCACCAAAGAATACGATCATTCCAGACTATGAAGTGAGCTCGGCAACCAGTGTCTCTCCACACTGAGGGATAAATTGTAAGTTTCTGGTCGTGTTCATATTTTTTCCAAGCTTTGTCGGCACGTGGATCTAAATTCACGGCTATTGTTTCCCCGCAGCCATCGGGACACATCATCACAACTGTGCGGGGTATGCCCCGTACCACAATAGTGCAATCGCCTGGAGTATGAAGTTGCGCAACTGCTCCTGCGTATTTATCTACTATTCCTTTAAAGTGAATGCAGTGCGCTTTATTCATGACACCCCCTTTATTTTACCCACGCCTAAATGTACCTCGTTGTTTCTCGCTTCCCTCATTTGCGAATCCTTCCCATACAAGTCTACGACAAGCCCTTAGTACATCCCAAGGTATTTCATCTAAAACTTGAGCAATGTCATAGTAAGAGACGAATCCTTTAATTGGAAGCTGCTCACGAACAGCATTAATAAATTGTAACGACTCTTCCTTTTGTGTTGTATCGTAAAAATCCTCTTCATAACGATTGAATAAAAATATTTTGTTTCGCCAAATGATGTAATGACTTTTACACTCACTTTCCCTCCAAACTGATGGGTATAGGCTAAGCCCGGTACGCTGATTTTTATACAGCCGCCACGCCGGACCGGCACGTGAATCAAGGTTGATTGGAAACTCTTCTCCGCAACCGCAGGGACACATGAGAATTAACCAGCGCGGCCCCTGACGATCAACGATAACTGCGTCGCCAGGTTTCTTTAGATAACTGCTCGCAGCACCACGTGATAGGACAGTTGCCTTAAGATTGAGCTTGGGTTGGATCATAGGGTTGCTTTTGGCCTCTCTACAGTCTGCCTGTTGCTAATCTATTGGGTAAAATGCTGATCGATCTGCGTCAGGATTTGCTGTCCAAGGATAAACGAAATCGCTCGAAGGTTTTCATTTGCAGGATCGGGGAATAGATACGGATTGCAGCCCTTGCGAATAAGGCAAACCGCTAACACGAGGGCGTACTGCCCGTCATATAGCTCGGCGTGACGTGACAATGTTCGAATCTGCCCCACGCAGTCGTAAAACCAGGACGATGGATTAGTGGCGTGACAGGGGACAACGAAATTATTTAAGATGTCCAAAGTGTAGAGGGGCGAGATTGACTCGAGCAATTTGCGCGGATCTTCTTTGCTGCGTTTGTCACGTCCAAAACCCTCCACCAGCAGACCACCTTCTAGCGATGCCGGATCATAGAGCATTGGAAACTCATCCTCAATTTTTTCGAAGTCTATAATTATCGCATCGCCATTACGGACAAGAATATTGGTCGCATGCAGATCGCCATGGGCAGGGCCTGTCAAGACCCGACTTTGGCTGCACCGAATAAATATAGCCCGTAAGGGTCCAACGACGGGAGTACCTCCCAATAGACGGACTGTGTCAGCGCGGGCTTGGGGAACACAGATTTCCTGTTCATCCTCGTTCAGCCATTTACCCTCTAAAAATTGTCCGAGAGTACGGTATTGATTGACCTTAGCCTGTTTACGCCAAGCTCCCAAGGTCTTGTCGAAAAGGTTGGCGATGGCATGACCAGCCCGGCCCGCAGGAGCGCTATCACGGATCGCTTCGGTACCTTCGACGAAATCACCAACAAGGATACCCTGAGAGGAGCCAAGATTACATCGGTCTAGTCGCAACTTGGGACCGAGGTGAAATGGAACGTAATCGAGGGCATGGCCAATGTATTTGTCGTACTCATCCACAATTTGCTTGCGCGATCCCAACTTGACGAGGTGAAGGCACGGCCAGTCGTACTTCCAGCCGCCCACTAGCGGGTGCTGAGAAGCGTAGGCCTTGAAAACCGGAGCGCCTGAAAGCCCGTCCGTCATCTTCTCTAGGTGAAGCGTATGGCAATTTGAAAAAGCCCGCTGGAGGAGCATTAACCGCTCATCATAGCCATCCTGGCCTAGCGATTGAATGTCGTGGCCATCGAATTTCAGCTTCGTATTGGGCGCGTTTCCAGCAGGGCGATCACAGACAGTGTGCGCGATACTAACCCAACTTTCGGTACAATCGAAGATGTAGACGTATGGTGCAAGATTGCTTCCCTCCCTTTCTCTGAACTTATTTGGTATCCGTTCCCACTCCTCTCGGCGAATGTTTGCCAGTGGAACGCCCAAGTCTAGCAACGCATCGATTACAAGTTTACGCGCCCCCTTGCCCTCATCCGGATCCCACGCGATCCGAACATATGTACGCACGTCGTTATTCAAGAGCAACGGGATTGCTGCGCGCAGCACGGGCTGCAGTGCGTTCCGCTTTTCTGGGTTTTGGGAGAATATGACTGCGTCAAGTAGTGCGACAAATCCGGGATTCTGTAAGTCTTCCATCGTGCAAGGTACGCATTCATATTTGCGTTCCTTGAATCGCTCCAGATCAGATGCTAAAGGAAGTTCTTTATAGAAAGCAATTTTCGCACGCGGCACCCCTGTAGACGAGAATTCGCGGATTGGCATGTTATTGGTTCCGTGTGAACAGTGCCTGTGCGTCACCGCGCCCAAGTACGCCGCTCGGCGAGCAGATGTAGCAAGTTGGGTTGCGACTGGCCGTTACCGATCGAAGCGAAGGTTTGTTGGCGTTATACAAAACGTAGCGACCTTCGCTCGGGATGCCCAAAGTAATGGCCATAAACATCGTAACGGCGAGTGAGGTCACAGTGCTATTAATGGATATTACTGCGGGTGCAGGCTCCCTCGCGCCCTGAATGTAAGGGTCGAGGCGGCGCTCTTCCTCATTCATCATGTCTCGCCGAACCTCTTCGGCGTCAATAAGACCGCTGCAGGTGAAACATGGTAGTCCAGGCGCAAGCGCCTGAATGCGTCCGTGTATGCCAGTAACCTGTCCGTCGATTGCCGTAAGTATCGATCCTACGTCAACGCATGGTATTAGGTACTGGTAGGATATCTGCTGAATGACGGCGCGGCTACCATGTGAGTCAGTACAGGAAAAAATAAAATCAGCGGAAATTAATTCCTTTGCAACAAGGGTGCGTGTGACATCGCCTTGAACACATTTGACTGACGCTTCTAGTGCGATCGTAGCGATGTGGCGAGCCGCAACTTCGACCTTGGGTCGATCGATATCGCCTTTGGTGGCACCTACTACACGGTTTAAATTTGTGGCTTCGACTCGGTCTGGATCTATGAGGATGAACCGCCGCACACCCAAGTACGCTAGCTGTTCGGCAGCCACGGACCCGGTACCGCCCAACCCTACTATTGCGATAGTCAGCGACTCCATAACGCGCTGCCCCGCTTCTCCGAAAGCTCGGACTTGCCGATCGAAGATAGGTAATATGGGTTCACCCCAATGGTTGGGTTCAAAGAGCACGTCGCGTCGTTCCCCGATTGAGACAATTTTTATCGGATTCGAAGTGCCAAGTTGACGTCCACGCCACCCCCCAGCGCTTATGACCACTGATCCATGTGGCACTCCTGGTGTCCGCACAGCCAAAAAGCTGGCCAAGCGGTTCTCGCCCAAGTCATCTAACTGTGAAAAGTCCGGGCGCGCCTTGTCAAAATGCGAGTGGACAAAAACAATCGAATCGCCCCGTATACGAGCATTCTTGCTGATCTTCGCAACAAACGCCGGATTGAGCTCAGCCGTGACCGCGCTCTGCTTGGTGTAACTTTCTGGGTCGGGAATCTCGATCTCCCTAACTATGAAGCGCACTCCACCATCTGCGCGATCAACCCGAGAGGTAAATAGCACGGCACATCGTTCTGTTTCGCCGCCTAGAACTTCCTTAGCGAGTCGATCTGCGTCAGTTTTTGAGATCGTAAGTTCAATCATCGCGCCGGAATCAGTCTTTTCAAGATGGCACTATAAAAGGTCACCAGCTTATCCCGGCTGGGATCCCAAGTTTGCAAGTGCCATGAAAACCACGTAAGTGGTCTCCCGGGAAGTGGGTCGCCCGGAATTAGGGTGCCGTCATTTGTGCTTTGCGGCACCGCTCCATTTTCCAACCGAAGCAGGGGCGTTACCCAGAAGCAGTCCGGCTTGGCCGCAGGATACCCTGGAGGCGCCATGAACAACACATCAACCATTTGGCAGTTCCAACCATTCCTAATAGGAACGTTCTTGATGGTGACCAAGTGCCCTCCATTACTGAGGTTCTGAAGCTCGGCTCCTAATTGCTTTTCGTCGCGAAGATAGCTCTGCAACTCTGCAAACTGTTGATTGATCATTTAAGCACCAAACGTAGCAGGAGGAACCGCGAAAAAGTGTTTCACTCGCTCGGTGAGATCTACCGCTTCACCATCGCCAATTGCCTTGTCGGGCTTGTCCCCTTCTTCTTCGAGGAAGAGTTGGTAATTTGCCGCAACACCAGAGATTGCCTTGATTTCCGCTCCGGTTAGTGCTGTTTGTGCGGTTTCGTACTTCTTGGCATCTACAAAAAAGTGGTTCAGTTTTTGTTTATGTTCTTCAGTCATTTCAATTTCCTCCACAAAATATTGCCATTGATAAAATAAGCGGATAACCCTAGTACAGCCTGTTAGGATCTACCAGGTCTTTGAACTCTTCGCGATTCGCCCACACGATCGGCTGCCCGGTATTGCCAGGTTCATCGATCTGCAGGTGTCGCACGAAGTACTGAACAAGTGCTCTACGAATCGTTTTACGTAACTTCCCATTCTGCATGCCAAAATCTGTTATGACCGAGTCTCTTTGTCCGACTGTCAGATTAGGCCGCGGCTCGATTTCAACTACTGCATACGTATGCCACTCCGAATCCTTTGTAGCGTCCACTTCACTTTCGCGGTGCGTATGGATTTCTTGTATCCGAGTCAATACGAAGTCACGGAACATCTTACTTTCGTGGCACCAAGCACGCACATGCCATCGGGCACCGTCAAAGGCAAGCGAGTGAGGCACAATCCAGCGCCTCGTCGCGGAAGGGCGGCGCATTGACTGGTAAGTCACCTCGATCTCGGAACGATCCCTGATGGCCCATAGGACCGATAGAAGGACATCGGTCCGCACGCGCCTTGTTGGCAGCGTAACAACGTCGCACGGCGGTCTCGAGCCAATGAAGCTTAGCGACGGTGATAAGGTACCAGTCGTCAAATTGGCGAGTTGGTTGAGGAACGTCTGAGTGTCTGGGGCCATAAATTTCGGATCAAACTGCGGCGTGGCACGGTAGATCTTCTCGCTCCGGTCATATTCCATGTTGTCCTCGGCAACCATCATATATTTTGCGAAGTCAAGTGAGACTTGTTGAATCGAAACACCGAAGAAATCCGCCAGTTCACCGCGGTTAATCCTACCTTCCCAAAGCAGCCGGAACTCGATGAATTCGAGCCGGCGATCTTGCCCCCACCGTCCAGGCTTAGGTTGCCGACTTTCGGTTTTGAAGTTCACAGATGTCAGTGAAAGGCTGGATTCACTCATATTATATATACGCCTTTAAACACGATTAATCATAAAAGATGACTAATCATAAAACATGACGTATGTTTTGTCAATAGGCAATACAGGCGGGTAGAGATGAATGCGTTGTGCCGTAAATAAGGTCTGATGCCTAATCTATAGGCTAATTGCAGGGCAGTCGCAAAGGACCGTTTTGGCCGAGGAGCCGTCATTTGACAAAATATCGTAAACCGACCGCTCAGTGTTGACAGCGGATAGAAGATGCCAATCTACCGGCAATTCGTCTGCTATGAGATCAGCAGTCGTTCGCATCACGACAATATTTGAACATTTCAAATGGCGGGAGTTGGAATTGCTGGCCGACTTTCCATCGTAACAGGTGGCGGGCTTGAAATCGTTATGACTGGCGGATTTCATTGGAATACGCAGTCAGCCAATCTGGCTTTGTTCTTCTCCAGCCACTGGCATTATTTTCTTGCCGGGGAGTATAAAGTTCATCGAATAGATTTCCCCACACATTCGCCTCCAACCAGTCATACATCTCCTCATGGAAAGGCCATATCCATGGAGACTGCGCAACCGGCCCCAAGGTTTTCGCAACATTTTCAGCACAGTCTCTGCGCTGGCCTTCGAGATGCCTGATGATGTCTAACCGCAGGAAAATCAGGTTAGCTGCCAGGTGGTCAAGGGCAGTGTAATAGTCACCTCGGTCGATCCATATTGGCAGGCCGATGTTCCGGGAAAGCGAGTCTGTCCGATTGTTCGCCATTTCTTTGCTGAGATCCATATAGTACCCAGCTACGGATGGCTTTAAAGCTGAAATGAGTCGTATTGCCTCAACGAATCCCATCGTTCTGGCGCGCATGACTTTCCAGATCGGATGCCGGAACACATAACCAGATTCCGGAACGTGATGTTCCGCCGCGAGAACCGCGCCAGGTTTTCCGCTCTTCATATGGCCATCCTGCGGCAAGCGTGTACCGACTTTGTATTTGTCCCAGGCACGGCTGGTAATAATCTTGCCGTCGCGCTCGACAATATTTTCCCTTTGAATCACGCGTTCCAGGGAATACGGCGACTCGATTTCCATTACCCGCGAGATCGAATTAAACCAGGCCAGCGTCTGGAATCTATCTACAACACTATGTTTTGGCCGTCCCCTGCGCTCAAGATTTTCTGATTTCACTTCTGACATTATAGATACGTGCAAATGAGTAACGAAATTATCTAATCAAGCCGGGTGTTATAAATAAATGCATCCGGCGAGAATCCGATACAACCGCATTACATTGTAATTTCAAAAATTAAAACCACTGACAAACCCGGCCTGCGAAGTGTACTGCAACGTGACCTTTTCGGTCATGACGGCGCAGGTATGCATGACATCAATCAGCCCCGACTTCTGACAGACAGAGCAAAGCATCGTCTTCGGATTGCGGCCAGATTCCTGCGACAACAAGGATATCGATTCGATGGCGACAATTTTTATGAACTGGTTGTTGCAGCCATTTCAAAACTCGACACGGCAACGAATGAACATCTGCATGGAATAGTCCTCTGGGTTGAGGAGTATGAGATGACAGAACGCACGACCTACGGAGAGCCCACGCGCTCCCGCGCGCAGAAAAACAAAAAACAGCAGGCAGCAAGCGCGCGTGGCGCGCAACGTCTCCCGACGCAAAACCTTGGTAGTGACTGCAAGGGAAAGGCTTGATCCAATGAATGATCAGATGAAGGGGATGACCAGAATTGAAGCCCAGCTCGCAGCAGCCCGAGCAGCATTGGCTGCCACAGGAAAAAGCCCGCGCCGGCTTGGTGAAGAGTCCAGGCTGAAGGTGATTGAGTGGATATACCGCTGGGGATACACCTCAGCAACTATCGTTCAACTGCTGCTTGGCAGAACATCTGCCGGTTATGCGCAAAAACTGGCACGCCAAGGCTGGCTTGTTGCAACAAAAACAAAATCCGGCATTCCAAATTTGTTTTTCACGCTTTCAGAACAAGGGCGGCAAGAAGCGGAGCGTCACGCCGCAGCATTGTACCGCTATCCCGAGATTGATCCTTTTAGGGTCAACCAGCAGCAAATCCGGCACTACCTGATCGCACAGTCATCGACAGTGAATGCACTCAATGCAGGCGTCATCATCGACTACGAGACCGAGCGCATGTTTTCTGGGGAAGGCGACAAATCTGGCGTGAAGCGGCCTGATGTGGCATGGATGACAAAAGCCAGTCTGCGTATTGGTGCCGAGGTCGAATTGAGCGCCAAGTGGGCAAGAGACCTGGATATGTTCACGCTCGGCATCGCACGGGCACTGCAATCGGGCGGCGACAAACCTGTTCAATATAACCGCTTCGCCATCATCTCTGATAGCCCGGCCATCATCAAACGCTACCGCGCAGCGATGCAACCCGGCGCCGCTTTATACATCTGGAAAAAAGATCAACGCGGGCATTGGGCCATTGAAAAAACCATCAAGGTTCCAGATTGGCTGATGAGCAAGATCGATTTCCACCTCATTGGTGACTAAACGTGCGGACAGTTTTTATATCGATCATCACTGTACTGATGTTGAGTGCCTGCGAATCTCAGCATGATCGCGAGATCAAGGAAATGGAATCACGCATCAGCTCGACAATACAGACAGATTGGCGCGATGGCATTCCGCTGGACAGTTTGGTGGAGGCCGGAAAGTTGTGTCGGAAGCATGCCGACCTGCAAGGTTGTGATGCTGTTGAAAATCAAATGACAGACATCGCCGTTTCGCTGGCATCCTGTCTGGCTGATGAGCGCAGCAGCATGTGCCAAACAGTTGTGGGAGTTATCGGCAAGCATCCGATAGTGGCTATGCTACCCGAAGCCAAGCCCATCGCCCTGCCAGATACCCTTTGGTACTGGTCGCTGCCAACCGCGATGCTTGATGCGCTATCCAACCACTTTAGTTACCGAACGGAAATTGTAATGGGGTGGTGGAACCGATGGCGCATTCCGCTCCTTTCCTGCGCTGTGCTCCTTTCGTTAACCTATGGCGCACGGGTTTGGTGGTTGCGCCGCAAGAAGGCAATTCAAGAGCGCGCTTTTGCGGTGGACAGCCAACGCGCCGCTGATGCGGAGTGGGAAAAAATCCGCCGCGTGCTCGATAACGAGGCGCGAGCCGAAATTGCGAATCGGGTAAAACTTGCTCGCGAGGCGGGCATTGCGCTACAGCAAAAACACACGATGAAAAAGCTTGCGCAACAGCAGGCCGCCGAAGCTGCCGCCGGGTTGGCAGCGGAACAAGCCGAGTCTGCCATGCTGCTGAGTGCGGCTTTCAAAACATCAACAAAGCCAAAATGTAAGAAACATGGCTCTTCCTCTTAATGTACGGCGCGGCCTGAATCGGCAGCAGGCGATTGACTACCTCGGCATCAAGGGAACATTCTTTGATAAGGAAATCCGCCCCAGGTTGCAAGGCATAAAAATGGGGACATCCGTGATTTTTGACAGATTAGAACTTGACACAGTTTTCGATCAGATTATGCTTGTCGGCGGGGATGTGGGGCCGACCGAGAAAGGAGCAACACAATGGCCAAAAAAACCCCGGGAATATCTGAAACACAAGACGGACGCTGGCGGATCGATAAGACCTACCAAGGAACTCGACTTCAGGGACGTTTTGAAACGTATCAAGCAGCAGAAAACTGGCTGCTGACGGAAATCGAACAGTTGCGGCAGGCACAGTATCAACGCCCACGCTACAAATTCGAACCTATTGCAGCCAAGTATTTGCTGGAGAATAAAGAGAAGCTTTCCATTCAGACGGAAGCCACGTTGCTCGAAGCTATCATGCCCTTCATCGGGCATCTTAACCTGGAGCAGATTCACGACAATACCTTGCAACCGTTCATCAAGGCGCGCAAGGTGCAGGGCCGGAAGAACAAGACGGTCAATGCTTCGTTGGCGGTGGTGAGGCACATCCTGAATCTGTCCGCCAGAAAATGGCGGGACGATAAGGGTCGCACATTGCTGGAAACTGCACCGTTGATTTCGATGTTGACGCTGGATGATGCGCGGAAGCCTCGACCGATCAGCTGGGCGGAACAGCGCAAGTTGCTGCCGGAGTTACCGGCTCATCTGCAACGCATGGCCTTGTTCGATTTGAACACGGGCGTGCGCGACGATGTGGTCTGCAATCTGCGCTGGGAATGGGAAGTCTTCTTGGAGGAACTTGGGTGCAGCGTTTTCATTGTTCCACCCCGCTACGTCAAAGGCCGGAAAGGCTGGCGACCGCTGGTATGCAACCGTGTTGCTCAATCGATCCTGGAGGAGCAACGCGGCAAACACCCGGAATTCGTATTCATCTATCAACGCGGCAAGATTAAATCGCCGCAAGCGGTGGAGACGATGAACAACAATGGGTGGCAAAGGGCCAGAAAGGCGGTGGGTCTGCAGGATGTCCGCGTGCATGATCTGCGGCATACGGTGGGCATGCGGTTACGTGAGGCAGGTGTGAGAGAGGAAACGATCTCTGACATTCTGTGGCACAGCCGGGGAACGATGACGGCACATTACAGTGTGGCACAGGTGCGTGAGTTGCTGGATGCCTTGAATCTGATCACCGATGAGAGCAACCGGACGAATGCGAGCCTGGAAATGCTGTTCAGGGAAAAAGCGGAGTCCCTTCAAAGTTCCTTCAAAAGAAAAATGAGTTAGATCATTTATGACCTAACTCATTGAATTGTTGGTGCGCCCGGAGCGATTCGAACGCCCGACCCCTTGGTTCGTAGCCGAAAGGCAGATACCTTTACCATGCTTAATGTTCATTAAGCTATCTATACAAAACAAACAGTTATTGACACACACACCTT
>Ga0307376_10002111_pt1 | contig 20057 bp, 12 predicted proteins | sample TR2MG_FD_202536 | JGI IMG/M metagenome (GOLD analysis project Ga0307376, IMG submission 202536) | Soil microbial communities from Risofladan, Vaasa, Finland - TR-2 | ecosystem: Environmental > Terrestrial > Soil > Coastal area > Acid sulfate soil | place: Finland: Risofladan, Vaasa | collected...
AAGATATGCTCTACGACGAGTACTCCCGCAAGATGGCGAAAGTCGGCCATTTCGGAATTGCGGACATGATGTACAAGCAGTTCACAGAAAAGGTCATTCAACCGAACGCATAGTGCGCCTTCATCTATCGTCTGAACGGTTTGTTTTCTGGGAATTCGGTAATGTGTGTGATATATCTATGTATAACAAACCACACACATTACTGCATCAATTTCGTGGCAATTGACCTCTGTTTTGGTAATTGTTTGTCCTGCAAGTAAATACAACATCTTCCATCATCTCAACGAAGTTGGCGCGATTTTTGCTTACTAATACGTGAGGTGTGAGAATGAACACGAAGAGAGTCAAGTCGGCGCATCAGGAAGACGCACTCCGTGCTTACTTCGAGCAGATCAAAAAAACTCCGCTCCTTTCCTTTGAACAGGAACTCGAACTTTCGCGACGAATCGAGCGAGGCGACGTGGAAGCACGGCGCATCCTTATCGAGTCGAACCTCCGTCTGGTGGTGAAGATCGCCAAAGCATTTGTTACTCCGGATGTCTCCTTTCTCGATCTGGTGCAGGAAGGCAATCTTGGGTTGCTGAAGGCCGCATCCAAGTACGATTACCGGAAGAATGTGAGGTTCAGCACCTACGCATCGTGGTGGATAAAGCAGACCATAACTCGTTCACTATCGAACAAACGCCGCGTTATTCGGCTTCCACATCGCAAGGAAGACGCGCTGAGAAAGATCCAGCAGTCGTTCAACGCGCTGAGTCAGCGTTTCATGCGTCGCCCGTCGGTTGATGAGGTATGCGCGGATGTGAAGATGGCAAAGAAGGATGTGGTCGAAATCCTGAGCTTTGCAACGAATCCGGTTTCACTCGATGCGGATATCAACGCGGACTCGGGAACTCTGCAGGACGTCTATGAGGACTACACCTTCTCGCCGGATACTGAAACGATGCAGAAATCGTTGACCGAAGAGACGCAGAAGATCCTCGACAAGCTGCTCGAACGGGAGCGGCAGATCCTGATGTACCGGTTTGCGTTCTACGGCGGGAAGAAGTACACACTGAAACGAATAAGTGATGAGATGGGCATTTCTCCCGAGACTGTGCGACAGATTGAGATTCGGGCGCTGCGGAAACTGAAGGATCAGGCCGAAGAACTGAAAGATTACGTTTACAATTGATCGGGAAGTACCGAAACTCAACTTGTGAGCCAACGTAACGTGTCCGCGCGAAACAAGAGAATGGAAACAATTCGCGTAACCGCGGCGCTTTCCGCGATTGCGGTGCTGTTGCTGGCTCTGCTCGCGTTCCTGCCGAGCACGGGGGGGCGTCCGGTCGACAAGACGATCACCTCGCCAGTTGCAGCACAGAGTGACGGGCCTGAGTATGGCGGAACAATCCAGTCTGTGCCGACAAGCGGCGCAGGGGGCGGTAGCCCGGATCGCCTCACGCCGCAGTCCAGATATGGATCGTCTGAAATGACGGGCACTCTGCGCCCGGCTCCGGTAGTCGCGCCACCGCAGAGACTCACCGTGCCCGCAACCTATAAATCGACCGCAATTCCGCACAAAGCGAAATGGAAGCTGTATCTTGATATAGACGATGTCGGGAACAATGTGTTCCAGTTGAAGCCGTTTCTTTCGTTTCCGGGCCCGTTGACGGTTGCAGTACTGCCGCTACGGGAGTACAGTGCTGAGGCCGCGCGTCTTGCACACGCTGCGGGCAAAGAGGTTATCCTGCACCTGCCGATGGAGGCCGACGACCCGAATATCAATCCGGGCGCCGGCGCAATCATGACGTCGATGTCGGATCAGGCGATTGCGCAAACCGTGGAACGAGACATCGAATCCGTGCCCTATATTATCGGCGTGAATAATCACGAGGGATCACGGGCGACCGCCGATCCGCGAGTGATGGAAGTGGTGCTTAAGGTGGTGAAGAGCCACGGTCTGTTCTTTCTCGATAGCCGTACTACCGCGAAATCGGTGGTAAAAGGAATAGCAGAGCATCTCGGCGTACCGTTTGCCGAACGTGAGGTTTTCTTGGACAACCAGCAGACCAAATCAGCCATTGAGAGTTCACTGAAGGACGCCGAGCAGATTGCCGAGAAGCACGGGTACGCCGTTATGATCGGCCACGTGTGGACGGACACGCTGGCCCAGACTCTCACTGATCTGTATCCCGAGCTGATCGACAGGGGATTTGAGTTCGGGAAACTCTCCGACCTCATTCACGAAAGCGATCACTATGCTCGTACTGGGAATTGAGAGTTCCTGCGATGAGTGTTCGGTCGCGCTTGTCGCCGACGGTCAGCAGATTCTCTCGCAGGTTATTGCTACTCAGATAGAGATCCACAGGCGGTTCAGCGGGGTTGTGCCGGAGATTGCCAGCCGCACACACACCGAGTGGATCCTTCCTGTATACCGACGGACTCTTGCCGAAGCGCGACTCACACCAACAGACATTGACGGTATTGCAGTGACTTCACGTCCCGGCCTCTCAGGATCACTGATTGTCGGTCTCTCATTTGCCAAAGGTCTCGCGGCGTCACTCGGTAAACCCTTTGTCGCAACGGATCACATACTTGCACATTTGTATGCACCGCGGCTCGCGCAGGAGATTGAATATCCGTTCATAGGACTTCTGGTGTCAGGCGGGCATACACTGATCTGCCGGATGGACGGAATCGATGAACTGACGGTGCTTGGTACAACAATCGACGACGCGTGCGGCGAAGCATTTGACAAGATTGCGAAGTATTTCGGTTTCGGCTATCCAGGCGGCGCAGTAATTGATCGGCTTGCGCGAAAAGGGGACAGCCGTGCTGCAAGGTTTCCTGATCCTGCGCTGCATAAGGGCGAGCACCGCTACGACGTCTCCTACTCGGGACTGAAGACTGCAGTGATCAATCAGCTCGATCAATTCTGGAACAATGGCTTCGAAAAGACGCCCGAGAACATCGCTGCATCCTTCGAAAAAGCTGCCGTGGACATGCTGGTGCGACGATTGCTGCTTGCGGTTGATGACACCGGCATTCGCACGGTGGTTGCAGGCGGAGGAGTTGCGGCAAACAGCTATCTGCGACAGACCCTGACCAGCCGGACTGATCTTGATGTCCGATTCCCACCAGCCGAACTGTGCACCGATAATGCGGCAATGGTCGCCGGGCTTGGCTACCACTATCTCACCGGTGGCGTAGCATCCGACTGGTCGGTAAATGTGAGCGCTCGGGTTCCCCGGTTCAGGCGTCCCTATCCCTGATGATCACGCTTCATCGCCTCGATCGGACGGCAGAAACTTCGCCAGCCCGTGCAGGTCTTCATCATCCAGGTAAAGTTGTATAGACGCGGTTGGCCGACCGCGCATCAGGCTTTTTGCTACCGCATTGAGTGCCTGCGAGAATGGACTCTCCGGATGAGCCGATGCCACAGTTATCTGCCGGTTCAGTGCGTCGCCCACTGCTGAATCGTACGGCAAGAGCCCTACGTACTCAACATCGACGCTCAGATTTCGTTTCACGATCTGCCTGAGCTTGCCGCCGAGTCCGAGATCGGTTGTGTTTCTGGCCATGTTCAGGACAACTGATGGTCTGAATGCCGACAGATGATTCGCCGCGGTCTGTGCCGAGCTTTCATCGTGCGCCGACAGCCGTTCGACGAGCGTCCGAAACGAGACATCGGCGCCCTCAATCCGTCCGTTTACAAAATCGCCGATTATCATTCGCTCAGCTGATCGGGCTGGGAACGAGCGATACAACAGCCGGTAGAGCGTTGTTTTCAGAAAGGAGTAAGCGTTCAGGATTGCGGTGGTTTCTGATGTGGTAACGACGATGCCGTGAGGTGATGCCAGAAAGAAATCGACGGTATTGTAGGCTGATCCCGCCCCAAGATCGAGAATCACGAAATCGGCCACCAGGAGATCGAGCTGTTTGATCAGGCGTGCTTTGCGAAAGTAGGGGAGATTCGCAACTCCTGGAACGAGTCCGTCTCCTGATATGAGATAGAGTCGTGGTTCCGATGTTTCGGTGACCAGTTCTTCGAGCGATTGGCTCATTCCTGTGACGAAACTTCCGATGCCCGCATGATTATTGCGGATGCCAAGGCAGGTGTGGAGATTTGAGGCCCCGAGGTCCAGATCGGCTAGAATGACTGTCTTTCCAAAACGTGCCAGCGCGACGCCGAGGTTTGCGGAGAAGATCGTCTTTCCCACACCGCCTTTCCCGCTTGCCACCGGAATTACGTAGGCCATAAAGTCCACTATAGGTGAACCTTCGCAAAAGATCAAGAAATCCTTCATGGGGTGAGCTCAACCTTATTTGACAGCCTTTCTGTTTCGTACTACTCTTTGACGTATGACAAACGGGAAGTTCCAGGTGCTGATAGTGTTCTCGCCCGTGCACTCCAGCCTGTCATCCCTGGCGACCTCAATGGCGCAACTCTTCGACGACGGCCGTTTCATTGTTACCAGCGTTGCTGCAGCCGATGTGAGTGTTGCACAGTTGCTCGCCGCGGATGTGCTTCTTCTCGGATCCAACGATGAATCAAATTTCGCGCATGGTGGGTTCGAGTATTTTCGGCAGGAATTGGGTGACACAAAGCTTTCGGGCCGTCTGGCAGCACTGTTTTCCAGTATTTCGGAAATTTCGCTGAAGAATTTGAAGATCATGTTGAAAGAGTCGGGAATCACGCTTGCGGATGAGGGATTCATTGTCCGATCGGCCTGGGATGATCCAAAAACCGAACGAATCCTCCGACGATGGATCGGGCATGTCGTCAAGACACACGACGAGATCGCGCGAATATAGGCGTTTGACCGAAACCGACAAACTTTTTTCGCCCCGCCAGTTTTACAGAATCCAGGAGTGATTATGAGTGCAGCGTATAATCTCGACGCGGCAATCCGAAAGGTGCCCGACTTTCCGCGCCCAGGGGTGTTGTTCTACGACATAACCGGAATTCTTGCCGACACAGGCGCGTTTACCTACTGTATTGACGAAATGGTCAGCAGGTATGAGAGTGCTTCCCTCGACGCGGTAGTTGCGATTGAATCACGTGGGTTCCTGTTCGCCGCGCCGTTTGCGCTGCGACTTGGATTGCCTCTGGTGCTTGCACGAAAAAAGGGAAAGTTACCCGGCGAGACAGTGAGCCGTACCTTTCAGCTTGAGTACGGTCAGGATACGCTCGAAATCAAGCGTGTGGACCTGCAGGAAAAACGACGAATGCTGATTGTAGATGACCTCATCGCGACAGGTGGTACAATCGAGGCCGCGGCCGAGATTATTGCCGGCGAAGGATCGACGGTCGCTGGTGTGTTCTGCGTAATCGGCCTGCCGTTTCTGAATTATCGTCGACTGCTTGGGAACACGCCCGTGACCACGCTCATCGACTACAACGGCGAATAATCGACCGGATAGCCCTTAGCCGTCGATAATTACGCAGGTGTTGACAAGCTCAAACTTAGTCATTATTGTGTGACGCGACAGTTACAGCTGCATTTCCCGGTGGTGTAATGGTAGCACTCAAGACTCTGGATCTTGCTGTGGAGGTTCAAGTCCTTCCCGGGAAGGACGGCCCCTTCGTCTATCGGTTAGGACAGGAGATTCTCATTCTTCAAAGAGGGGTTCGATTCCCCTAGGGGCTAAGAACCGGGAGACCGGTGGACCGGCTTGGATGAGCCGGTTTTTTTTTAGTCCGTGGACCACCTTGATTCCGTTAACCACCACACCTCGGTCCTGGAATGGGCAGTGTGCCAGAGGAGCCTGTGATGAAGAACCGTACGTTTCTCGTGCTTGACGACGGAACGGTATATAGTGGATGGGGATTTGGTGCCGAAGCTCCGCTCATCGACACTCTGAATGCCCCGATAACGAACGCCCCCGCACCCGAAAAAGCTGCGGGTGAGGTTGTGTTCAATACCGCGATGAGCGGCTATCACGAGGTGCTGACCGATCCTTCCTACACCGGACAGATCGTCACCATGACTTACCCACATATCGGGAATTACGGCGACGATTCGGATTGGAGCGAGGTTGGCCCTGAAGGGCAGAAGAAGCGGCTCGGCGTAAAGGCTGCGGGATTTGTGGTTCGCAGCGTGCATTCCGGTCCGATTCCGGACGGCAGGACCAGTCTCCACGACTTCCTGTCTCAGAACCAGACCCCGGCGATCACCGATGTGGACACACGGGATCTCACACTCAGGCTGCGATCCGGCGGAAGCCTTGTCGGAGTTCTCGTCCGCGGATCCGATAACGACCGCCGCACTCTCACCGCTGTCGAACTGACTCGTGCCATGGAGTTCCTGAAGTCGTTCCCCTCCATGGAAGGGCGAAACCTCATCGGAGATGTCGGTACCGACGAAATCGAAACATTCAATCCGGAAGGGAAAGTCCATATTGCGCTGCTGGATTGCGGTGCAAAGGCAAATATCCTTCGGGAAATGATCGCCCTTGGCTGCAAGGTTACCGTTTTCCCGAGCGGAAGCGACAGCGCGGCAATTGCCGAACGAAATCCCGATGCGCTACTGGTCTCGAATGGACCAGGCGATCCCGCGGTGCTTACGAACCAGATTCAGACGATCAAGTCGTTTATTGGAAAACTTCCCACGTTCGGAGTCTGCCTGGGGCATCAGCTCATTGCTCTTGCTCTGGGAGCTTCCACCTACAAGATGAAGTTCGGACATCACGGGGTGAATCATCCTGTGCGTGACGAACGGACCGGAAGGGTATTTGTTACCAGTCAGAATCATGGGTTCTCGGTTGAAGAGAATGGACTGCCGCCGGGGACTGACATCTGGTTCCGCAATGCGAATGATGGCACGATTGAAGGACTCATCGACGAGAAGCGCCGGGTCCTTTGTGCGCAGTTCCATCCGGAATCGGCTCCCGGGCCGCACGATTCGACTTGGATCTTCAGTGAATTTCTGAAACACATTTAGGAGGCAGCATGCCCGCGCGAACGGACATACACTCAATCCTTATTATCGGATCCGGACCTATCGTGATAGGCCAGGCATGCGAGTTCGACTACTCAGGAAACCAGGCAGTCAAAGCGCTGCGGGAAGAGGGCTATCGGGTCATCCTGGTAAATCCGAATCCCGCCACCGTGATGACCACGCCCGGAATAGCAGATCGAATCTATATGGACCCGCTTGAGGTTCCCTACCTCGAAGAGATCATCAAAGTTGAGCGTCCGGACGCAATTCTCCCGACGATGGGTGGCCAGACTGCATTGAATCTGGCAATGGATTTGCACGCGGCCGGGGTGCTGGATCGCTACAAGGTTGAATTGATCGGCGCGAAGGTCGATGCAATCCGCAAAGCCGAGGACCGAGGCGAGTTCAAGAAGGTTGTTGCATCAATCGGGCTTGAAAGCCCCAATTCGGTGCTCACCCGGAGCGTACGGGAAGCGAAGGAAGTGGCCACTGAACTCGGCCTTCCGGTCATCATCCGTCCGAGCTTCACTCTCGGTGGACGAGGCGGAAGCATCGCGTACCGGTGGGATGAACTTGACTCTCTGCTTGAACGCGCCTTTGCCGAGAGCCCGGTGCACGAGACGTTGATTGAAGAATCGATCATTGGCTGGAAGGAATTCGAGCTCGAAGTGATGAGAGATCAGGCGGACAACGCGGTCATCATCTGTTCCATAGAAAACGTCGATCCAATGGGGGTTCACACCGGCGACAGTATAACCGTGGCGCCGATCCAGACGCTTTCGGATCGGGAATATCAGCGGATGAGGACAGCTGCCATCGACATCCTGCGTGCAGTCGGTGTCGACTGCGGAGGGTCGAACGTGCAGTTTGCGGTGAATCCGGATACCGGCAGGATGCTGGTCATCGAAATGAACCCGAGAGTGAGCCGGTCGTCAGCACTCGCGAGCAAGGCAACAGGTTTCCCGATAGCGCGATGCGCGGCAAGGCTCGCTGTTGGCTTTACTCTTGACGAAATAGTGAACGATATCACCGGAAAGACAGTCTCCTGTTTTGAACCGTCACTTGATTACGTCGCCGTTAAGGTACCGCGGTTTGAGATTGAGAAATTTCCAAAAGGGTACCGCGAGCTCGGGACGCAGATGAAGAGCGTCGGGGAGAGTCTTGCAATTGGCAGGACGTTCATGGAGGCGCTCAATAAGGCTATCCGTGCCTGCGAGTTCGGCTTCAGCGGACTCGAGGACCTCGCGAAAGTGGATGACGAAGAGATCGACCGCATGATGGCAACGCTTCACCCGCGCAGAATCTTTGCGATTTATACTGCCATTAAGCGTCGCGGCGAAAAAGTCATCCCGGAGATCGAACGAAAGACGGGGTACAACCGCTGGTTTCTGCACAACATGCTGGAGCAGATACGCCTCGAAGCTGCTCTGGTCACCGGACCGCTTGAAAGAGATCTGCTCCTTACGGCGAAGCGACTTGGTTTTGCGGACAGCCGCATCGCATTCCTGGGCGGGAAGAGCGAGACTGAAGTTCAGAATATGCGCGCCGCAGAAGATCTGCATGCGGTCTATCACTTCGTTGATACCTGTTCAGGTGAGTTCGAGGCCGAAACTCCCTATTTCTATTCAACCTACGGGGAAACCGACGAGGGAAAGCCGCTTGGCGAAAACTCGGTAGTCATTATTGCAAGCGGTCCGAACCGGATCGGGCAGGGACTCGAGTTTGACACCTGCTGTACGCTCTCCTCCATGGCGTATCGGAAACTTGGCGTAAAGACAATCATCATCAACTCGAATCCTGAGACAGTATCAACCGATTTCAACGTATCCGACCGGCTCTATCTCGAACCACTCACGGTAGAGGATGTGAAAGAGGTTCTGATAAAGGAAGGCGTTCGTGACGTTATCGTGCAGCTCGGTGGGCAGACGCCTCTGAACATGGCCGAGCAGCTCGAGGAGTGGGGCGCGCATATTGTCGGAACGACTGTGAAGAGCATCATGGACGCCGAAGATCGGAAGCTGTTCTCCGCGGCGATGGATCGCATCGGTGTGAAGCAGCCGAAAAACAAGAGCGCCGTCAGCATCGATGAGGTCGAGCGGCTTGCCGATCAGATTGGATTTCCCGTCCTGCTCCGGCCGTCGTTCGTCCTTGGCGGGCGAAGCATGGTCATCGCGTACAATCGGGACGAACTCCATGAATTTGTCGGTACGGCAATCGAGATCTCCCCGCGGAAACCGGTGCTTGTAGACCAGTTTCTTGAAGATGCGTTCGAGTACGATGTTGACGCGCTGAGTGACGGGAGCAACGTCTATATTGCCGGTATCATGCAGCATATTGAGGCGGCAGGAATCCACTCGGGTGATTCAGCATGCGTGTTTCCTCCGTACAAGTCGGAGCCACGTATTCTCGAGCAGATGACCGAGGCCACAGCGCGCATCGCCCGTGAAATCCGCGTTGTTGGATTTTTGAATATACAATTTGCGTCGAAGGACGGCGTTCTCTACGTTCTGGAAGTGAACCCGAGAGCGAGCCGCACAGTGCCGTTCATTTCGAAGGCTTCCGGCGTGAATCTGGTTGAAGCCGCAGTAAGAATCTGGCACGGCGAGACTCTCGCGAGTCAGGGGTTCATAAACGACTCTGTTACCGGCAAGAGCGGGGTTGGAATGGGATCCTGCATTGTTGGATGGGCAGTCAAGGAGGCGATGTTCTCCTTTGACCGATTCAAGGACGTCGATCCGCTCCTTGGACCCGAAATGCGCAGCACCGGCGAAGCAATCGGTATTGGGACGACATTCGGAGAAGCGTATGCAAAGGCGCAGACGGCGACGGGAACGAACCTCCCGTCTCGCGGGAAGGTCTTTGTAACCGTACACGATCAGGACAAACCCACAATCCTTCCGATCGTGAAGGATCTCGAGGAAATGGGGTTCCAGATCGCAGCAACCCGCGGCACTGCGGAGTACCTCTTCAACAACGGGGTATTTGCAGAGGTCATTCTCAAGGTGCACGAGGGCAGCCCGCACATTATCGACCACATGAATGCCGGTAGAGTGCAGCTCATCATCAACACGCCGCTCGGCAGATATACGCAACGGGACGACGACTATATTCGCATCAACGCGGTACGCCGAAGGATTCCGTATACGACAACGACCTCGGCCGCACGTGCCGCGGTTGAAGGGATCCGCCACCTGCGCACCAATGCGTTCAATGTGTATGCACTTCCGGACCCACGGCCGGAGAGCCTGCGTTCCGATTAGGTCCGAGAAACATGCCGTTGCATGCGTCGTCAAATTGAGCTAGAATACGGCTTAATGGAGAGAAGGAGCGTTTTTGAAACTCTCGCATCTCAACTATCGACCGACGAACGCAAGGAAATTCTCTCGCGTCTCGGTGATAGGATTGTTGCGGCCGGAGACGAACCGCTATCAAAAGACGGTGACGAGGAGACCATTGACCTGGAGGAACACTATCGATCGCTGAATCTGTTTCAGAAGATCGTCGTGTTCTTTCGCGCCCTTTTCAGCGGACAGGATCGAATCCTGGTACTCGAACGGCACGCGCTTGGCGATCTTGCTCGCAAGGTCAATGCTGCTATTCCCGGGCTTGTTGATTCCCACAATGAATTTGCCGGTGGTGCCCTCCTGGACAGGATTCAGGATCTTCGTGACGCCACCGATTCAATAGCTGTTCTTCTACGCGCCTGTTCCGGGGCCGATAAGGCCGAGTTCCTGGTATTCCTTGCGGGCATCGAGATGGGCGAGTTCCAGGAGCTCGTGGAGTCGCGAACCGACCCGTATCGAGTGGCCGAGGCGCATCCCGATCTTACCGATGTCGAAGTCAAACGCAGACTCGACCATGATCTTGACGATCTTCTGTCGACGCTTCCTGCCGAGGGCAGGCAGAGGATGTACCAGGACGCCCAGCTGCTGTACATGCTTCAGCAGCTGTTGAGCTTTCGCTTCGAGGACGTGACCGGACACTTCTCTGTTCAGAGTTCGACCGGGACTACCGGAGCGCCCTTTGCGGCAGTGAAGGAGGGACTCGGTCGCCTTGCATCTCTCCTGCTTTCGATGACCGATCCACCGAATCCCGCCTTCGTCGAGTCACTGGTAATATTCGCAAACCGCGATCGACTCTCGGATTCCGGAGACGCGGAAGGCGCACCACCTGATGCCGGCTCCGACGGGAAGAAGTCGTCAGCGGAATTCGAACAGCTGATTGAAGAACAGACGAATCGCACGCTCAGGACATTTGATTCCATCCGGAAGTTTATTCGACGCATTCCGATTCGCAATCTCATGCGTTGCGTTACCGGAAACCTCAGCTATCGCCCTGAGACGGTACGCGGTGGTGAGGACTGGTTTGCCGTGGTGCGGCGGTACTGGCGTGACTACCTTGATGGAAGCTTTCGTCGTTTTGTGTTTATCAGAAAGCGGGACAATCTACTGGTTGAGGGCAGCACTCTGCTTGAGTCCGGCGCACCCGTGCCGGTTCATGGCTATCCCGCCGATCGTGGTATCGGAGGCAACGGACGATATGGAACCACGTTGTCAGTGGCCAAAGGGTTCTTTACATCAGTCTACCCCTTGAAGATCAACCGTCCGTTCAAGACGATTTTGATCGATGGTGAGTTCTACAAGGAGATGAACAGAACGGAGTTTGCCGACAGCTATGGAGTGCTCGATCGTTCCGCCTCACGAATCCGTGCGCTCGAAGAGAAGTTGAAACCCGATGGAGACTTTGGGGCAGTGTTCGTTCGCAACAATGCGCAGCCGCGGTCCCCGGCAATCGTTGAACAGGTACTGCGAAACCTCGACGCTGAAGTATCGAGCATTCTGGAGAGCTCGCTGGATGCGCTGCGCAAAGTGAGCGAGGTGGTCAACGGAATACTCTATGGCGAAGTAGGCGGACGCTACGATACCCTGTCGAATCTCGGATACGTCGGTGGACGAATGAACAAAGAGTATCTGCAAACGCTCGACGAAGCGCTGCGCAAGTGCAAGGATGCCGCCCGCATCATTGGCGATCTCTACGATCTTGAATCACTTCGAAAATAGAACTGTCCACCGGAAAGTGTCTGTCGTTGACGTCGTTCGGGCTTTCAAGTAAGGTGTGACCGATGACAACGGTGACTACGATCACATATCCATCGCTCACAAACGAACGCATCTTGTCGTTCGAGTTTCCCGTCCCGGCACTGCTCTCGCTGAAGGCTGCGGGTGAAATGGGTGCGTCCGGCGGGCCGCTGAGCGAGGCGAGGCAATCACTGCTGAACGAAGTCGGCGTTGCTCGTGAGCGATTTGTCAGCCTGCACCAGGTGCATTCGCGATCCGTTCATGTAGCGGATGCTGATACGTACGGCGCGGACGGTGACGGGATGATCAGCTCCAATCGGAATCTCTGCCTTGGCGTTACCGTTGCCGATTGCATGCCGATTTTTCTCTATGATCGCGCGAGCGGCGCATTCGGCCTTCTCCATTCCGGATGGCGAGGCACCGGAATTGCCGTTGACGCGGTGCGTCAGATGAACAATCACTTCGATTCCGAACCTGAGGAATTAACGGCAATGCTCGGGCCCTGCATCGGTGTGTGCTGTTATCGCGTTGACGAAGAACGGGCGTCGCTGTTCTCGAGCCGATGGGGAAAAGAGAGCGCCGTGAAACGTGACGGCCAGTGGTATCTGGATTTGCCGCGGGCGAACCTCGGACTGCTTCGCAAACTTGGCGTATCTCAAGTTATCGACGCACACATCTGCACCTCATGCCATTTGGCATTTGCATCATATCGGCGCGAAGGACCGGAGCAGTACACCGGAATGGTAGCGCTGCTCGGAAGACTGAAAATCCCGGCGGATGCCCTTCGGCTCTCCGCGTCGGGAACGGAGCACTCAACATGAATAGCATTCGCCGGGAAGCGATAAAGAGGATTGAAGAGGTACTTGTTGCCATGGCCCGGCTTCGAGGTGTGGACACCTCACTCGTCAGTGCAGAACAGATAGTCGCCGAGAAGCCGCCAAAAGTCGAGATGGGCGATATCGCGTTTCCCATGTTTCCCTTTGCCAAACTGTTCCGCGCCGCTCCTCCGCAGATCGCGAAGGAAGTGGCGGAGGCACTGACCGGGCAGGGTTTGCCCGATGGGATTGAGAAGGTTGCTGCTCTTGGACCGTATGTGAATGTCAGTTACGATCGGCCATCCTATATTCGACGAACGCTTGCAGCGATTGAGCGTGAGGGGACATCGTACGGGCAAACCTCCGCGCTCGCCGGCAAGCGGGTCACCGTCGAGTTTTCCTGTCCGAATACGAACAAACCACTGCATCTTGGCCATCTGAGAAACGATGCTCTTGGGGAAAGCGTGTCACGGATTCTCAAGGCAAATGGGGCGCAGGTGAGGAAGGTCAATCTCATCAACGACCGTGGTATCCATATTTGCCAGTCAATGGTCGCATACCGGAGGCTTTCTGAAGGACGGACACCGGAGAGCGAAGGGGTGAAGGCTGATCACTTTGTGGGTTCCTACTACGTGAAATTCCATGAACTCGCGAAAAGTGACCCTACGGCTGCCCAGGAGGCACGTGAGCTTCTGAAAAGCTGGGAGGCAGGAGAGCCTGAGACAATTGCGCTCTGGAAGAGAATGAACAGCTGGGCAATCGGAGGCATACAGAAGACCTATGACAGAACAGGAGTCTCCTTCGACCAGATCTATTACGAAAGCGAAACCTACCTTTCCGGAAAAAGCGAAATTCTGCGCGGTCTGGAAGCCGGATTGTTCGAGAAGGAAGTCGATGGAGCGATAACTGTCGATCTGAGTGAGGCGGGCCTCGAAAAAAAGGTGCTTCTCCGTGGTGACGGGACTTCGTTGTACGTAACGCAGGATATCGGAACCGCACTTGCGCGGTACCACGACTGGCCATTCGACCGGCTCGTCTACGTTGTCGCCTCCGAACAGAAGTACCACTTTGCAGTGCTGTTTCGAGTGCTATCGATGCTCGGTTACGAATGGGCGACGAATCTCTATCATCTCGCGTACGGGATGGTGAATCTTCCCGAAGGGCGCATGAAATCACGGGAAGGTACCATTGTCGATGCCGATGACCTGATTTCGCAACTTGCCCGGATGGCCGCCGACGAAATTCGCGAGAAGGAGCGGGAAGAGGCCGTAGGAGATCTTGATGCCACCGCAGAGAAAGTGGCGCTTGGTGCGCTTCACTACTACCTCCTGCAGGCATCGCCGAACAGGGACATGGTATTCAATCCGAAAGAGTCCCTCTCTTTCACCGGCAACACGGGACCCTATCTACAGTACATGGGCGCGCGTATTTGCAGTATGCTTCGGAAAGATTCGGGCCGTAACGACGTTGCCGTGGCGGAAATCGATCCTTCAGTATTCACCGTTGAGGATGAGTGGGAGATGGCACGACTTCTCTCGGAATTTCCGGAAGCAATCGCCCTTGCTGGTGAGGGGTACAATCCATCGATCCTGACAGCCTATCTTTACGAACTCGCAAAGGTATTCAGCCGCTATTATCATGACAACCCGATCGCAACCTTTTCCGACGAAATCGTAAGAAAAGCGCGGGTGTCCCTTGCTAAGTCGGTCCTGCAGGTCTTCAGAAACGCGTTCGCGTTGATCGGAGTTCCGTTTCTCGAAGTGATGTGAAGATGTTGCGACATCTGGGTAGGATTTTGGCTCCATAATCCTACCTTTTGGTAGTATGATGACGATATTGCAAGAATATGCTATGCTTCTAAATAATTATGCAGTGAGAACTTGATCTCTCCAGTGATGTTTGGCATAATTATTGCTTAATTGTAATACTCTCTGTGTTCAACCTCAGGGGAAGGAGTATCTATGAGCTTCACGGCGCGGCCGAAGCAATCCGGTTTGTACGATCCGGCTTTTGAACATGATAGTTGTGGTGTTGGGTTCGTTGCGCACATAAAAGGAAAGCGAAGTCACTCAATTATCGATGGCGCACGCGAAGTGCTTATCAACATGACTCACCGCGGCGCAGTCGGAAGTGAGAAGAACACCGGAGACGGAGCTGGAGTGCTCACTGCGTTACCCTGGGAATTTCTGGAGAAGGTCGCACGAGAGGAGCTGCGGATGCAGCTTCCTGAACGCGGTACCTATGCCGCAGGAATCGTATTTCTGCCGAAAGACGGGGGACAGCGAAGCACCTGCAAATCGGCGCTCGAGCGGATCATCATCGAGGAAGGTCAACGGGTTGTCGGCTGGCGGGCAGTGCCACGCGATGATTCTATGATCGGACCGACAGCTCTTGCGTCCGAGCCGGTCATGGAGCAGGTTTTTGTAGCTTCCGCGGATAACCTCGATGAGGCAGCATTCGATCGCAAACTCTACGTAATCCGGAAGCGAGCGACCCATTCAATCCGCGGCAAGGCGAGTGATCCGAACGATTTCTTCTATATTTGCAGCCTCTCAACGCGGGTGATCGTCTATAAGGGTATGTTGATGCCCGAACAGCTCTTCAACTATTTTACCGATCTGAGCGATCCTGAGTACAAGAGCCATCTGTGCATGGTGCATTCCCGCTTCTCCACCAATACGTTCCCCAGCTGGGATCGCGCACAGCCGCAGCGGTTCATGGCGCACAACGGCGAGATCAATACGTTGCGCGGCAATATCAACAAGATGCAGTCACGTCAGGGTACCCTCGAGAGTTCGCTGTTTGGTGATGACCTCGCCCGGGCAATGCCAATCATTGAACCTGACCTTTCAGACTCCGGTACCTTCGACAACGTACTTGAGCTGTTGCTTCTCGCGGGCCGAGAGCTACCTGAGGCAGTCATGATGATGATTCCCGAAGCGTGGCAGAAGCACGAGCACATGCCCGATCACGGGAAGGCGATGTATGAGTTCATGAGCACCATGATGGAGCCGTGGGACGGTCCCGCCTCGGTCACCTTCAGTGACGGAAAGGTGATAGGCGCAGTACTTGACCGCAACGGGCTGCGGCCGAGCCGTTACTACGTAACCGACGATGACATAGTAGTCATGGCGAGCGAAGTGGGCGTGTTCGATGTACCCGCCGAGAAGGTCAGGATAAAGGGACGTCTTCAACCGGGGCGAATGTTTCTTGTCAATTTCGACGAAGGCAGAATCGTCGACGATATCGAACTCAAGGACGGCTTTGCCACGAGCCGGCCCTATCGCCAATGGCTCGACGAACAACAGATCACGCTCGCTCACCTTCCTGAACCGAACCACGTAGCCGTAGTCGATAATGAGACGCTGGTGCAGCAGCAGCTCGCGTTCGGATATACGCTCGAACACAAGATGGTATTGCTGAAGCCGATGGCTGAAACCGGAAAGGAACCGCTTGGCTCGATGGGAAATGACGCACCGCTCGCCTGTCTCTCCGAACGGCCACGACTCCTGTACGACTACTTCAAGCAGCTTTTCGCGCAGGTCACGAATCCGCCGATCGATTCAATTCGGGAAGATATCATCACGAGCCTGGTAACCTATATTGGTCCGGAACGGAACATCCTCGAAGCGACCCCCGAGCATGCGCACCGCGTTCGCCTTGATCAACCGATCCTCAAGAATGCCGAGCTCGCACAGCTGCGGGAGATGGATCACCGCGGTTGGCGAACACTCGATATCGACATAACCTATCCGCGGAGTGCCGGCGCCGATGGACTGAAGACCTGCCTGGACCGAATCAGCCGGGAGGCCGAGCAGGCGATTACCGACGGCTACGGACTGGTCATCCTGAGTGACCGCGCGGCCTCTCAGGATCGCGTACCGGTAAGCGCTCTCATGGCAACCGGTGCAGTTCATCATCATCTTGTCCGCAACGCGAAACGAACGCAGATCGGCATCGTTGTCGAAAGCGGTGAACCGCGTGAAGTGCACCACTTCTGCATGCTGTTCGGATTTGGGGCCGACGCGGTCAATCCCTATCTTGCATACGAAACCATGTGGCAGATGGCACGCGAAGGGCGCATCCTCAAAGATCTGGACGAGAACGGCATTGTGGCAAACTATCTCGACGCCCTGGGCGCCGGAATGCGCAAAGTCATGGGAAAGATGGGTATCAGCACACTGGAAAGCTACAAGGCTGCTCAGATCTTTGAAGCCGTTGGAATTGCACAGGACGTCGTGGACCGCTGCTTCGCGGGGACAGCTAGCAGGATCCAGGGAGTCGATTTCGAGATTCTTGCGGAAGAGGCGCTGAAGCGTCATGACATGGGTTATCCGTCCCGAAATATCCCCATCGGATTTGAGGACCTCAACCCCGGTGATTATCAGTACCGGTATGACGGCGAAAAGCACATGTGGGACCCCGAGTCTATCGCGCTGCTGCAGCGCGCGGCATCTCAGAATGACGCAGGCGCATACCGTCAGTTTGCGGACCGACAGAATCAACGATCGACCAGACAGTCGACGCTTCGGGGACTTCTGAAGTTCAAAGCCGGGAACCCGATTCCTCTTACGGAAGTCGAGCCCGCAGCGAACATTCTTCGCAGGTTCGCGACCGGTGCCATGAGCTTCGGTTCGATCAGCCAGGAAGCGCACGAGACGCTGGCCCTTGCGATGAACCGGATAGGCGGAAAGTCCAACACGGGTGAGGGTGGCGAAATGCGGGAGCGGTACAAGCCGCTTGCAAACGGCGACTCGAAGCGGTCGGCAATCAAGCAGATTGCTTCGGGACGGTTCGGTGCAACCATCGAATACCTGACGAATGCCGATGAGATCCAGATCAAGATGGCGCAAGGGGCAAAACCGGGCGAGGGCGGAGAGTTGCCCGGGCACAAGGTCTTCGAGGTTATCGCCAGGACGCGGAACTCGACTCCGGGTGTGGGGCTCATCAGCCCACCTCCCCACCATGATATCTATTCGATCGAAGATCTCGCCCAGCTGATATTCGACTTGAAAAATGCAAATCCGAAGGCGAGGATCAGCGTGAAGCTGGTATCCGAAGTCGGTGTCGGGACAATTGCGGCGGGTGTCGCGAAGGCACATGCGGACCACATCCTGATTTCCGGTCACGACGGTGGCACCGGAGCGAGTCCGTTGACCGGCATCAAGCATGCGGGACTGCCCTGGGAGCTCGGTCTCGCCGAGACTCATCAGACGCTCGTCATGAACGACCTGCGCAGCCGCGTCGTCGTTCAGACCGATGGCCAGATAAAGACAGGTCGCGATGTCGCGATCGCGGCGTTGCTGGGTGCCGAAGAGTGTGGTTTTGCAACAAGCGCGCTTATTACCCTCGGGTGCATCATGATGCGGGTGTGTCACAAGAATACCTGTCCGGTTGGTGTCGCGACTCAGGACCCGACACTGAGAGCCAAGTTTTCCGGCAAGCCTGAATACGTGATAAATCTTCTCACCTTCATCGCCGAAGACCTTCGGACCATCATGGCCGAGCTTGGTTTCCGGACCTACGAGGAGATGGTCGGTCGAGTGGACATGCTTGAACCGGACAACTCGGCACGTAACTGGAAATCAAAGAATATCGACCTGAGTGCGCTTCTGACTGTCGCGCAGAAAAAGAACGAAGATACCCGCGTTATCTGCTGCATCCCGCAGGAACACGGAATTGCGCACGTGCTCGATCGCAAGTTCATCAGTCTCGCCGAACGAGTACTTCTGCGGCGCGAACCACTTCGTCTTGATTTGCCGGTACGAAACACCGATCGTGCAGTTGGTACCATGCTGAGTCATCACATCACCACGCGGTGGGGAGCTGAAGGTCTGCCGAATGAAACGCTGCACATTAAGCTCACCGGGAGCGCCGGGCAGAGCTTCGGTGCATGGGTCACAAATGGCGTAACGATCGAGCTTGAAGGTGATGCGAATGACTATGTCGGCAAGGGGCTTTCAGGCGGAACCCTCGTCGTCTATCCGCCAGCAAACTCGACCTTTGTTCCGGAAGATAACATCATTATCGGAAACGTGGCGTTCTACGGTGCCACTTCAGGATACGGATTCTTCCGCGGAAGATCGGCAGAACGGTTCTGTGTGCGAAACTCCGGGGCTCACGTAGTAATCGAAGGCGTTGGTGACCACGCGTGCGAGTATATGACCGGTGGACGGGCAGTAATACTTGGTCCGACCGGACGCAACTTTGGTGCAGGAATGAGTGGTGGTGTTGCCTATGTCTGGAATGTCCAGAAGGACTTCTCAACCCGGGTCAACATGGGAATGGTTGTTCTCGAGGATCTCGCAGAGGAGGAGGACGTTCAGACAGTACTCGATCTGGTTCGTATGCATCGTGATTTCACCGGCTCTCCGGTTGCCTCTCACATTCTCGATACCTGGAAAGAACGCCGGAAGGAGTTCGTCAAGGTCGTTGCTCCTGCCTACAAGCGGGTTCTCGAGCTGCAACGCACTGGACACACCGAACGGTTGATGGAGGTTGTCAATGGGTAAGCCTACCGGTTTCATCGAGTTCACGCGCAAGCCTGTTGCCGATCGCAAACCGCTTGAACGGACGAAGGATTTCAAAGAGTTCCATATCCAGTTGAGCGAAAAGGATCGTCGGGACCAGGGCGCGCGCTGCATGGACTGCGGCGTGCCATTCTGTCAGTCGAGCTTTGGTTGCCCGGTCAATAACCTGATTCCCGAATGGAATGACCTGGTCTATCAAGGCAGATTTGACGAAGCGTTCAGGCGCCTGCTGAAGACGAATAACTTCCCGGAATACACCGGGAGAGTCTGTCCCGCGCCATGTGAATCTGCATGCGTACTCGGTGTTAACGAACCTGCGGTTACCATAAAGGATAATGAAGCGTTCATCATCGACCATGCGTATGAAACCGGCCTCATGAAGCCGCGTGTTCCCTCCCTGCGAACGGGAAAACGCGTGGCAGTGGTCGGGTCGGGCCCCTCCGGACTCGCCTGCGCCGATCAGCTCAATCAGGCGGGGCACAGTGTCACGGTCTTTGAGCGAGACGATCGCATCGGCGGCCTGCTCATGTATGGCATTCCAAACATGAAACTCGACAAAGAGATAGTTGAGCGCCGAAATCGTTTGATGGCGGACGAAGGGGTTGAGTTTCGTCCCAATTCAGAAGTCGGAAAGAATGTCGATCCAGGCGAACTTCTCGCTGAGTACGATGCGGTAGTTCTTGCCTGTGGTGCAACGGTACCTCGTGATCT
>Ga0307376_10002112_pt1 | contig 20056 bp, 49 predicted proteins | sample TR2MG_FD_202536 | JGI IMG/M metagenome (GOLD analysis project Ga0307376, IMG submission 202536) | Soil microbial communities from Risofladan, Vaasa, Finland - TR-2 | ecosystem: Environmental > Terrestrial > Soil > Coastal area > Acid sulfate soil | place: Finland: Risofladan, Vaasa | collected...
TCAGGTCTTGAGCTTTAAGAACTTCGTTAACTTCTTGGTCTGTCAGGTTATGCTCCACAATGGTCTTTTTTAATTTTCTTCATCCTACACTTGATTGACCTAAGAAGTGCGTCTTGTGCTTCATCTCTATACAGGGAATAGCTCTTTAGTTGTTCGTACTCTTGTTCATAGTAAGTTATTTGCTGCCCCAGAGAAGCGGGTTCATCATATAAAATCTGTGCCCCCGTTGGAGTAACATTAAACTTTATGTCCAAATACACGAGACTACCCTTGGGCATGTCATTCATTGGAGTTACTGAAATAAATAAATCTTTCATGTGCAGTGTCTTTTTATAATATCACCTTCTGTATAGTGAATTAGTTTTGTCAAGTGGAAGACGGCATCTTGGCTATTGCTTCTGGCCATGGCTACATTATATTTCCTTAGGTGATAATCAGTCATGGGCTCAATTGTCTCACTGAGCATGTAGCTTGCCTCCGATTCAAGGAGTTGTGCTATATTAAGCTTGGCCTCCCCAGTGAGTCCGTCAAGAAGTCCAGTGGTTTGCCAACTATCAACAATTGCCTTTCTTTGTGCTTTTAGATTTTCAAGCATTGCTTCACTTAAGTTTCCTTTTAATAATTCGCTCATGTGCAATATTTTTGTCTTATGTACATATCTCTGTATTTAATTGAAGCCGAAAGATGAGAGTATGCTCCAATGGATACATATGTTGTATTATGGTACATTTCGTTGTAGGTTTCAAACTTATCATCATGATGCGCTATTTTCTCTCTAATAGGCAATTCATCTTTCGATACAACAATTCTATTGAACGTTTTGTCTTGCTGCCTAAGTTGTTGAGCTCTAATAAGTTGTTGAGCTCTAAAGTCCTTTAGTTCTTCGTTGGTCCATTCAGAAAAAGGTTTTTGCGGAAACAGGTACTCTTTCATGTGTATTTTTTTAGAATTGCAACTCCTCTATAGTAAATCTCAGATTCAAGATGTTTGCAAGCTGATTGCAGACAAGCCATTTCAAAATATATTGGCTTGTCTGCTTGATAACTATTTCCATTGCTATCCACCATCCACAATTCTCCTTTGGCATCTTTCAAAGCTCTATTTGCATTCTCGTAATGATAATCAGCTAAGTCTTCAATTGAAATGTTGAATGTTCTAACTTTCCCTCCACTGTTTAGTAATTCGCTCATATGTGTTTTTCTTTAATCATTTTTAGCATGAGACCATATTCTTGCTCAATGTTGAATAAGGAAAGCTCAAGCAATCCTCTATCAAGGAAGGTGCTATACCATGCGTGGTGGTATCTTATGCGGCCACTAACTCCAAGTTCTCCGTATCCAATTCCATCAACTGATAATTCATTGATGCCGTCAAAGTTTGAGTTAAATTCTGTCTCAAACTCTTCAATCTCCATAAGGTCGTTAGTACTCATTGCAGTAGTTCTTTTTAATCTTCTTAATCTGGTGGTCAATATAAACCTTCAGTAAGGTAATGTTGTATCTGCACTCATAGTCATTTGGTGGATTCATGTTCAATCCACCCTCTAATTCTCTGAATACGGTGTCAAGACTAATGTTATCATCAACGGTTACACTGAACTCATACATTTTTAATTTATACATGTGCAGTGGTCTTTATTTATTTTCATCATCCTAACCTTAATTTCATTGTGCAAATACTTAGCAGCCTTATTTAGTTCCCAATCATCATTGCGCACACATACATTATAACATTTCTCATAATGTTCAATAAGAGCGTTCATTCCTCCAGATATTGTTGCCTCATATCTGCTCGCAGATTCTTTCAGGGTTTCAACTGGATAAAATCTCACACCAGTATTCCTGGTTTCAAACTTTTGCATCACACCTGTAAGTACATATTTCTTTTTCTTATCCATTGCAGTGGTCTTCAAGTATTTTTTGCGTTCTAATCTCAATTACATTCTGGAGTACAAAACGAGCGATGTTGTCTGAGCCAGCAAAGTTCCCATACATCTCTTCAAAGTGCGCAAGTATTTCCTCAAGTGACTCTGGGTGATTATTAAGGTCATCAATCAAGTTGTTCACTTCATTGGCCAGGTCATCTTCATCCATGTATTCACTGTTGGTTAAGTCTTCCATTATGTATGCTTCTATGTCTATGTAATCGTTCTCCATAATATTTTATTCACAGTGGTCCCTTCTAATCTTTTTCTCCATTGCCACCAAAAGCTTTGCAAGATGTTTCTTAAGCATCCAAGGGTTTCTATCCTTATAATGCTCAACGCATCTATTAAGGAAATCTATGTCTCTATCAATACTTCCAGTAAGTACTTGTTGCTCTGGCCAATGCTCTGGCCAACTTCTAATTTCGTATCCATCAATTTTGGCATAGAACGTAGTGTTAACAGGCTTCGCAGCATACCGAGACTTTATGTGTCCAGGTGGCAAAAACTCATCTCCCTTATATGGTTCATTATTCACAGTGGTTCCTTCTAATTTTTTCACTAATACATTTAATTAAAAGTATTAGATATTTCTGCATGGACACAATGTCATTTTCGCTATCGTAATATTTAACCATAGACCGCACAAAAGATATATCTACGTTTTGTTTTGGTAAACCTTTGAATACACTTACAGACACAAATTCGTTTTCCATATTAATCACAGTGGTCTCTTCTAATTTTTTTCTCCATAAGAGAAAGTAGTTGCATATAAATAGCCTCTTGGAGGACTGTTGGCAATTCGTTCTCAAGCATCCTATTCATCTTGTAAATCCTTTCCTCCAGCGAAGGTGGATTAAGCGCTTCTTCTTTTCTTATCTCCTCTTGCACTGCTGCTCTCAAAAGTTCTGTAAGCTCCTTCTCTGCGTCAATATTGTGAAAGGTCATCATATCTTCCTGAAACCTTTCAGCTTTTGAGGCTTTCGTGCTAAACCTAATGGTTGTTGGTCTAAGATTCGGTCTATTGTCTGATTGGTCCATTAGTACTTGTATTTATTGATTACTTTAAAGAATTTAACTTCTTTTTTATTTGAGTGTACAGGAAGATGGTTTGTCTTGGATATTATAATGTCATAAAGAAATTTAGTAATTCTACTCTCAAAATCCTCATCTAATCCTCCAACGAGGTGTAGTGTCAAATTAAGTTCCAACCCAACTACTTCGTAATTAAAGTTTGGAATTGCTCTGACTTTTGATTCGTATCTAACAGAAATGCACTCTGGATTCTTATTTGGCATCAAAAGAATTTTAGCCCCTTCATCAAGAGCATTTCCTAATAATTTTTGACATTTTTGTGATACAGGTCTTATTAAGAATTCGGTATCTCCATTTCCTCCAGGAATGATGCACGAATATTCTTCTTCAGGAAGAACCAGGTCTTCTCTATTTTCTATTAGTCGATATGCTGACTTTTTCATTGGCAGTGGTCTTTTTTTATCTTCCTCATTTTTAATCTAATAATCTTCATTAGCATGCTAATCTTTTCGTTAATTTCAAGATATAAGTAGCTATCAAATTTTTCCTCCAGCTCTCTAATCTCGGTGTCTTCGTCTTGAACAAACAGAAAGTCATTGAATTCGTCAGAACTTAACAATTCTCCACCTACAGTAATAGAAATTAATCTTTTACCATCTTCGCTCCACTTAAGCGTTACTGACGACTCTACATTCATAGAGGCAAAGTTAGCGAAAAAAGCTCAATTCTCAAAAAGAATGTATATTTATTAAATATAACAAAACAACTAAAAAACAAAAACGATTATGGCTTTACCAGGTGTAACATTTAAGGAATTCGTAAAGAATCCTATTGTAGCGCTTCTGTTTATGTCCCTAATGGCGGTGGGTTATCTTTACTATGATAACAAGAGCACTCTTACGCATCAGGTAGAAACATTGCAACAGGACATTAAAACTCTAAAGAAGGATTATAAAGAATTAAACGAGAAGTTCATTGAGTCACTCAAGGACCTTCACAATCACTAAAAGAAATGGAATTTAAGTTAAAGAAAAAACATGTATTCATCGCAATAGGAGCTTGCTTGCTAATATTTATGGTTAAGATGTGTGAGACAGAAGACATCAAGAATCTTTACGAAAAGGATAGTGAGGATATTCAGAGTTTTGAAGATTTACAGAATGAGACTGATAGCCTTCTAACAGAGGTAATAAAGAAAATCGACATCAAGCAACACAATTACAATAAAGAGCTTGATAGCCTCAATAAAATCATTCTAAGCGACAATCTTACAAGCGAACAAGTTAGCAGGCTCAAAAGGAAGATAAAGGAAACTGAGGACTTATTAGAGGAAGCCAAGAAAGATGAGGACTTATTAGAGGAAGCCAAGAAAGATAATGGTCTTAAAGAAGTGTTTGTGGTAGAAAAGCTTGAGAAACTTGAAAGGATTGAGGTTGAAGCTCCGAAGGTTTCTCCAATAATCAACGTTAGGCTGGATGATTCTGTCAATATAATTGTGAAAGACTCGATTGTATACAACTACGTTGACACAACAATCTACAATAAAGTGTACAAAATTGACACCACTTACTACAGCAATGACGAGATTAAGAAGCTGAAGCTTAAAAAGAATTAAGGGTCAAAAAAATTTTTGACGTAAGACAGCCATTCTAAATTTAGAGTGGCTTTTTTATTTTACAATTTAGACATTACCCATTCTCCATTAATCCACTTGGCTGCTCCGTGCTCTTTGACGCTTCCTCCGCATTTAGGGCAAGGTCTATATTCCCAAAGTTCAGAGTGTTGACCAATCGTCTTGCAGTTCTTACACTGATTGACTGTAACGAAGGTGTTCTTCTTATAAAAGTATCCAGGATTCATGTGTTCTATTGCAGCAACTGCAGGTTTCGTAGGAACCTCTCCTTCTTTGATTACTCTGGCAGGTGGCGGAGGAGGAGTTCTGTGTCCAGGCATGTTGTCTTGCTTTGCCTCCACGAGCATTTTGTCAAGAGTTCCTGAAATTGATTCCTCATAAGCAGAAGCCGCTTTTTCTCTTCTCTTAGTCTTGGCTTGAGCCTTAGACTTGATTCCAATGAAGAACCCAAGAGAGAATGCTATTATGGCTAAAAAAAAGTATCCCATTATTCGAATGTTATATTAAATGCGACATCTGTTGTGTCGTTGTTATGCATCTCGTAAATATACGTTGTATCCCCTTCTGCAGAAACCTCGATTACAGGCTTCATTGGTTCATTGAGTCTGGTGGTAATTTTCTTTACATGAATTGAATTCACCACCAACGTGATTAGAACGAATATAAGAATCCCAGGAAGATAGTCCCTCAAAAAGAATTCCAGGAAGCTTGTGCTTTTATCTTTCATGATTCGTGATTTTCTAATGTATCTTTAACGATGTCGAGTGCTGCAGGGTAGGTTGAACCTTTTCTGTCCAAGTCTCCTTCTTGAATTCCTTTATCCTCGTATTTTTTGAATACCTCAGAAATATCCTTCATGAAATCACTGAAGTGCGGGTTTTCTCTGGAGAGACTTTCTGTCTCGATGCGAAAGGTAAGTTCGTAGTCGCACTCAGTAATGCCATAGCCGTTTCTAATCCTAAGAATGGCAAGGTCAAGCTCTTCAGCGTCCTTATACTCCAGAAGCATTTTGTAATCATTGTGCAATCTGGCTTTCTCTAAAAATTCTTCTTCGTTCATCGTGATTGTTAAAAAGCACCACCCAAATAAGATTGAGTGGTGCCATTATTTTATGATTAGAAACTAATCTTACCAGCTCTTGTGTGGAAGTTGTAAAGCTTTACAAGTTCATCAGCCATGTCTCCAACCTTAGATTGTTCACGAACGATGCTTGAGTTTAATTTAAGCTTTTGCTCCATTTTATCATCAACATAGTTAGGGTGCATGTAAAGTTTAAGCATTGCCTTAACAAACTTCTCTTTCTTAGCGAAATCGAAATATTGCTCGAAGATAGACATGTGGTCGAAGAACGCATCAATGTCGATGTCTTCTCTAAATTCGAAAGTACCTTTCTTAATGTTGTGTGATACAGACCTTGCACCATCCTTCATTTTTCCGAATGAACCAACGACAGAAATTCTCTGGTCGTACTTAGCGCATCGGTCAAGAAGTTCTACATATGCTTCTCTACCTCTTTGAGCGTAGTGACGAGCATAATCCATTGCTCCCCAGTTTTTAGACGCTTGGTTAATCTCTGCAGCTGCGTAGATGTGTATTTCCTGTGATACAATGAAGTAAATTGGCAAACCGAGCTCCTTGCATGCAAGGAACCTATTTTGTCCGTCTACGATGTTCATGTTTTTATCAACAAGAATTGGTTGATACATTGTGTAGTCATTCTCTTCGATTGACTCCTTAACTTTTTTGTAGTGAGATGGGTCTCTATTGAATGAGCTGAGTTTGAACTGGTCATAATCATGTTGACCCTCTTCGTTTGGTTGAGTTACCCAAACTTTTACCTCTGCCATCTTTGCAAACGGCTTCTGTGTTTTGCTTTCGCTTTTCGTTTCCATAAAAAATATGTTTTGTTATTAAATTAGATAACAAAGCTATGGAAACTTTTTTGTTCTGGCAAAATTTATTTGCAATATTTGTTTTCGATTAGCCTCTGTTGCCTCTGGATTAGGTACATTTGGGCCAGGAGTATGATTCTTGTCTCGTCAATAAAATCATCATATACGTCATCATTGGCCATGCGTTGAAGGTCTCTGTCGATGTCCTTCTCGCTGGCTCCAACCCTATAATAGATTTCTCCATTATGGATAAAGCATGCTTCTTCTCGGCTCATTTATTGACGTATTATAAATCTTATTATAAATATGCAATAAATAAACCGAAATTACCCCAGAAGGAATTTTGAGTTTAAATAATGGTGAAAATTTTTTGACATCACCCAGAATTTGGGCAAAAAATTTTGTGCGAAACCCGCCTGGCGGCAATGGTTGAATTGAATTCAGATTTTATCCAAACCTTAAAGAAATTTTTTTAGAAATTCTATTCTTTCTTGCTCTTCTTTTATACTTCTTTCCTTGGTGTCGATATATTCTTGAATATCTTCTTTTTTGATTTCATGAAACATAGGGGCGTGAGGATTTTTTATAATCTCCATTTCATGGTCTATTCTGCCGCAATATCTCTTGGCAGACTCACTAAAAGCAGTTACCCTGCAGAGATACACACCGCTAAATTTACCTTTATAGGTTTCATCTATTTTACCAGTATCCTTAATGAATTCAATGATAAAATGGCCCATCTGGTAAAACTTACCTGGCTCAAGTTCTGCTGCAGTTAAAAGTTTCATTAGTCCATTCCGTCTATGTCCTCTTGAGTAATCTCAAGACAATCAAATTTATCCATGCAATCCTCAAGAATTACCTGAAGGAAAGGTCTGTTGGTTCTTGGGGACAATCCTCTTACAAAAGTATGCCCAGCTTCGTTCTTGTACTTCCATACTGGAATGTTCCACTTGGCATATCCAGTTGCGTCATTTTTCGCCCAACTATCTTCGTGCTTTTCGAAAATATCAATTCTAAGATTGGCATCTCCTCCAAATCCAACTCCGAGTCGATTGAATCCTTTGGGCATTCCAAGAAATATTTTACCTATGCCAGTTATTAGCGTTCCTGCTCTGTGATTTCCACAAGCAGCGCTGTTTCCTATTTCATCTGTCTTGAAGCATGAGATGTCGCTTCCAGACATGCAGCCTGAGCATTGGTATTCTTCGATTGCGTCTTTGATGTTATCTTTCATAATCAATGGTCTAAGAAGTCGTAAACTTCGGTGATTGTATCCCAGACATCTTGGCCAATGGTCTCACAGTACTCTTCGTGAGTAAGTCCAAGTTGTTTAAGGATTTCATTTTGAATTTCGGTGCTAACTTCAGACTCAGCCTCTCCACGACCAGTTTCCTGATACGCATCATGTTCATCATCATATTCTTCTTCCCAGTCATCATCAAGGTAATTGTATATTGCCTCATCAACGCTGCCTCTAAGAGTATCTTCGTCATACTCTTTCTTTAGAAATTCGATTACTGATTCTTTTGTAGCTTCCATACTAATATTATACGAAAGAAAGAGGAAAATGTTCTAATTATTCGTAAACAGTTACAGTAACCTCTTTCTTGAAGACTTCTGTTACCTTATTCCACTTTGTTTGGTCTCTATCAAAATCTCCTTGACCATAGTAGTCGAACATAACCTCATAGAATCTACCATCAACGTCAATAACGTATCTATCAGTCCAGGCTCCGTGGTCATGGTCTGAGTCGTACTCGCTTTCATAAAGTGGAACTTTGAATGGAGGTACTTTGTTGTCCCAGCTGTATGTGTATCTACCAATGTCTGAAACAAGATTTTCAAATTCTTCTAAGGTAAATTCTCCATTTTGTTTTACTCGAACGTTATCTCTTGCGATTTTAATTCTTTCTTCTGTCATCACATCTGCGATGAAATCAGCCATTTTTTCGTATTTCTTCTCCATGGTTATGCGTTTTGTTTCCACTTTGTAGGGAACTTGTAATCTTTTAAAAGTTCAAATGCTGCTTCTGGAGTTATTGATTCCTCAACAGAAGAAAAAAGAGTTCTCCAGTCTTCATCTGACTTTGCTCTCTTTGCGTTCTTTGCTTTTTCTTTAGCCTTCTTCTGAGCATCAAGATTAATCAAAGAAAATCCGTCATCCATTTCTTCATCACAAACACACTGGTCTTTTCTGTAAGAATTTCCATCCACTTCAAATCTCCACCCATCTCTTTCGGTATAGTATGTGCATGTTATGTAATCAGAGCTTGTACTCTCTTCGTAGTCATCGTAGCCTTCTCGGATTAATTCAAGTGCTTCCTCCATGGTTGTTACTTCTCCGCCTTCACAGTATTCACCCCACTCTTTGTTAATCACTGCCAATGCATCCTTTGGGATGTCTTCGAAATTTTCAATATACATAATTTTTGTTTTGGTTAATTAAAAGTCTTCATTATCAAGAATCTCATCATCTTTTTTCTTCTCTGGTTCAACACCAATTAGCATTACTCCAATAAATCCAAGCAGCATTCCTCCGCCAATGAATATAAATCTAAAGCTGTTATCTTTTGCAATAACTGGAACGAACATTATCAATGTACCGATAACAAAAAATAATCTGGATGCTATTTTGTAAATCATATTAGCTGTCGAATTCTTCTTTTTTTAGCTTTTCAGCATACTCCTTAAACTTGTGCCACTCCTTTTCGTAAGCACCTGGGTCTTCGTCATACTTTTCTTTTCTGTTCTTCAGTCTCCATGGGAGAATGGTTTTAATCGAGTTGTCGTGATACTCTTTCTCAACCTTTTCAATCATCTTTATCTTCTGTTTGTCTGTCTTGGCAAGTGCAAGAATAAAGTGAATATTATTCATTGACCCCTTTGCTTTTTCATTTGCTTCAGAGGTGATTTCAGAAATCTTTGCATCAAGTTCTTTGATTGTTTCTGAGTTAAGCCATTCTAAGTGTTCTTCCCAATTCATTTCACTGCGTATTCTATGACTTCAATTTCGTCAACAGTATTGTGCCATCTATTTTCTTTTTTGTCACATTTTCTCCACTTGAATTGCTCGTAGTGGTTTGACATCACTTCAAAGTCTTCATCCTCTTCTTCGAGTTTTCTATTCTCTTCGTCACGAGCGATGTTTGCTTCGAAAATTATAACTGCTTCTGCGATTGCATTATCTTTATCTTTGTAAAGAACTTTTCCAGTTCCACCACCTTCAAAGATGCAACCTTGATGTATTCCGTATACTGCTTCCATTGTGTTTTTTAATTTAATCCCTCATCATCAATGAATTCTTTTCTAACTGCCTCAAGCAATAAGACAAGAGCTTCCTGCATGGCCTTCGCTTTGTCTACCATACCAAAACTCATCATCACGCTGATTCTCTCTTCAAGAGTGGCAATTTGCAGAACAACAATTGCATACTTCTCCTTTATGGGCTTGGTGTGCTCATGGGACAATATTTGCATTAATTGCTTTGCTTTCTTCATTCCTGCAAATTTAGGAATAAAAAATTACTTTACCAAGTGGTGTTTAATGAACTTGTAAATAAGACCTGGAGTTATTGAGCATCTTTGTCATCACAATACTTGCTTAAAATAAATTTCCTCTTTTCTATGATGGAGTTCATTAGATTTCGCTTTATTGTCCACATACCTCTTCTTACAAAAGCAGAATTAGCCAGACCTGGTTCTCTAAGTCTGCTGTCAAGCAGTTTAGCCAACGATTTTGCTGAATTATCCCAGTTTATAAATTTTGCCTCTTTACTCATGAAACAAATGTACGCATAATTAAAAAAATGTCCAAAAATAAAAACTATTTATTAGAAACCTCAAACTATTACAACAATGGAGCCTAAGGACGAAGAATACGATGACTACAATTGGTTTAATGAACAATAAATGGATATTAGAAAAATCATACAAGAAGAGTTGAGAAAAGTTCTTGAGGGCGTTGGGAGTGATTATTACAATAGATTCCCAGACTTCATTGACACGCAGTTTAATCCTCAGATGGGGAAATACCCACCAAAGGGAATGCATGCCTATGGGCAAGTATTTAAAGAGGATGAATTAGACGAAAAGATAGAGCTAAAAAACATTAGTGACGATGACGAGTATTGGGATAGAGTAAAGATAATTGCAAAAAACAAACTTGGAGAAGAGGTTGGATATGCTATTTTAGACATGGCAATATCTCCAGAATCTGAATTTGCTTATATGGATGATGAACACAAATACACAGATGATGAAATTGAAAATCATTTTCCAGAAGATTTTGCAGCGAAGCTTGAACATCTTGAGGTTTATCCTAAATTTAGAAAAAGAGGATATGCTAAAGAATTAATGGATGCTGTTGTTAAATATGTAAAATCAAGAGATTATAAAACACTATTTTTAATTGCAGCTCCAATTGGAGTTGAACCAAAGATTAGCCTTGATGATTTGTCTAAATTTTATAGTGGATATGGACTTGAGGTTGTTAAAGATTTTGGAAATGCTCACGACATGGTTGCTCAATTAAGAGAGGGTTATTTGGAAGAGGATTACCCTGAAATGTTCAAGATGAATGAATTCAAGACTCTTACAACGTTTCAAGAAAGAATTAGATATTGCGAAGCGTTCCTTCAAAGGATTTCTTCTGGTTCATCAAGAATTGTATACAAGATTGATGATAGAATGGTTCTAAAGCTTGCTAAGAACAAAAAAGGTATTGCTCAGAACGAGCTTGAAGCTGAGTCTTCTAAATATGCAGACTTAGATGGTTTGATTGCAAAGGTGCATGGGTACGATGAGGATTTCTTGTGGGTTGAAATGGAGTTGGCCAGAAAGATGTCAAAAGGAGATTTTGAGAGAATTACTGGGTTCTCATTTGATGACTACAGTAGAGCGGTTCATAATCATGGTACAGATACAGTAAGTCCTCGCACAGCCAAAGTAGAAGGTCCTTCAAAAGAAATGGTTGGATTAATGTGGGAAGATGATTTTATATCCTCTATCTTTCAATACATGCCAGACTATGATGTTCCTGCAGGAGACCTTATGAGAACAAGCTCTTATGGTATTGTAAACAGAGACTGGGGCGAAGACATTGTTCTTGTTGACTACGGGTTCAACAAAGATATTCATACAAACTATTATTCTTAAATCGAAAAAGCCCCCATTGCTGGAGGCTTTTTCTTTGAACCAATAAATAAAGATGTCATTGGTATGACGACTTTAAGTAAAGACTTTAAATATTGTTAGTCAAAAATACCAGAACCCTTACTTGAGTTCGGTGAATCTTCAATTTCATCTTCGCTTGCGAACTTAAATGCTTCATTCGTTCTATCGTAAACATCAGTTCCAGTCTTTACGACCTTATCGTATGCTTTTGCGACAAATGAATTCAACTGTTCGTTCATCTTTGTCATCTTCTCTCCAAGCAATGCACTTGCGCCTTTTTCGATTTCCTCGTGGCACCATTGCGCAAAGATAGCTTTCTTATCAACCTCAAGAGTTGAAAACATAGCTTTTAAGATTTCAATTTTTTCTTCTTGGCTTAGCGCTTCAGCGCCAGTGCCTGTTGTTCCTGTTTCCATATTCCTTATACGATTATTGTTTTAAAATGTTCTATTTAATTTGTGCGAATATATTTAACATCACCTAACTCGCTGTTTTTCAGGTGACTTTTGTTTAAATAAACTTTACTCATAATCACTTCATTTTTATCTTTAAAGTCAGGATGTTGCATTAAGTCTTTAGCAATCTCCCATCTTCTATCAGCTTCTTCTGAAGTTAAACCAAGAATAGATGTCATAAGCCAAGCTATACTTTCTTTTCTTTTGTTTTCGTACCTGTAAGCATCTTTAAAAGCTTCGCACCTTGTGTTCCAGGAGCCTTGTTTTCTAAACTCTTCTTCGTTTGCTATAGTTTCGAAGATGTTATTGATTGTTTTCTCAAGAATCTCTTTCTTTTCTTTATTAGAAAGACTGTGGCCAGTCTCGTAGAAATTGATTCTGGCAAATAACTTCTCTGCTGTTTCGTCAAAGATAAAACCTTGTTCTCCATCATCAGAGATGCTGCAGCTCATTTTTTCTCCTTCTATATCTTTATTTGTCATCTGAATTTTTTGTTATTTATCACAGCTGCAGTTTTGGCACTTACAATTTGGGTCTTTTTTTATTGACTCAACTGCGATGTTCATTTTTGTAAACATATCCTTCAGGATTATTGCCACACCATCAATAGCATCGTAGTCATTTGTTGATTCGCTTGTTGTAGTTACGATTCCTTCTGCAATATCTCTAATTTCTTGGTTACTTACTTTTTTTATCATTGTTTTTCTTATCTTGGTCTGCCGTCATAGATATTGACATCGACAGTATGTTACTTATAAATACTTCTTCGTTCTTAGAAAGGTTTTTTTTATCGAATCTCCACACATCAACTGGAAAACCGATTATGTCTACAGTTCTTATGATGACAACATCATCAAGGAACTTTATCTCTAAATTATTATCACCTATCATTGCTGTTCTTTTTCCAGAACTCAATGTATTGTCTTATTTGCTCGTCAAGACCAAGTTCTTTTTTATTAATGTGTCTATGATAGGAAGTTAGTATTACTCCAGACATGTCATCTGCGTGCTTTAGGCCAAGCTTCTTGAAATACTGATAAAGAGTGCTTTCTTCAGACAATAGGTTCCAGTTATTTCTTATCCACTGCCCAAGTCCATGGTGTGACTGCGCAATTACCTCCGATTCTCCAGAGGTTTCAAACCAGTCGCTATCTGGGGAATCCTTAAATATGTCATCAAGACACTTAAAGCATTCAGATAGGTTAGTTGGCTTATTTATTTCTTCTTCCATTTTATTATCTCTTTCTTCGACAAATTTAGAGATTATATTTCATTTTGACAAAATATTGACTACATTTGCTTAGTTTAATATAATAAAAAACACATGAAAAACATAATCATTTTTGGACCTCCTGGAACTGGAAAGGGCACGATGTCAAAGAAAATTGCTGAAGAGTTTGGGTTCAGACACATCTCCACTGGAGACATAATCAGAAAGAATCAAGAAGAGAAAACAAAGATTGGATTGCTTGCTGATAGAATATCTGATGCAGGGAATTTACTTCCAGACAACGTGGTTAACGAAATGATTAAGCAAGAACTAATGGATGACAAAAACTCCAAAGGATTTATCTTTGATGGATTCCCAAGAACTGCTGGTCAATCGAAAATGCTCGACCAATTCTTGCACAAGAGAAAAACTCCAATAAACACGATAATCCATCTTGATGCTGACAAGTATGTTGTTAAGACAAGAATCTTAGACAGAGGAAAGACCAGCGGAAGAGCTGATGACACCGCTGAGGTTTTTGAAACCAGATGGACAGCGTACCAGAAGGAAACAATTCCAGCTCTTAGTTATTTTCAGGGTCGTGGCAAGGTTTCCAAGATTAATGGAGAGCAAACCGTTGAAGAGGTTTATGCGAGTGTTCAAAAGGTAATAAACGAATTATGATTTCTCACGGAGTAGCAAAGCTTAAATCAGAAATAGTCGATGCAGAAGGCAATGCAGTCGTCAACACAGGGGACGTAGGTATAATCACAGCCTATCTACCAAAAGATGAAATATTTGCTGTAATGTTTGAAGGCGATAAGGGTTGGCATACATTTCATGAAACAAAAAAAGAGTTTAATAACAGATTTGAAGTGACGCTTTACGATGATAATAAACCTGATAGTAGCAACGACTGAGAATGGCGTAATAGGCAAAGATGGAGATATGCCTTGGAGCATGCCAGCTGACCTAAAGCATTTTAAACACATTACAACCCTTGGAGAGAGCAATGTTGTAATCATGGGTAGGAAAACTTATGATTCAATTGGAGGGCCGCTTCCTGGTAGAACAAACTACGTTGTAACCAGAAACAGAAACAAAGAAGAGACGGATTACATCAATGCAGAAGTATACAACACAATCGAGGATGCTTTGGCGCACGCTCAAGGTCTTGAGTATTTTCTAAAATTAGAAATAGACGTTCACATCATTGGAGGAGCAAGCATATATGAGCAAGTAATGAAGATGGACAAAGTTGATATGATTCATCACACACTTATTCATACAGAGTTAGAGGGTGATACTTTCTTTAATATTCCAGAAGGTTGGGTTGTAAAAAGTGAGAAGCCATACTTGGCTGACGCAAATAATGCGTATGACTACACGTTCAGAGTTCTTAGGAGAAATTCAGACTTATCTTGTCACCAAGGGTTGAATTCACTCTTTCAATAAAAGTTTGGTATTCTTCCACATGTCCAGTCTCAGCAACTATTTGTGGCTGGTCAGAACCAGGTTCTACTTCAGCAATTCTAAGATTCCAGAAGCTATTGTATTCTGCGCCAATTCTGTGTGAAATTTCCACCAACTGACTTCCGCCATAATTAGATTCAATTTCAAACATCCATCCTTCTTCAATTTCTGAACGAGGGAAGTAGTCGGACATGTAATATTTATCAAGACCATGAATATCTTTGGCAAGCCTGTTTTGTCCAAACGCTCTACCAGCATCAAAGTCGTATATGATTTGTTCTTCACCTGAATTTTGTAAAACAGGGTTATGCATCTCAAGCAAAGCTTTAAGAAGTTCTTGTTGTACTATTTTTCTAATGATGTCCATGTACTAATAAATAGTACTGGAAATTTAAGAATCCTTTGCGTTGAAACTATTTACTACGTCAGCCATGTTATCTATAGCCTCGATAGCGAGTGGTCTATCCTTCATGAGCTTATCGACCATTGGCTCTCTAATATCAGAATTAGGTGTGGTTCTGATTTTGTTTTCGAAACTAAAATACTGAGATACAACAGAAAGATTCTCCCCCATTTTAGCAATAGGGTCATACCCAAGAGCTACAGCAAGATATGCTCTAACGTTATCTTTGAAGTCTGGTGACATTTGAAAGTCTGAAGAGCCTTCAAGAGCTTTGTTGTTAAGTAATTTGTAATATTCATCATAAACCTGCTTAACATCATTTACATTAGTTGCAGTATCAATTGAATTAGCGATATTCAACTTGTCATCTTGAGTTAAATGGAATTCGGACATTATTTTTGTAGAATATCCGAGTTTTGCATTTGCAAGTTTTAACCCTGAATTCTCTAACTCCAAGTTAAAAACTTTTGCCTCCAAGTCTTTTATCATTTGCTGTTCTGCTGTAATATTATTTTCCATATGGCAAATGTAGTTTATTTTTCAGACTTTTCCTCTTCTTTAAGAGCATTTTTTATCTTTTTGATAACTTCTTGCACCTCCAGGTCTTCAGAGGTGCTGACGCTATCAAGTTCATCAGCGCCTTCTATTATTTTATCTTTGGTAGATTGCTTCATTGCACTTTTTTCTCTTTTGTTCTCATGTCAACAAACTTATCTGTTTCATCAACAATCTCATATCCAAATATTTCTTCATGAATATCTTCAAGAGTAATAATACCAAGAACGTTGTCATGCTCATCAACCACAATCAGTAAATGCTGTCTTGCAGTTCTAAATATCTCCAATATGTCATCAAGGTTTGTGGTATCCTTAACTGTTATTGGGCTGTTTGCTTTGTTAATTATCTTGGTTCCCTTTCTTACTCCGAGAAGGTTTTTTACAAGAACAACTCCAACAACCTGGTCTTTCTTTGATTTGAACACTGGGACTCTTGTGTGTCCTTTTTCAATAATGCTATCAATAAGTGCGGCATCGAGTTTTTGGTCATCATAGAATCTATACACATTCTTCTTAGGAGTCATAACCTCTCTTGCTGTCTTGTCAGAGAACGTTAGAGCGCCCATAACAGTTTTTGCCTCCCTTTCATCAATATCAGTAGAATTATCCATCTGATGGTCTCTAATCATCTCGCCAATTTCAAACTTAGTATGTCTAACTGGGGGTTCTGGTCCAAGGAAATAATCCATTATTTTAGATAGCGGCCAGCATATAATCCAAAGAGCAGCCATAAATATTCTAAATACTGGAGCTGCCTTTGACCCTATCTCAAGTGGATACCTTGAACATATTGCTTGCGGCAAGATTTCACCAAACACAACAACCAAGGATGTTGCAACTATAACAGCCATGGTTCCACTAAACATTTCACTCATATAGATTGCGAGTATGTTATTAACCAAAACGTTACCTATGAGAATAGTACAAAGAAGAAGGTTTCCATTCTTTCTAAGTCTATAGACAACGGAGGCTCTATCGTCTCCCATGGCTATTTTTCTCTGTAACTCCTCTTTCCCCAAGGACATAAATCCAAGGTTAAGTCCAGAAAACAATCCAGACATAAATAATAATCCTAAGATAATTCCTATACTAATTAACTCCATTCTTCCTTAATGTGATATTGAACATTGTAACATTCGGTGAGGTCTGGTATATCCAGGGCACCAATCATATTATTAACTGCGTCCTCTGGGACTTTGTAGTCTCTACTATGATTTTGACTTAATAAAACCTTGTATGGGACCTCGATGTAGATTACCTCTACCTTTGCTCCGTATTCTTCAAATTCCTTAATCGCCTTTCCACGCATATCCTTTGTGATATTGGTTGCGTTGAATACGAAATCTTGCTTAACTCTCATGTGAACCTTGCACATTTCCTTAATGTCTTGATAGATGTGACCTTCAGCTTTTGTGTCTCCACGCTTAACTTTTCTTTCTCTCCTCAAGGCATCAATTGAGACCATTGGGATGTCGGACAGGTTATTTTTGATGTAGGTGTCTTTTCCAGAACCTGGAACTGCGCACATCACATAAGCTGTGAAATCTTTTTCATCAAATGGTTCATAATCAGGGTGAGCTTCTTCTTTTTGAAAGAAGTATCTACGGCCCAGATTTGATTTAAACTCTCTTGCAACTCCAAAGCACTTGGCATCTTTGCAAAGTTCTTCGAACAATTCTATGCGCATAAGCATGTCTTCTGAATCATGAGAGATTCTTCCGAGAATATCAGCCTTTGCAAATAGAGAAAGTAATTTTGTGTCAAGAAATAAACTTGCTCCTATTACAGCTTTATTTGGGTCTTCTTTTTCAATGGCCCAAATAGGAAGACCGTGATGACGAACAAGTTTGCAAATGTGTTCTCTAATTTCAAATGGAGTTTGAATATCTTTGTATAAAATTACTCTGGCAGTCTTTTCTCCCCTCTTTGCATGGCTTCTTGAAGTTATCGCCATTCTCTTTATTCCTTTTTCCTCAATCTCTTCTTCTTCGGTTGTAGAACGCTTCTCAATATCGTGAAACATTGCAACTGCAAACATAATATGTTTTTCTTGCTCTGTAAGAGTTTGGAAGTCTGGGTGCGCAACAAGTGCCTCCGCTACCATTTTGGTATGGACAAAAACATCTCCTTCAGCATGCCAGATTGCATCCTGTCTAACTCCCTTCATATCTCGGAACCAATCGAATTCTTTTTCGAGTTTATCCCAAGGTATGGGGAGTCCTACTTCGTAATGAGGGAACTTCCACATGATTGATTATACGTAAAATAAATTAAAATGTTCTTTACATCAAGATTAATTTGATGTAATATGCACCTTCTTTTGAATTAAATGTTGTGGTGCTTTTTGAAACTGGTAATACTGGGGGCCACGCAAAGATTGCAGATAGGTGCGAAGCGTTGCTTTCGAAAAGGTTTTCTCCATCACTTTTAATGGTTACCTCTTTTTCATCATAATCAACTATCATACTTATTAACTCTGGATAATCTTTATTGATTTTCTCCCAAAATACTTGCAAACTATTCATCTTTTTTTTTGTCTTCTTTCTTATAGGCGCAATGTCTGCAGTTATTGTTACAGCAGAAACCACGCTTGGCATGATAGGCTTCAGTAAACACTTTATACTTAATCCCTTCTACTTCTTCAAAATAGAAATCTTCACCTTCTATGAGTTTGTTATTCATTACTAATAAATGTGTATATAAAACTTTTATCGACAAGCGTTGATGTGCTTACCCAGACTGGAAAGTTAGGCAAATCTTCTGACTTTATTGTGTATGTTGTGTTTTTTGTTTTCATTATTAATAAAAATATGTAGTTGCAGGTGGAATATCAATAGTTTTTTATATTTATAATAAAGTGATTTTTATGGAAAAGGGAATAAGAGAAATTATAAGAGAGGAGTTTGAGAGCGTTTTGTCTAAAACGTTTTCTGGTGAAGAGATTTCTGATGCAATAAATAGAAAACACTTTATACACACCAAGGGCGGGAATGTATATTCTCCTGTCATGCTCAAAAAGGACTTTGTTGTTGGCGTAAACAATGATTGCCAGCACATTAACGTTCCTTTGAAGGAAATCACACTAATACAAAGCGCAGAAGATAGATTTAGAAAGCAGTAAAAGTTAATAACTTTTTATGCTTTTGGTCGAATTTTTGCGTCTTAACAGTAGAGTTTAGTTTTTACTGAGGTTATTTATTAATGACCAATAAAAGATATATGTCACAAGTAGAGAAAAAAATAGAATTCATTAAAACCTGGTACATCCAAGAGTGTGCTAAGCTTTCTTTTGGAGACAAATTGAAGCTTGCCAGGATATGGACCGAAATCTGTATTAGTGATGAAGAATACGAGATGGCATCTGCACTTCAAGAAGAAAAGAAAAAAGTAATCAAGAAACACATTAAAGAAAAAAGAAGCAAAAGAAGATTCTCTCAGAAATTTGTGATTTGGTTATACCTTTGCAAGAGAAGGATTTCTGCTAAGCTTAAAAGTAAACGATAAAAGTATCTTTTTTTAACTTATTAGCTTTACCGATAGAGTCCCGTGTTCCCCTCGATTTTCCATCCCAGAATGCGATAACAACTTCTGAGTTTTCTATTATTGTTGTGTTTCTTAGGAATCCAGCTTTTTTACCAAATAGGTCCCAGTCGGGAAGATAAATTTCAGTCTGTATATTTTTTTCTGTGGCGTATCGTTCAGATAGCTTATCAGCACCATTTGCTCCTCCTGAGATTATTCTTGTGATATTGAATTGATTCAGGACCTTTTTTAGTCTCTCATAATCATCAAACTTTCTACCACCAATTACTGCTACTTTCATGTAACAAATATACAAAAAAAAAGAGACTAATTAAAGTCTCTTTTTTCATTTAAAATGCAATTATAAATGCCCAGCAAATAAGAGCAATAGTCCAAAACCTCATTGGCCTAAACACTTTTGTGTATCCGCCCAAGCCATCAATAGTTTCCTCCATTGAGCCTGGGTATGTTAATCCTCTGTAGGTTAACAACCCTGCGTATAGTGTTGACAATACACCAAGCACCCATGCAATGATGTGTAAAAATAATAACAAGCTTTCCATTAGTTTCTAAATTTAGAAGTGTCGTACACTGGAATTGAATCCATTTTGTGCTTATTTGAGTCGTGAAATCTACTATATATTTTTATTACTTCTTTTTGACGCTCTGTAATCCCATCAAAAAGAGTAATTCCACCCTCTGTTTTATCAATATGATACATAGCCCACTCAAGTTCGTCATAGGTAGCTCCAATTTGGTCCTCGTCAGTTCTTCCGTC
>Ga0307376_10002114_pt1 | contig 20048 bp, 42 predicted proteins | sample TR2MG_FD_202536 | JGI IMG/M metagenome (GOLD analysis project Ga0307376, IMG submission 202536) | Soil microbial communities from Risofladan, Vaasa, Finland - TR-2 | ecosystem: Environmental > Terrestrial > Soil > Coastal area > Acid sulfate soil | place: Finland: Risofladan, Vaasa | collected...
CTCGGATTCTGCTACTTATTTAGCTACCCAGCAGAGTATAAAAAAATATGTTGATGATAATGTCGGATATTCCAATCTAACTGAATTTGTGGGACAGAATAATTGGAAGGTTTTTTATTCTAATGGTTCTGGGGATGTAACAGAACTTGCTTTAGGTACTAATGGACAGTATTTAAGGGCTAACGGTGCAACTTCTGCACCTACTTTTGATACGCCTACTGGTGCAGGGGATATGTTAAAGGCTGTGTATGATACTGATCAGGATGGTGATATTGAAGTATCGTCAGGTGGAACAGAAAAATCATCTTGGACACTCTATGCAATTCCCTATCTTTCTGGAACTACTGCTTTCGGAGAAATACTAATAGGAACAGATAATTACGCTTTAACTGTTAATGGCTCAACAGGATATGACTGGACACGGCTTGAGACTTACGATGCAGGTTTAGACAGTCTTGCAGCCTTAACTTATGTTTCTGATAGTTTTATAAAGGTTACTGCGACAGATACATACGCAATTAGAACTATTGCTCAAACTATAACAGATTTAGCACTGGATAGTGATGATCTTTCAGATGTAGCCTCTATTGCCATGCTTAATGAAGCAGAAGCAATTACTGGGAACTGGGTTAACACTACCAACCCCTGGGCTGACAATGAAGTGGCTGATAATATCACTATTGATTTAGCCACGTTGGCTACAACCTTTACCGCTACCGATAACGAGAACGAAGCTCTTGCCTGTCTATTAATTTTTGTAGATGGAGCAACAGGCGCACAAGGTGGTGAAACTGATGGAGATTTAACTTATAATCCTTCAACTGGAATTCTTACAGTGCCTTCAATCGACTTAACCACAGCTTTAGTAGATGCAGACGTAGCCGATGACCTCACTATTACCGCAGCCGACACTACTGATACAACATCTTTTGTTGCATTGTGGGAAACGATAACAGGCGCTCAAAAATTAAAGTCTGACGCAGGTCTAACCTATAACGCTGGAACAGGAATGTTAGGGGCTACCAATGTATTCTTTGGTTCTTTTGCCAATGCTGTAGCTCCTGCTGTAACTGATGATATAACTTTAGGATATGTGGTAGGCAGTATATGGATAGATACAACCAATGATGACGCTTACACCTGTCTTGATAATACAGATGGTGCAGCCGTTTGGTCATCAAGCGGTGGTTTAAGTTTCCTTAATTTAAGTGATACTCCTGCTGCTTATGACACTGGTAAGTATGCTCGGTCTACTGCTACAGGTATAGAATGGGATAGTTCTCTCGGAGTTGATACTTATGGTACTCCCGCTGATAATGATATCGCATACTTTACCGACACAAACACAATCGAGGGTAAAACTCAATCAGAATTGACGTTAATTAATTACTCTGGCACTCCTGTTGATAATGACTTTGCCAAATTTACTGACGCTGACACCGTCGAGGGCAGAAGTTATTCAGAAACCAGAAATGATTTAGAAAACTATGTTATCTATCCTCAACCCTATGCCGAAACAGGAGATGGAACAGTTGAGACCCCTTGGGCTGGCTCTTGTATCGAAGATGCCTATACTGCCTGTCCGACAGGTGGCACGATTTATTTAAGGGCAGGTTATTATCAATTAGCCGGGAAATTAACACTTGCTAAAACCATTAATATAATCGGCGAGGGTATAGGCAAAACCATAATACTTACTGCGAATGAGACTGGTTTTTGGATTACTGGTGATTATGTTTCTATTAAAAATCTTACTATAGATGGAGCAGCAGAAGTTGATGGAACCGCATACTATGCTCCTATACAGAATATCGGTAATGAATATACATTATTGCAAAATATAGAAGCAAAAAATGGTGGATTTTATGGAATAGGTGCTTGGCAAAATAATCATTCCACACTTCAAAACATTTATGCACACGATAATTATTATGATGGTATACATCCCGGTTCTAATGCGGTAGGAAGAAACAAGTGGAATACCTATCGAGATATTTATGTTTGGAATAGTGGTAATGCAGGATTTTATGACAGGGGTGATGGGGAAGAAGGACATCCCATAGAGGATTGTCATAATGTATACGACAATATACAGGCTTGGGATAATGGTGATCAAGGCATAATGATAGATTATCAAAAAGACGGTGTGGCATCTAATTTACGTTCAAGGAACAATGGGATAGGAATAACTTTTGATTATGTTGAAGATTTTAACATTACTAATTGCTCGGCAATCGGAAATGACGAACAAGGAATGATATTAGAGGGTTCAACAAATATTACTCTCACAGATGTAATTGTGAAAAGTAACAATGTTGGTTTTACCGAAATTGCTGGAACACTTATTACTAGTTGCTCAAATGTAAAACTAACTTCTTTTCAATCTTATGAAGGCAGAGTAGTAACAGGAACTGATATTGCTTTTGTAGATGGCGGTGCAGGTGCAGATACAATAACCAGAACTACTGGTGATTTTCTTACTTCTGGATTTGTAGCAGGAAAAGCCATTAATATTTCAGGTTCTGTTTCTAATAACGGCAATAAAACTATTGTTAGCGTGGTAGCAGGAACGATTACTTTGGCAACAGGCACTTTAACCGCAGAAATAGCAGGAGCTACAGTTACCATCACACAATATCTTCAATATAGAGGATTAGAATTAGCTGGAACAAATACAAATATAAGTTTAGTAAATTGTAAATTAGACCCAAATATTGCTTCAGGGATAGCTGGCACTACCGCAGGAATAGTATCTTGGGGAATTGTTAATGATGATATTGATTTAGTCTTTGGTAGTGATAGAAACTGGTTAGTTCAATATGACGAAGGCGTTGACGACCAGTTATTATTCCTTACCGCTGGAACGGCTTCTATCGCTACTACTGACCCAATGTTTGAAATTATAGTAGGTGCGACTCCTACCGCTGACCAGCAGGTATTTGGTGTAAGTAAAGGGACTCAGGCAAGTAATACACCTTTATTTACTGTTGATGAAGATGGTGATGTTGTCATAGCGGGGAATATTGCAGTAACAGGAACTTATGACAAAGTCAATGACGCTGACACACTCGATACTCACGATACTTCTTACTTCCAAACTGCTATAACTGGAACAGATACTTATGTTTTATTTTTTGATGGTGCAAATACCCCCGCTGGTGACGCAGGTTTGACTTACAATAAAACAACCGATACTCTGACCGCAGTTGAATTTGTTGGTGGTGGCACTGGTCTAACTGGTGTTGAAATGGCATTAACCGATGAAGCAAGTTTATATAGCACGCTTTCGGATGTAGACCTATTTTTAGAGGATTTAGTTGATGATACTACACCACAATTAGGTGGTCAATTACAATCAGGCGCACATAGTATTAACTTCACAGAACAGGTCTTAACTTCTGGGGCTGCTATAGCTTGGAATTTGGGAAACAGTAATAAAGCCACTTTGACCGCAGAACATAATTTTACTATTACCATAACTGCTCCATCTGGTGCTTTAAATGCACAAGTAATCATTACTCAAGACGGTACTGGTACGAGAGTAATGGATGAAATAGTAACTCAATCAGATGCAACCATTGTTGAAGCAGAGGTTCATACAGATACAGAGATTATAGATTTAACTGTTGATATTCCTACGGGTGCAAGGATTAGATTTAAAACTTCTGGTGTTATCCCAACCCCTTTAGTGGCAGATACTATTTACTGGGCTATTAGAAGTTCAGAAAATCACATTCAGGTGGCAACCACAAAGGCTCTTGCAATAGCTGGGACGGCTGTTAATTTAACTGATGATGGCACAGATACTCAGACCGTTCAACAATTAGTAAAATGGACAGGTGGAACTTTAGGAGTTCTATCTACTACAGCAGGTTCAGAAGATATATTGGGACTAACCTACAAGACCGCTGATAAGCAATGGTATGCAGTTTTAAATAAAGATTTCTATTAAGGAGAAGATATGAAAAAAATATTATTAGTGATTATAATAACTTGCCTTATTTTATGGGTTATTATTTCATGCGTTACTAAAAATATTGTAGATAGTAGGAAACAAATTAGCTTATTAGAGGAACGTATTAAATTAGCTGAAGAATGTCTAAATCTATCTTTGGAAATGCAGAAATTAATACAAGAAGATTCCCATGATAAAAAACGCATGGATGAAATAACGTTAAAACGATTAAAGTTGACAGAACAAATTCTTTTAACTTATAAGGATAAGATATGAAAAAAATATTATTAATCATTGCTCTTATAATGGCGATATTTCAGATGATTGTTTTAGCAACTGCTATTGATATAGGTGAAGTTGCTAAGAATAGAAATTTTGCTTCTTCACCTGGCTATACTGACGTAAATATAGGAAATTCTGCAAATGCAACAGGTAAAATCAACTCAGTGGAAATTTGGGCTGAGACGGATATAACTGGTTGCGAAGTAGCTACTTTCTATGTAGTATCAGGGAATTATTTATCTACTCGTGATAGCGAAACCATATCTGGAACTATAACTGCTGGAGCAAAACGAACTTTTACTGTTGACCTTGATGTGGTGGTAGGGGATTTCATTGGAATGTATTTTACGAGTGGCAAAATAGAATATGATGGTGAGGGTTATGGTGGATTTTGGCAACTATCTGGCGATAATATTCCTTGTACAAATACAAACTTTGGAAATTCTTATGCAGGTGATGCCATAAGTCTTTATGGTACAGGGGCAACTTCAGCAAGTAATGCGATAAATTTTGCGATTAATTTTTAAGGAGATGAAGTCATGTCAATATGGTTTTTAGTCATTTTATTGATAGGAGTAGGATTATATTTGTCAGGTTGTACTCCAATAACACCGACCCCTAACCCCGACCCTAACCCCGACCCTGAACCGCCACCTATACATGACCCGCTTTTTTGGAAATGGCCAAAGAAGGATATGACGACTGAACGCTGGGATATCTATATGCAGGGCATGAACTATATCACATCTGATACATTAATGGCTCTTGAAATGAAAAATTATAAATGGGTAAGCGATTGGGATTTATTCAATAAAGAGGATTTCTGGGCGCCTCCTGACCTGGTCTTTGAAAATAAAAAAGATGATTGTGATGGTCTGGCCATGCTTTCCGCTGATGGATTAGGCAGATTTGTAAAAATTCCTGAAGTCTGGTGGTGCGAGTTCTATGGTTATTACAGGTATTATTATTTAAAAGACGATAAATGGACTTACGATATCGAACTGGGCGGTCATGCAATCACAGTATATGAAAGAAATGGCAAGCTGACGGCATTCTCTAATACTTCATGGTGGGTAGATAAAGGATTTAATGATTATGTAGATATAGGTGAACTGACCTTTCCGGAAGGGATAATCTTGATCCGTTGCCGTCATTGGGAAACGGGCAAATTACAGTGGATTGCAGAGGCAAAGCAAGGGGAGATATTAGAAGGGTCTTGCATATTTGATAGAAGCAAAAAGGTGGTGGAATAATGCCTGAAAAAATATCTCATCAATCACTGGCGATAATGATTGGCAATCTTGATAAAAAAGTTGATGGAGTTAATACAAGGTTAGACACATTGAATGGCAGAACATTTAAGAATAGTACCGACATAGCAAAGATGAAAGGGCAGAGTGGGGTTATCGCTTTTTTTGTTTCTCTTATAACATCTATTGTTGGTATTTATTTTGGTACGAAACGATGAATTGGATAGATAAATACCATATTATTAGGCGGTCATTATTAATCATATTTACTTATTTCTTTCTGAAGATTACCTATAAGATTTTCTTTAATGGTATCACATTAGATACATTCAAATTAAGTGCCTATATATTCTTTGGCGGGATAGAAACATTTATCGTAAAGTTTTATCACGATAGTAGAGATAAAGAGGAAGGAGGTAAATTATGAATACAGGAATTTATGAACATCTATTTGAAGAATACCCAATAAATGAGCATTTTGAATTAAATGTTTTTCAATGGGCTTTAATTACAAAAGCAACATTACCATATATTAAATTGCTTGACTGGGAAGATATTAAATGAATATTCGCCAGTGGTGGGTAGTAAGGCAATTAAAAGATATTGCTTATGAGGTAAAAAAACTATCTGGTTTTCCTGCCTCTGCTATCATTTCGCAAGGTATCTGGGAAACGGATTGGTTAAAGAAAATAGCTTGCGATACAATTACCGGAAAGAAATCTAATAATATTTTGGGTATAAAGGCTAAACCGGGTAAATACGAAGGCACAAATGGCTATGTAACTTGCGGTACTCATGAATGGGATAAAGTATTAAACAAGTATATTTTCATACCAAAAGCGACCTTCAGGGCATATTTTACTTACAAAGAATGTATGCTTGATTATGTGAATGTAATCAAAAATTCAATGATAGATATAAATGGAGTAAAACTCCAAAGATATAGAAGGGCACTTACCGATGAAGCCTTAAAAGATATGCGAATATTTATTCGAGAAATTTGGGTAGCCGGATATGCCACCGATAAATTTTATCCGGACAAAGTAATTCAAATAGCTGAACAGTGTAAGTTAATTCCAAAGGAAAAGGCATGAAAATATTTAAAATTATTATCTTAACCTTATGTGTAATCAGTCTACTATCTATATTCGGTTTATGTGAAGAAATCAAAATAATAGAATTAAATGCTGATAACTACGAGGCAGAGGTGCTTAAAAGTGATATACCGGTTGTGATAGATTTCTGGGCTTCATGGTGCAGATATTGTAAGTTAATGGACCCTATCATTAAGAGGCTGGCCATATTCCACAAAAACAAGGTTAAATTTGTAAAGGTAGATGTGGATAAAAGTCTTAAATTCCTGAATAATTTTAGGCCACTTCGAGGGTTACCAATCTTAATATTTTTTAAAGATGGGATAGAAATTGATAGGCTAATAGGATTTACACCCTTTCTTACCATCAACGATAAAATAATGCTCATGTTGAAAGTAGAAAAGAAAGAGGATAAAGACGATGGTTGCAAAGGTGGAATTTGCGAACCACCGGAGGAATATGACAATGACTGACCCGCAGATATTCTGCCCGATATGTATTACCGCTATGTTACTGGCTGAAGCCACAGAGGAGGGATTGGTATATATCTGTCCTAAATGTATGTTTCAGCTTAATTTAGGATTGGTAAAGGAGGAATAGTGGAATATCCAAAAGATTATATCAATCAAATAATATGTGGTGATTGTCTTGAAGTGATGAAGGGGATACCCGATAAGAGTGTGGATTTAGTGGTGACTGACCCACCGTATGGAATAGATTTTAAAAGGGGTTATAAAAATAATAGTGAAACCATTATAGGGGATACAGGCTTTGAAGTTATGGTTTTCTTAGATGATATCTTAATGGAGTTCAAGAGAATTTTAAAAACTAATTCAGCTATCTACTGGTTTACAAGATTTGATGTTTACCCTTATTTGTTTATCAAATTTAGGAGATACTTCAAGGTTAAAAATCAAATAATTTGGTATAAAAAAACTGAAGCTACAGGATTAGGAGATTTAAGAGGTAATTATGCGAATAATTACGAATCTATTCTTTTTGCCGTAAAAGACAAACATATCCTAAAGGAAAAAAGATGCGGTAGTGTTTGGAGTATAAAATCTTGCAAAAATGAATTTCATTTTACTCAAAAACCTTTAGAAGTCATTTATAAAATAATAAATTATAGTTCCAATAAAGAAGATATAGTCCTTGACCCCTTTCTCGGTTCAGGTACAACCGCAGTAGCTTGTAAAGAATTATGGCGTAGATATATCGGTATAGAAATAAGTCCGGAATATTGCGAGATAGCACGAAGGCGACTTAATGCTATTCCAGAATTATTATTTAAGTAAGGAGGAAATAAAATAGCTACAAAAAAGATAGCTAAAAAAGTTAAATGTCCTATACACAGATTAAAAAAGAAAGAAATATTATGGTTATACAGCCATAAGTGTAAACACAGCCACAACTATCTTGAGCATTATAATTGTTATCTCCAAGAACACCCCGAAATCCAAGAGAAGATAGGATTTTTAGATATTGAATGTTCTAACCTTGACGCTAACTGGGGAATAATTTTAAGTTATTGTATTAAACCACGAGGCGGGTCAGGAATACTTAAAGATGTAATAACCATAAATGATATAAATAAATACCCACAAGATCAGACAGATAAAAGAATAGTTAAAGACTTAATAGCAGATATGTTGAAGTTTGACAGATTGGTAGCCCATTATGGTAGACGGTTTGATTTACCCTATATAAGAACAAGAGCTTTAATTATGGGAATAGATTTCCCACACTTCGGTAGCATACAAAATGATGATACTTGGTGTATAGCAAGGAAAAAATTAAAACTAAATAATAATAGATTAGAAACAATAGACAGAGCTTTAAACGGTAAAAGTATAAAGACACACCTTACACCAAAGTATTGGATTGCAGGGGCAAGGGGAGATAAAAAAGCTCTTGCCTATATATTGGACCATAACGAAAAAGATGTTATTGCTTTAGAGGATATATGGCTAAAACTAAATAAATTCGTAAGTAAGACAAATTGCAGTATTTAATATGGGGGCGTAAGGTTTCGATAGCGGAATAACACCGCTAAATAGGATTAGGGCACTCCTAACAGGTGCGAAAAGCTACACTCGGGTTCGATTCCCGACGCCTCCACCAAAAACGGGAAGTAGTAATGAAACTGGATTACTACGAGGATTGACGAGGAAGTTGGGGTTTGAGCAATCCATTCATCAACCGCCCGTTGAGGGCTTTGGCTAAAGACGGGCTATAATTTCTTGAAAATGCTATTTTAAGGACGCTTTAGAAATGAAGCAAAAAACCTATCTCGATAAGTTAATGGAGAATGAGGAATTTAAAGAGAAATTTGTTAATGAGTTGGAGAAAATATTCATTGATGAAGACCATCTTATATGGGAGAAGCAGAGGGGTAATCCCTCAGATAATGATTATCTAAAAGGTTATAGGGATTGTTGGAATAGATTAAGAGATAATGCGGCAAGTTTAATTGGGATTAAGAAATAATCTACCAATGCGACCTTATCCGTAAATGTCGCCTTAGTCACTAATGCCAGACTTTCGATTATGTTGGCATTAGTGGATTTGTTATATCGAAACTGCAAAAGTGCGAACGCTGTAAACATAATTGCATTCCTGATATAACAAGTTACGGCAAAAAGTGTTCATACCGTAGATTCACTACCAAACGAACATTTAACATAATGTTAGCGTGAAAAAGGAATATATTGTTAGCAAATAATTATTTGAGGAATTATGTTTAATCAAAAAGAATATAGTAAGCAATATTATTTAGATCATAAAGATAAAATAAAAAAATATCATCATCGATATTTAATTGAACGCAATTATAGCTTATCTTATAAAGAATGGTTAAAGATGTGGGAAAATCAGAATGGAAAATGTGCTATTTGCGGGAAGGAATTTAAAAATAAGTCCGATGCTTGCATAGACCATGACCATAAAACCGATAATATTAGAGGATTGCTTTGTAAACAATGTAATTTTGGTATTGGTTTATTTAATGATAAGCCAGAACTATTAATAAAAGTAGCAGATTATTTATTGTTATATAAACTTTGAACTCTCTTTTAAAGAGACTTGTGATAATAAGCGACAACGCTATTATCAGTTATTAACCTAAATACTAATACTTGTTAATAAGTATAGAGGTATAAGGACACTTAATTAATGGAAATATATATTATCGACATCTGGTTTAGAAAGATAGGAGGTTAGTTATGAAAGACAATATGAGAATTAAAATAATTGACGAAGTTAGGTTTTGTTGTAAGAAAATGGAAGATTATTATGAAAGCCACAGTGATATAAAATTTGATAGCACAGAGGAAGTCCCGCCATACCTAAATTATAAAATGTCTTATGAAGGGAAGTGGATTAATAAATGTCCATTTTGTAAGGCACATATAGAAATGGATATATCCAAATCACATTGGTTAGGAATATGACAATAACCATTCTCGATATCTGGCTATCAAAGTTAAGATATGGCTGGGAAAAAGAGATTAGGGAAGCGTTTACATTATACATATAAGACACAAATGTATCAAATGTGATATGCAAGTAGTTAAAAAGCGTAACCAGTAGGTGATAAAATGACACCGACTGAGTTACCAGACAAAATAACGAATGTAAGGATAAGGCTGGTAAAGTTGACATAGGAGGTAGAGATGTCAAGTAAGAAAGGTTTAGTTGACTTAAAGAAAGGAGGTTAATATGAAAGTATTTATGATTGGTTCTACTGCATATCAAGATAAGATAAATAAATATGCAGAAGAATTAAGAAAAGAAGGTCACGAGGTTTTGATACCCGTCTTTGATAGTTGGGAAAATGCAACCGTATTAGAAATTTTAACCGAGAATAGACGACTAATGAGATTAGCCGATGAAGTGCACATGATTTATGACGGGCGGAGTGATGGAACAAAGTTTGATTTTGGAATGTGTTTTGCGATGGGAAAACCATTAAAAATTATCTATACGAATGATAAGCATTTAGTCGATGGCATGTATGAGTATGAGGCGAGTCTATGAAAGAATATCATGGCCATCCATTATTCTATAAATTAACTAGTGAAGAAATAGAACTGCATAATCAAAAAAATTATCAATATGCAAGTGAGAAAGACCCATTAGGTAATTTCAACCGTGTAGGAATACTATGCCGTAAAGTATTACTTAATCCTGATGTACCGGATAATTTAAAAATTGGAATGGTGCAGATGGCAAAGCAGATAGATGCAGTTTATGACATTATTGGCGAGGGGAAAAAGAACACCATAGAATCGGTTGAAGATAAGTTGAGGGATATATCGGTTTATTCAAAAATTAATAATATTATGTATAGGGAATGGATTAATTGCAGGATTGTGCCATAAATGGTAATAACCTTACCTACTATTACTCAAACCTGCAATATGTGAACTAATAAATGGTTAAAATGTGCAATATAGTAGTCATAATTGACTACTATTGTATTCAATTCGAGAAAAGTCACGAATATTTTAGACTATCCGGTAATTCTGGATAGTTCGCAATCATATACATGATACATACCATTAATGATAACTATGGTGTAACAAATTAAGAAAGAAAGGAGATGATAATAATGGAGGACATGATTTTAATAGTCATACGTGCTTTGGCTGTATTAGGCGAAAAGGGAGTCCATTCCCTATTAAATTCAGTCAATAATGCAGTACTCGCAAGCCCCAACCAGATAGATAATGAGTTGTTTAAACTGGTAATCGATTCAGTTAAATCCTATGAAATAAAAAACTAAAGGCAAGGGTTAACCCCAGTTATATGAATGCTTTAGGTTATATACTGGGGTTATATGCCCTGTATATGTTTCGCAAGTTAGGATTGGATATAGTATACCAGAAGGAAATAATGGAATGGCTGTTATATACAAAACAGCAAAGATTCGCTAAAAAAGCAGAGAAACAAATATTAGATGAAATAGAAAGATATATGAGTGGAAAGAAAACTATAGAAGAATTAATGAAGGAGAAATTTCCCGAACCTGAATGGATCATCGAAGATAATACACAATCCCCCCAACCCGGGCCGAGCGGGTAATCTCGGATCATTTTTTCCTCCCCCTCTGGGAATGCAAGAGTCCCAGGGGGTAATTTTTTATTATAAAGGAGATAATATGTTAAGTTCAAGAAAAGGAACAATAAATAATATATCTTATAATGATAACAAATATTTAGATTGGAGAATGTTAAAAGCAGAAATAATTACAAGAGATAATTATACCTGTCAAATGTGTAAGACATATTTCGGAGTTAATTTATTAGCATTAACTGTTCACCATATTAAGCCACGGGAAAATGGTGGTAGTGATAGCCCAAAAAATTTAATTTCTTTATGCGGTCGCTGTCATGATATTGCAGAATTTAATGAATTTAATTATAATCAAATAATCCACTATTATAAGAAGGTTAATAAAAACTTCAAGAAAATATTCCCACCAAAAAGTGCTTATTTATGGGAAGAATTGAAATGGTAATATATTTTTCTCGTAAATAACCCCTTAAAACGTCCTGCTGTAAGCGGAAAATTCTCGTGCCACTACGTTAATCCTGACGCTATTTAGAGGCATAACCCGCAAACCTTTATATACCAACACTTTTAGAGTGTAATTTTGGCCACTAAAAAATAATTAAAAATATTTCTTGAAAATAGTAAAATAAAGCTTGACAACAAAATAACCTCGTGGTAAAATTAGGCATGGTTAAAAATATAAGAATACAAAAGTTAATAGAAATCAGTATTAGAAAGAACCTCAACTATGTGGCAATCTGTCATCAATTAGGTATTGGCACAACTACCTGGTATCGTTGGATTAATGGGAAGGCCGAACCGAAAAACAAAAGCATTATAGAAAAGATAGATAAGGTTATAGACGAAAATAAATAATAATACCGGGAGGTCAAAATGAAAAAATTGCTGAAATTCCCACATTAACTACAATTGAATAAGTGGGGATTTTCAAGGCTTTCATTTTTTAACTATTACTTTACATAAGATATATTATGGTAACCAATAGGTAACCATACGGTAAACATCTAAAATAGAATAAGTCAGTTAAGAAGCCTTGAGAATCGAGAGATTTTCAGGGCTTTTTTTATTTTCTAAATTAAAGGAGGTGAGAAATGAAAAGGGCTTGGACTGATAACGAAATGAAATATCTTAGAAAAGGCATTAAGGAAAAGGAAACAGAAAATGCTAACGAGTGGAGCTGGTGGTTACTATTTGGAGCCATAGTTGTAATGGAGGTGATAGTGATAGGCAGAATAGTAAGTTTGTTTTAGGTAGAGTAAAAATATTATTAAGGGGGAAAATCTAAATGAAGAATGATTGGACTGAAAGAATTGAGGAGCTAGAAAAAGAGAATGCTGAATTAAAAGAAACGATAAAAGACTTAAGACTTGAATGTGAGGAATATCAAAAAAGATTAGACAATATAGATATGTGGGCAATGGAGATACAAAGTTTAATTAAAAATATAAGGGGGAATATTTAATGGTTAATGTTGATGTATTTAAAACGACAGTAGAAGAGGACTTGAAGGAAATCGCTAAAGCAAAGCTGGATATCTTAATCCTGCAAAGGCAGAATGAAACCTTATGCAAAACAAACAATGAGGAGATTAAAAAGATAACTGAGTCAATCGGGAGTAGAGAACTTTCATTAGAAGAAAATCTATCGAAGTCAGGCGAGAAGAAGATCGAGACTTCTGCGGGCTGGTGTGCTTACCGGGTTATGCCGGATAGTTGGGAATATGATATCCCTAAACTAATTAAATGGGCTTACAGCAATGATGTATGGAGAGTTAGATATCTCAAGGTAATTGAAGAAATTAGAAAAGACCAGATTAAAAAAGATTACACTGCTGGGATAATAAAGCCTAAAGATATTGAAGGAATAACTATCACACCACAAGCTCCAAAGTTCAATTACAAGCTGAATGGAGGCCTCTAATGGCATTAAAACCGCTAACCAATGGCTTTGCTGATGTAGGACAAAAACTCGAATTATTGAGGCAGAGGCAAAAAGATATCGCATTAGGAGATTACTTCACAGCCTTTGTTATGGACAAAATAAGGCAGGGAAAAAATAAAAAATTAGGAGGAAATGGAAATGAATGAAGTTAATGTTTTCAAACAAAAGTATACCCGGATTAGCGGGTTGTCCGCAATTAGAAGATTACCGAGATTAGGCAAGATTAGACTGGGGATTAAAAAAGTATCGCAAAAGACTGGGAAGGAATATCCTTCGGAAACTGATTTCTTTGTCTGCCCGGCAGAGATAAAAAAATTTTATGGAGACGAACCGAAAGAATTAAATATATCTTTTCCGATGAATGATCCGGAGGTAATATTCCCACAATGCTATAAATGGTATGGGAGCAGTATGGGCTTGAAGTGCCGGGGGGACGGTGAAACTGCTTTAAGACTTAATGAAGAAACGAAAGAAATGGAAGAACGGGAATGTCCTTGTGAACTTTTAGAAGAAGGGAAATGCCAGCAAAGGGCAAGTTTAATTTTTATGATGCCGGGAATTAAGATTGGCGGGGTATATCAGATTGATCTGTCAAGCTATCACTCCATCGTAGACATTAATAGCGGGATTGATTATGCCAGAGCCTTACTAAATGACAACATAGCCTTTGTGCCTTTTAAGTTAAAGAGAATGCCAAAAGAAACCCATGCCGATGGAAAGAAGCAAGTCCATTATACCCTGCAATTGGAACTTGATATTACTGCTAAAGAACTTTCCGAATTACAAAATGGTAAAAGATTATTTTATGGGCAAAACAAACAATATGAGATTGAAGCACCAGAAGAGGATAAAAACCATGTCTATGATTCAAAGGAAGATGGGGCGGTAATCGTAGAGGAAACCGAAGAAGAAACTGCAGAAAGAGAAGCACTGGCAGAGAAAAAGCAAGAAGATTTAATTAAAGATATTGATGAAAGCAAGACACGAGAAGCCAATTTAAAAACGGCAAGGGAATTGGGGAAAGAACATTTGAAAACGTTAGAAGAAATGAAAAAGATTGCAGAAGAGAGGAAGATTAAACTTGAAGAGATTCAAACAATAGCGAGAGCCTACAAAATTAATAACTGGGGAGAAATAATTGATATAGGTGAAAGACATAAAGTATTTCCGATTGGTTTAGTGGCCTCACAAGCCAAAACATTTGTAATAGATCACCCTGATAAATATGATGCCCTGTTAAAAGCCTTCAAAACAAGCCAAGTAAGTGATGAGGATATACCTAAAGAAGCGGAGGAGTTTGTAAGTAATTAATTTCTTCATTTGCACCTCCAAGCCGGGCCAGCCTATCGAGGCCCGGCCGCTATTATATCTAATTTTTATTAGTTAGAAAAATAAATTAAGGAGGAAAAGGAAATGTTAATTAAAGAAAAGTACGCAATGTCAAGCGAGGCTAATTTAAAGTTTGTGGAAGAGGTAGTAGATAATACTAAAAAAGGTAAATATTCCATTGATAGGGTTGATAAGGAAATTATTGCAGAAGATGACCATTTAGGTGGGTATGACACAGGTGAAAGAATTATGACGATTTACTATAAGTTAAATTTTAATAATTAAGGGGGAAAACTAAAATGTCAAACAAATGTTATGACTGGTGGGACAGTCTCGAATTAGAAGAGCAGTATAAAGTTTTATTAGATTGGTTTCCTATGGGAGTAAAGAAAGATACCGACATAGAGAAATTTTGGGGCGATTTACCAGGGGATACCAAGTGGTGGATTTACGAGAGAGAAAATAAATGTACCGAAGAAGATATAGAAGGACAAAGAGACAGGGCTAATGATATAAGAGTGCATGAAATTATGGTAGAGGGGAGGGAGATATTATGAAATTTAAATTAGGTCAACATGTTAGGTATAAAAGAATATCGAAAAAGATAGAGATAGATATGCAATATTGGACACCCGATGATTTTAAAGAAAATCCCGAAACATGCGAAATAGAAGAAAAAGAATTAGCAAGGAGAGAATTTGTTAATTTAAAAAACGAAAGAATTGGCTATGTAATGGGCAGAAGAAAATTAACATTTAAAACTTATTTTAAAGTAGAAACCGATAGTGGGGACGGTTTTGAAGATGGAGCAGACTGGGTAGATATAGCAAGGCAAGAATATAGTTATGCTTATTTAATTGCCTACACTATGGGTAAAACAGATTATGTATTAGAAGAAGATTTGGAGGATTTATATGAAAGCGTTAGGAAATCTCTTTGAGCTGATAATTTTAGTCTGCCTTGCCGTGCTTATCGTGTTGCCTGAGATTTGTTACAGCTTGGTATTAAGGGCAAGGGATAAGGTTGTTGAGATGGTGGGGGAACTATAAAAGAACTATAAAAAATATCGTTAGTTCTATAAAAAATATATGAGAAAGGAGGCACTCATGACCTACACTCAATTGGCACTACTCAGGCACTGCTTGGAGAATGTGAAGGCAGGCAAACTACCTGAAATCACCAATAACGAGAAAGTAGATTTGGATTACCTAGTGAACTACTACGATAATATAATTTCAGACATCGAGAAAGACAAGCTGAAAAATCCAAAGGCAACCTTGCAGAATTTTGTAACGGTTGTTGAAGTTAATAAATAAGGAGGGAATTATAAAAATGGACATTCTTAAGGAATATTTAGAGTTTTACGAAAAATGTTATGAAGGTGAAAAAATATATAATGAAAAATTTAAAGACGACGGCTCAATAGTTGATTTTAGAAAGGGTAAAACTTATGAAATGGGATCAGTTATCAGGGATTTAAAAAGAATAATTAAGGGAGATATATTTTTTAAGGAAGGAGGAAACCTAAATGGAAGTTAGAGAAGCGATTACGATGTTACGTGATTATGTAATTGAAGGAAAATTTATGCCTACTAAAAAAGTTCATCAAATTATAAATCTTTTAGAAGAATTAGAGGAATATAAGGAGAAAGGAGGAAACCTAAATGAATAAGCAAGAGATTATCTACGGTATTATTACCGCACATGACAAACCTACTATTAATCAAGATGACCTGACCGACGCATACATTGAATTTACCGGAGATAACATAACTAACCGGGAGGTAAGACAGGTTATCGCTGACTGCATAGAAGAAGAAACCTATCTAATTATTTCCACACCGCAAAAGCCGGGGGGATATTCCCTGCCGATTAACAGATATGAAGGTTATGCCTGCGCTGATAGGTTGGAAAGCCAAGGGATAAAATTAATCGTTAAAGCAAGGAAAATCAGGGAAATGACCGATGATGTATTTCCTGTAAGTGAAATGGTGCAGTTAAGTTTGCTGGAAAGGGTGGGGTGAGAAACAATGACTAAAAAACAAAAAGAAGCACTTAGAAGAATATTCTGTTTATATGATGTTGTAAGAAATAATCGTAATTTATCTTATCGCTTAGTTGATGAAATCCCTGATTTGATTTTAGCTTTTCCTAATATTGCATTGGAACTTGATGGTAATGTTGTGCATACATTCAGAAATATTATTGAAAAAACCTAAATAATAAAACTAACGAAAACTAATAATGGAGGTATAAATGGCAAGACCAATAAAGAATAAGGTTTTAGTTGCCTGTGAAAAAAGTCAGGCAGTGACTATTGAAATGAGAAAAATTGGCATTGAGGTATATTCTTGTGATATAGAACCATGTTCTGGTAGATATCCTGAATGGCATATACAGGGGGATGTGATACCTTTGCTTAAACAAGAATGGTATATAATTATAGCTTTTCCGCCCTGTACACATCTTGCGGTAAGTGGAGCAAAATGGTTTAAGGAAAAACAAAAAGATGGCAGACAACAACGAGCTATTGATTTTTTTATGCAGTTTGTAAATTGCAAATGTAAGAGAATGGCTATTGAAAATCCTATTGGAATTATGTCTACTATTTGGAGAAAACCAGACCAGATTATTCAACCCTGGCAATTCGGGCATGGTGAAACGAAGGCAACTTGTCTATGGCTTAAAAATTTACCATTATTGAAGCCCACGAATATTGTTAATGATAGAAATCATAGTATATGGAAAATGCCACCATCAAAAGACAGAGGAGAAATAAGAAGTAAAACTTTTTCTGGAATAGCAAAGGCTATGGCTGAACAATGGAGCAAAGAATTTATTTAATGGAGGTATAAATGAGTAAAATAGATGGCGGCGCTACCCTTTGGGCAAGGCAGACCATAGATAGTGATATCTTTTATAATAAGCCGGATAAATGGTTCAAGATATGGTTTTATCTTGTCAATGAAGCCAATCATAAAGATAATAAACAATTTAAGCGAGGAAGTTGCTTTATGAAATACGAATGGATAATGGAAAAAACAAAAGCAAATAGCAATGAAGTAGACCACTGCATAAGATGGCTAAAATCGGCGACAATGATAGCGACACGAAAAGCGACACGAGGTTTTACTTTAGAGGTATTAAAATACAACACTTTCCAGAGTTTGGAAACTTACAAAAGCGACACGAAAAGCGACAGCAAAAGCGAAATGAAAGCGAAACAGAAGCGAAATGAAAGCGACACTATAAACAAGAATGATAAGAATGATAAGAATTTAGAGAAAGATATTAAGAGAGAGAGGCAAGCCTCTGACATTAATAAAACAAAAAAAGAAGTTGATCCTTTAGAATTTAGTTTTGAGGATAAGTGCTGGTATGGACTTGATGACTGGCGTATAAAAATGTATTCTGGCAAGTATCCCCACCTTAACATTAATTACTTATTACAGGATATCTATAAGACAAAGTTTCTAAGTGACCCGCTTAGATATAAAAAGGAGATTGCTATTGCCGGAGGTGTAGAAAAATTAATTTGGAGTTGGTTAGGGCAGGAAGAAAAATTCCGTAAACGAAAAGAAGCGAAAGGAGGTTAAAAATGTATAAATATACATTAATAAATGAACATGCTTCAAGTGATAAATATGGTAATTGTGAATTGTGCGGTGAATATGTTGATAATATCTATCACCAACGTGAATTTAAAAAATTTGAATTTGGATATTTTATAAATAAAGAATTATGGGGTCATAAAGATTGTCTAATAAAAAACCAAAAGGGGGTTAATGATGATTGAATATTTAAAATGTGTAGGAATATTTTTCTGTATATTTTCAATGGTACATATCTTACATAGGTTGACGATAGATGATAATGAAGGTTGGGAAGGAACGCTTTTTCAAGTAATGGGATATTTTTTAGGTGGTGTATTTTTATATTTGTTAATCAATTTAATTAGAGTTTTTTAATGAAAGGAGGCTAACATGAAAACAACCGAAATCCCCGTCTACTGCTGGCATTGTGGTAAACGATTCACTATCGAGATTGCCAATGTTTATGCCGGCCATTTGTTTTGTAGTGAGGAACATAGGATAGCGAATATGAAAGAGGAAATAAAATTAGAGAAAAGAAGAAGGGAGGATAAGAATGAAAATTGAAAATGACGATTGTAAAAATTGTAAATGGTTTGAGAAAGCAAATTATATTAATTTCTGTAATAATTCAAAGTTTGGATTTGTAGTTTTGCCGAAAGGTATTTACCATAAATGTCCAGATTGGACCAGAAAAGGAGGTGAAAAAAGTGAATAAGATACCGTATTTTGAAACGAAGGTAGTGAAGGTGAAGAAGGAGGAATGTCATCATGATGAGGTTATATGGAAAAAAGGGAACTTTAGATGTAATCATTGCGGACGAAATTTATTAGTCCAAAAATACACTAATGGAAAATGGACATGGATAAAAGATGAGAGCAATCCTAAAGGCAATTATGTTAACGGCGAGAACCTCGAAAAGATAAAGTTTCCGTGCTTCTGTAGTTATGTTCACGCACTTACTAAAAAAAAGCATTATGCAAAAATAGACAAAGGCTGGGATGATATAGCCTATAAAGAAAAATACATAATGTCTAAAATTTCTAATGAAATTACCAATTGTATTGTAGCTACGACAGAGCCAGTTTCTGAATTGAGCATTTTATATGAGGATATTTCCCTAAAAAAATTAATCATAAATCTTAATATCCACATCCTGAAAGGCAAAATAATAATATTTGAGGAGGAATAATAATGGGCAGTAAACTTATTGGGGCAAGGATACAAACCGACAAAGTTAAGATAATCGAAACGTATAAGAGTGGTGTTGATATATTAGAACTTGCAGATCAATGTAATGTTTGCGTCAATACCATGTGTCATAAATTACATATATGGGGAGTAAAGATTAGGGATGGCGACTGGCATAAGAAAAAATATATACCAAAACAGAAATTTAGCCCCGAATTATTAGCACAAAGAGCGATAAATACCCGAATCAATGATGATCCAAAGAAGGGGATACAATATGTCAAGTTCGGAAAGGCTACGCGACGGGATCAGTATTTGATCCACAATATTATTAATCGTCCG
>Ga0307376_10002115_pt1 | contig 20037 bp, 32 predicted proteins | sample TR2MG_FD_202536 | JGI IMG/M metagenome (GOLD analysis project Ga0307376, IMG submission 202536) | Soil microbial communities from Risofladan, Vaasa, Finland - TR-2 | ecosystem: Environmental > Terrestrial > Soil > Coastal area > Acid sulfate soil | place: Finland: Risofladan, Vaasa | collected...
CCCAAGTACGAGGAGATGATCGGTGAGGTCGAACTCGACGATGCTTTCTACGCCTGTTTCGTTGATCTAACGAGCAAGTCCAACTTCAAGGATGAAAACGGCCGACGACTCCGTAAGGGCGTCCGCAAGCACACGGCGATCACCCGGTTCTGCTGGCACCAGACGGCCTTCACTTGGAAGCCCTACAAGCTGCTGACGGCGCTCAAGAAGTGGTCGAGCCATTTCAAGATCAACGCCCATGCGTGCTTCGACACGGACGGCACGATCCTGCTGCTGCACAACTTCTTCTACTACCTCTGGACCGCCAACGCCTTCAACAAGGACTGCCTGTCCTTTGAGGTCATGGGCAACTACGAGGGGATTCTCGGATCGGGCCAATGGTACAAAGGCGACAAGTTCGGTCGGGATCGTCCCAAGCGGATCCAGATCATCCGGTGCCGCCAAATGATCAAATGGCTGCTGGACCCCGAGCAAGGCCCAGCCGATGACAAGCTGCCCAAGCCGTTGTTGGAGTGGCGCGAAGCCTGTCGCAAGAACGGCAACCCACTCAAGTGGAACAACACCCATCGTGAGGCCACCGACAATCGTGGTGGCGACTGCGGCTCGGAGCTTTGGTACCACGTTGGGGTTTGGGGCATCGAGAAGAACGATGCTTTGACGCACGGACCCAAAACGGGCAAAGGCATGGACTTGCCTGATGTCTGGTGGCAGAAACCTATCGTGCCCCCGCTCCCCCTGGAGTAATCAATGCAACTCGATCTCGGAACACAAGGTATCGTCGCTGGCGCCCTCTACGACTTCCTGGGGCACCTGACCTCGTTGGATCGTAATCTCGTCGTCGGAGCGACGGCAGAGGCAACTCCTGCACTCGACGAACTCGTCCGTTGGGCACATCAACGTGGTCTTCCCCTCGACAGCCAGTACCTCAATGTGCGGGTCCGAGATTGGGACCAAGCTCCTGAGAAGCCGACCCTTCAAATGCTTGCATCCACTGGCATGGATCAGCAGCGGACGATCATGGGTGCCCTGGCGGATTTCGCCGATTTCTCTGATTCCCAGACCGTGACGCCCAACCAGCGTCGGAACTGGGGTAGTTTGTTCAAACGGTGGGCCGTTCGCAAGGCTTTGACCGTATCGAACCCCCAGGTCCACTGGAACTTCAAGCAGTGGCTCTGAGGGGTACAATCAACGATGCGCCCTGCTATCGTTGAGAGCCCCTTCAAGACCGCTGAGATTGTCCTTGCCAACGGCGAGACGGCCTCCATCGAGGAGGCCAAGAACATCGAGTACGCCAAGGCGTGCTGCCTCTGGGCGCTAGATCAGTGCTACTCGCCGTATGCGAGCCACCTGTTCTTCACCCAGTTCCTCGACGACAGCATCCCTGAACAGCGGAAACTAGGCATCGAGGCCGGGATCACCTGGGGGAGTGCAGCCGATGTGCGGATCTTTTTCGTGGACCGCGGGTTCACCGAGGGGATGGTCTACGGCTACAAGGCATCCAAGACGCTCCCACAGCGCATCAAGGTCGTCAAACTAGGCGGGGACTGGGATCTGGGCTGGATCACCGGAAAGCCCCTCTGGAGCGATGTCCTGGGGCGCCTGGACCTGCGCACCTGACGCTTCCCGGTTTTGCGTCTATCTCTGGGCCATTGGTGAATGGCGCAGGAGACTCCTATGGACCTTTCGCAGTTGGCGAAGCGTGTGGCGTCAGCCCACTTAGAGAAAATGGCTTTCAACAAAGAAAATCCTTCAGACCTGCTTCGCCAATTGGTGAAGATCATGGAGAAGGAGTCCAAGGACGCCGAGGGCAAAGGTAAGAAAGCACTCGACGATGCCATGAGCCGGGTCCGAGGAATCACCAAGGTTGTCCAAACCGCTTGGGACTCCCGCAAAGAGGAATAGGCCATGTCTCTCTCCAAAAAGATTGCTGCTCAGTGGATCCGCAAGCAGGCGACCCCGGCCATGTTGCGTGTAGTCCTGCAAGAGCTTGAGAACCTCCAAGAACTTTCCGACAACCTCACCGAGATCGAAGATCAGGTCCACCAGACCTTCAAGATGGCAAAGGCCATCGACCCCGAGGTGAAGTCCCAGTTCGATGTGCTCAAGAAGGCCATCGAAGGTCTGAAGCAAGCCCAAGCCACAGGGAAAGCCGTCGCCATCATCCTGAAGCACTACCCCGAAGACAAGACAGCCCAGCGGGCGGCCAAGGATGCGGCCGTGATGATCAAACGGTTCCAGAAGCACGAGGCGGAAGCCCGCAAGATCATTTCGCGGATCTCCAAGAAGGAGATGCCCCCGGCGCTCAAAAAGATGTCGGCCTCCTTGGCCCGGATGCTTCAAGCTCGCCTCACGGACCCCAAAGCGTTGCAAGTTACATGGTGGCAGGAAGAGGAGAAGGATTACAGGACAGGGCAAGAAGGGGTGAAATACCTTGTCTCGTTCCGTATCCCCGCCAATGAGAGAATGTCCGGCGTAGGGTTAGCAGAGAGCACTCAAAAGCCTGGGGTGTATCCGGCCGACGACAGAACCTTCTACTCCAATGAAAAACCCACGACCGCCAAAGCAGAGGTCGCCAGGTTCTTGGAGAACCTGAAAGGGAACCCGCTCATCAAGGGCGAAGGGGACCGGACCAAAGCCCGCGTTCAAGCTGCCACCCAACTGTACGACGACATCAAGTACAGTTGGGATCGCAACTACCGGGGCGACGCTCGTTCGGAGATGGACCCGAAGGGCCTTTCGATGGAGTTTACGAACCGCTCCATCCCTCACGACTCGTATGCCGCGCCCCACGAAGTCGAAGATGGGCTGGACCGTGAGGCCGACACGATCATGCAGTGGCTTGGGCCCATCCTCACAAGGCACAAAGGATTGGTCAAAAACCATTCGTTTGATGCCGGCGAAAAAGGCTACATGACCCTCTACATCGAACTGAACTGATGCGATGGCGGGCATCAACCCAGAGCAGGAAGCCGCGAGACTTGCGTACTACCAGTCTCGCCGCAAAGTCGGTCGCTACCTGAACCGGAATCTCTCCTTCTACTCTGGTGCGCCGTCTATCCCGCAGAGCTTCACGGGCAACCTTTTGCTCGTCGCCGGAGGAACTGGCCCCGGTGCCAAGATCCTCAACGGCATCGAGCCATTTGTTCCGACGCCTCTTCCGTGTGAAGAACCCATCATCACGTCGTTGGTGACGGCCATCGGAGATGATCTCAGTGTCACCGTCCTCTACAATGTGGAGCCCGGAGATGTGTACGTCTTGTTCAACACGTCGGACGGAACGACGCTTCCGATTCTCAGTGTGATTCCCGTCGTGGGCGGGGTGGTTGTGACTTTCGACGACGACTCTCCGCCGGCTACTCCGGGGTCGTACACGTTCAAGATCATCCGGGCCGGCAACCTCGACTGTTTCACCACACGATCTAACGTCTTTCAAATCTTCCCAGCCGTCTGTCTCATCGTGGTCACAGGCATGAGCGGGGACGGGGTGTTCCCCAACTTCCCTCTGATCCCAGGCTCTTTGGGCCATTCCGTAACGGTGACGGGATCGGGGTTCTTGGCGGGGCCTTTGACCATCACCATCGTCAACAACTTCCCGCCGTTCAACACTCTGATCCCCACGCTCATCACGGTTGTTGACGACAACACCATCACCATCGACTTCGATGCACCTTTCTCTGATGGCTTCTACGAAGTTACGGTTGCCCTTACCTCCGACCCAACGTGTTTTGGTGTCGCTCCCGGCAGCATCGGCGTCATCGGCGTGTAGCCCAGATGTCTACTCTCCCTCAACGTCTTGCCCGGAAATGGCTGCTGTCCAAGACGCCAACCCAAATGGCGTTGGATGACTTGCATTTGCCAGTATCCGATGTCCGGTTTGAGCGAGCGATGGAGATGGCTGCCAGGTACATGGGTGGCAAGTATCGGAACGGCACCATCCGGTTTCCGTATCGGTTTCGGGATCGGACGTTCCCACAAGAACTCACGGTGCTCTATCGCAAGATGCCGTGCGGCTTCTTGAATGGCCAATCCGATGGGACTCCGTGTGTGTCGTTCGACGTGTTCCCCAATGTCGGGGGAGACCCGCGACGTAGCAAGGTCTACCGGAGCTTTCCCGCTGGTTTGAAGAACTCCAAAACCCAGTTCGGCAAGTTCCTGGGATGGCTTCGTATTGTGGGAGATGCTGTTCGTCGATACGTTGCCCAAGCTCAAGCCGGACAAGATCCACAGTTTGCGAGAATCGCCATGAGAGACCCAGAACAATCCGACGCGTCCTACCGCCAAGAGAAGAAGTTGATGGCGGACCAAATTCGGGAAGATGCCAAGATCCCCTATGCACTGGGGGACCAGAAAGGCGGAGCCTTCTTTGACAGCGTGGCGCGCTACGTGGACCGCCAGGGGATCGGTATGTTCGGGCCGTCCCCCAAGCAGTGGCAGGTCATGCGGGCAATCGAGAAGAAGCACAAAAAGTATTTCGACATGCGCCCGAGGTCCCGTGGCGTCGCCGAAGCCCGCAAGGACGCCGAGGAACAAAACAAGCCGGACGCCAAAACGGAGAAGGACCCAAACAAGGACCAGAAGATTCGGGTCCTCGACCAACTCATGTCGAGGAACCCGAGCAACTCCTTCATCCGCAGCATTCGTGACCAACTTGCCAAGGGGAAACACTTGAGTGAGAATCAACTCAAAGCCGTCCGGCAAACCCTCTACAAGAACCGGATGCGTGCTGAAGCGGACCAGTTCCGGGCCGCTGCGAAACGCGTCGCCGCTGAGTGGTTAGCAAAGCAATGAGCCTCCCCGTCTACATCGGAGTCTTCCTGACCCCCTCCGCCCGGCAGCAACTCCTGCGGGATTTTCCTCCCGTGTACGAAAATGTGTTCGCGGATCATGTCACGCTGATTTTCAAACCCAGCGAAACTGATCTACGTCAGTTCGACCTTGGTTCAATAGTTAGGCTCAAGGTGGTTGGATACGCCCAAGATCAGAATGGGACGGCGGTAACGGTCGATCTGCCACAGGAGATCGAAAAACATTCCCAGCGAGACCCTCACATCACCATTTCGACGGGTCCTGGCATCAAACCGTTCTACTCCAACAAGTTGATCTCCAAGTCTTCCAACATCGAGCGCGTTTCGCCCAAGTCCTACCAGGGCGTCATCGACACGTTTCCGCGGGGAACGCGTCAAGCCAGTGCAAAGAACGTGGCGGAGCGATGGTTGGCGAAACACAAGACCTGATTCGTCGGATTGCCCACCAGTGGCTTCGTCAGAAGGTCGCCGACCTGAATCCACCACTGGGGCATCCTGGTGGGACGTGCCATGTGGTCGAACGTATCGTTGAGGAAATCCACAATCCTCGACTTGAGACCCAACTCGTCGAAGAAGTCCAACGGGGCAACGCTTTGTCCAACCCCGAGGCTCGTAAAGTCTACGACCCGGAACGCGAACGGGGTGCTTGGAAGTACAAGCTCCTGCTGACGCCCCACGCTCAGTACCGCATGGATTTACGTGGGATCTCTGTTCCAGAAATCCGGGCTGCACTCGACAACTTCTTCCGGGTGATGAACGACGAGCGGTCCAAAGGTGATACGGAGAAATGGGACCGTTTCAATCGGGGCCTGAAGATCGAGTGGCACGACAAGCGCACGAACACGTTTTTCGTGTTCACGGGTGGACGCAACGAAGTCACGGTGATCACGACGTACAAGCCCGGAGAAGCCGACCCTCCACCGGCTCGTTCTTGTAACGTCTAGGGGTCTTCGTTTTCTTCGTTCTGGTATTCCCAGATGAAGTCGATGGCATCGTCGTTGAGATCAAGTTCTTCGGGAATCCGAAGAACTATGGACCTTCCGATGTGTCCCCGGCAGTAGCAAACGAACCCCACTTCGTCGTTCTGGGGGAACTCAAAAAAGCCGAAATTGTCGTGGGCCCCGTGTTGCCAAACGAACGAAAGTAGCTCGTGCTCGTTTGAACAATCGAGGGTGATGGGGACCAGTTCGGAATCGTAGAGGTTCCAAAAGATGCTGTGAGCGCGAGGGAACAAACCCCCCTCGTCGTCCAGGCTGTGTGTGACGCACCTGAAGCCCACCTGACCCGACAGCGGGGCATTGGCGGTGAAAACCTCCCAGCCCTTCGCCTGGAGGCTCCTCATGGCTCTCACGGCGTCTTCACGGGTGCGCATGACCGTGTAGGTGTGCTCCGGCTCCGGCATCGGCCCCTACAAGGGGAATCCTATAGGCGCGTGCGTTGCGCATGTGGGTAGGTGTCGTTTGAGGGCCGTTTAGGGCCTTTGTGTAGAATCCGCACGCGGCTTGTGGAGTGACTAAGATGAACACCGCACCCGAAACCACCGCCCAAATCGCCACCTCCGACTCCGACGCCGTTCGTGAGTACGTGATGGGGGGACGCTCCACTTTCACCGTCGTCTCGGTCAAGACCCAGGCGCGCTACACCTTCCGCGTTCGGATCCCCACCGTTCGGGCCCGTAACAAGGCGGCCGGTGAGACCATCGAGCAGTACCGCGACCGCAAGGCCGCCGCGCTCCAGGGTCCTCGCACCGTCGAGGCCATGACCGGCAGCGACAACTACTGCGACTACACCGCCATCGGCACCATCAGCGCCGAGGGGACTTTCACCGAGAAGTCCTGGGCCCCCCGCAAGGTCGAGGGTCGCAAGGCCGGATTCGTCTGGTTCTGGATGGCACTCAACGAGGCCGCTGAGAAGCTCGCGCAGTGCGAAGTCTGGCACGACGGCCACTGTGGCTGCTGCGGCAAGAAGCTGACCGTTCCCGAGTCCCTCTCCACCGGCATCGGCCCCATCTGCGCCATCATCCGGCACAAGGATTACAACCCCCTGGACCTGACCACCCACCTGGGCAAGTAGCCCACCCGGCTCCGGCCCCCGCAAGGGGTCGGGGCTTTCCGAGTTTCACCATGACTACCATTCTCATTCTCACCAACCTTGTCACGCTGGCGCTGCTCTGGCGCAAGAACGAAGCGTGGTGCGACCTGATGAACAAGAACGCCCAACGGGATCTCGATGAGGGACGAAGCGGCACCTTCTACGTCTAGGAGAATCTCACCATGAATGACCATCAGATTTTCGCCGAGAACATGCACCTTCTCTCAAACGGGGAGCCGGTGACGCTCATTCAGACCATCGACTACATCCGTGAGTTGCGGATGGTGGCTCAGAGTGAGGCTGACGCTCACATGGCCTACGACCCCGAAGGTCACACTGAGAACCTGTGTCGAGTCTTCCGAGCGAAAGCTGACGAACTGGAAGCCGACATGGAGCGCCGGATAGGATGGTGCTGACATGCGACTGATCAACTGGCTTGCCGACAAGCTCTATTTCCCCGGTTGGACGATCCATCCGTTCCTTCTTTTCGCCCTGCTCGTGGCCCTGGTGGCTGGCGTGGTGGGCCTTTTCATCGGATGGGTGGTCTGACATGGGCGGCGTAATCGGATTCACCCTTCGCCGAGCGGACGGCACTGACCAGCGCACGGCGCGTTGGACAAACCCGTTCAGCCACATTCTCATGGACCCCAAGTTCATCGAAGGCCCTGACTCGTTCTGGGACGAGATCATGGATCAGAAGGAATACGAGAAGTGGGGGATGCTCGCGCCCATCAGCTACGGGCTCATCGTCATCGACTACCAAAGCAAGACCATCCTGCATTCGCAGGGCTACTCCGCGATGGTGAAGATGCTGCCGGGAGAGTTCAGCGACCAACCGATGCACACGGGCGCACAGGGATGGCCCGATGAGCGTGTGCTCAAGCTGATTGAGCAGGGCCGTGTGACCCGCGAGCAGTTCGACGGAGCCAAGTGGATCAAGCCGATGCTCGACCACGAGATCAAGTCGTGGGAGGCCGAGCGTCAGCGATGCAAGGATCTCGGCTACCCTGCTTTCATGCGAAGTCAGTATCCCGTCGATATGTCCCCTTGGACAGTGGAGCGTTTCGACGAGGGTGCTCCCGGGTTACGTGAAATGAAAGCCCGGCTCACGGAGTTGGGGTTCAAGTTTACCGAAGACGAGGAAACCCATTGGGCGGAATTCTTTGCCGAATGGGACGAAGAGAACGAAGACGAGGAGGCCGTATGACCACTCATTTTGCGCTGTACCTGCTCTTGACGCCGACGATGGTAGCGAACGGAGCACCTATCCAAACCCCCGCGATGTTCCAGCCCGCCACGGACTTGTCCGAGGCCGAAGCTCTCTACAACGAAGGCCAAGTGCTCTACGAGTCGGCCGATTACAACGGCGCCATCGCCAAGTTCACCGAAGCTCTTGGAGAGGCCAAAAACGCGGGCTCACAGGATTTCCGCGTTCGGGGCATCCTGCTCTACAACATCGGCAAGGCGCACATCAAAGCCTACGAGATCGACAAGGATCTCAGCCATCTGCGACAGGCCCGGAGCATCTACAAGCAGTTCATCAAGGATGCCGACATCGAGGCCATGTTTGAGCAATTCAACCCCGAGGATGTCTCCGACGCCCGCAAAGAATTGCGTGCCTTGGAGCTTCGCCTGGAGGGGTTGGAATCCACCGAAAAGCCCGAGACGCTTCCACCTCCGCCGGCTCCCATCGAGGCACCCGTGGATTGGAAGAAACCCCGCAACACGGGGATCGGTCTGACGGCTGTTGGATCAGTGGCATTGGTGGGTGGCGTGGCTGTCCTGGCCTTTGGATCAACGCTGGCCCCTGGGGCCGAGTCCGAAGTCAACAAGCTCGCCAATGCCGGGGTTCCTCAAGACCACCCGGCCTGGGCCGAGGGGGACAACTACATCGAGTCGGAGACCAAGCGAGGCCGGACGCTCATGGCCGTAGGGGGCACCCTGGCTGGCGTGGGGCTCGTGGGAGCCGGAGTGGGCATCGCCTATCTCGTGAAGGCCAAGAAGCTCAAGGGGGGTCGTGTGTCGCCTACGGTGGCACTGATGCCGACCTTCTCCGGTATCGTGGTGAGTGGTCGATTCTGAGCTTCTGCCCACCAAAGACTTGATCGCCTGGGCGCGGGACAACTGTCCTGTGCCCGTGGCGTCGTTGCCCCGGACGTTCGCCGAAGCCAAAGCGGCCTACGATGACGTGGACGGCCGTTTGGGGGACGATGCCGAGGGCGATGCGTTTTTGTCCAAAGCCCTATGGATGGAAACAACCATCCGATTGGCCCAACTGGGCTGGACTGTTGAACATTTTGAGGATGTCCGATGGCCCATCAAGGGTCGGGGGAATCTCAATGCTCTCCTGTCCGGGATCTGACGGTGTAGAAAACGCAGAGGCCCTGTGCATAGGGCAGTGGAACCTTTCACCCATGCACGTACCCTCGTCGCCGGTAAGACCGTCCTTTTCGTGTCAAACCGCTGCGATCCCCAACTAAAGCGCAAGCTGGAAAAGACCTTCGGCGTCAAGCTCGACTGGAAAGTAGTCGAGAAGATGCGGGAGATTCAGGCCGTTTGCGCCCGGATCAGTCATGGCCGCTACGAGGCCGTGTGGGTCCAGACCAGCTTCATCAGCCACAAGACCGACAAACTCATCAAAGACGCATGTCGGGGAGCCAGTGTCCCCTATCTGCCCGTCAACAAAGGGCGGCCCAACGCCGTAGCCCAGAGCCTCGTCGATTCACGGTGAGGCTTTTTCTCGTACAACACTTGGAGACACAAACCAATGCAACTCGCATCCCTTTTCAGCAAAGACAAGACTGGTGCCACGTTGGAGTTTTTCTCCCCATCTGAAATCCGTCATTTGGGCGGACACCGTGGGAGAAATGGTCAACTGGCGGACTTGGACCTTCCCACCGAATTCGACGGACTGCGAGAAGCCCTTGGGCTCCCTCCACCGGGACCGGAGACGTTGCGAATTGCTTTCCAGCGTGAAGGCACCCGTAGCCGAAGCGTGCGCGGATCTTTCCACCACCATGGGTTGACCGAGTACAACCACGAAACCAACCGGCATGAACTGGCGACCGACATCCAGTGGGGCAAGGCCGTCATCAAGATTGGCTACCCCGACCTACTCCGTCCTGACCCACAAGGTTGCACGCTCACCGAGTACCGACGCCACGACATCAAGCTGCCCAAGACGCCGCTCACCCTGAAGTCGGGCATCGCCATCAAGAACGTCGAAGTCGTCAATTGGCCCAACGCCGAGCGTTACCAGAACAATGCCATCCCCGGATGGGACAACTGCAACCCCGTCGGTGTGCAGATCGAGTGGAACGGAAAAACCTTCTGGGTTCACACGAACATGACCATCGCCGAAGCCATGTTCGGCATCCACATCGACCGACAGGGCAAAGTTGCCACGGCCGACGGAACCGTCTTTGACTCGTTCCCCGCGCTCTCGACATACCTGGAACGTGACAGCTACAACAACAAGTCCACGGGCGCGTTCGACTTCACGTTGGAGGATTACAGCGACCTCCGGGGACTCCACGTCGGCGAACAGAGCATGAACAACCTGCTCCACGCCAAGGCGCAAGAGGGGAACTACAACAGCACGGATTCAATGAAGAAGCCGGGGCTCACGAAGTTCTACAAGGCTGGCAACATGGCCGCGCTCGGACAGGAGTTGTTCGACAACGGTGAGTACATGGCCTGGATGGCGTTCCGCTCCCTGCTCAAGAAGGGCGGCAAGGCCGTTCGCAAGGTCAAGGTCAGCGCAGTCGTCAACCAGGAGTTTGCCGGCATCACGACCGTCAAGGAACTGAAGGCCAAACTCGACGTGTTTCAGGAGAAATCCTGGGACGACGCCATCGAGTCGTTCCCGTTCTTCGCATCGAAGCGCAAGGAGACTGTTCGGAAAGACACCGACCGGGCCATCCGCAAGCGGGTTCAGGATCTCGACGAGATCGAGTTGGATCAGAACAAGTACCCGCTCACCTACGCGGCGCTCACCGAGGGCGAGATTCCTCTGCCGGCCATCTTCCCCGGCCAGGAGACGTATTTCCTGACCAACGACAACTGGGACTTGTGGGAGGAAATGCTCCAGAAGTTCCCCGAGGAAACCCTCAAGTGCGCGAAGGAAGCCGCCGCCCGCAAAAACTACGAGCGGGACCTCATGTCCTACTTCTACTTCGTGCTCTACCAGCTTCCCGAGTACCTGGAGAAGCAGACTGGCTACGCCTGGACCTGTTCCCCTCGTTTGGTGGAAAGTCAGTACGAGCTTGAGCCCCAGGCCGTCGAGGAGGATCGTGGTGTCATCAAGCAACGGTCGGCTCTCACGCCGGTTGCCGACAACAAGAAGCACCACGTCGTTGTCCCCTACTGCTCGATGGCAGTCCACGGTCGCATGACCACGTACTGCTACGCGCACACGTACAACGTCCTGAGTCGAGGCATGATGTTCGATGGGAACGTCGTGACCAAGGATGTCGAGGAGAAGCTGAACGGCAAAGACGACTACGGTCTCATGTTCTACACGCTCACTGGATCACACACGAACCGGGGCTACCCCACGTTCCTGATCATCTTTGAGCGTCTCAAGAGCAAGGGCAAGACTCGCGTTCACTTCCACCGTGTTCACCCGATGCGTTCCAAGGACGGCGACCGCAACCCCATCAACAACTGGATGAAGGTCGCGTACAACTGGATGATCGGCAACGTGAGCACCGCCGACATCGCCTTCCAGCAGGGGGACTTGGCGTTCATCCGGGTGCCAGCGGCGAAGGCAGCCAAGATCGACTTCACCGGGGCCGGGACCGTCACCGACTGTGACTCTCACTGCTTCGCAAAGGCGGTCCCGTACCTGCCCTACGATGGCAAAAAGAAGCACGTTCTTGGTCACATCCAAATCGAAGGCCAGAACATGCTCAACCACCCCGAGCACGACAACGTGCCCATTCGGGTCGAAGGCATCTTTGAGGTTCGGCAGTGTCGCTCCTGGGAGGCCAACCCGAAGGGCGTCTGGACGCTCAACTTCGACTAGACCATGACCACCATGACCAAAGAACGCATCGGCAAGGTCAGCTTCCAAGCAGAGGTTGGGTTGCTGTTGCGCAAACAGGTCAGGTTCCAACTGGAGGTCTATGCGAAAAAAGCGGGCCTCCGGTTGGAACTCATGGAAAACAAAGGGTGGCTAGACAGCCAGTTCTATATCGAGTTGCATGGAGTCGAGTCCAAAGTGCTGCAAGCTAAAAGCGATCTCGACGCGTGGTTCGCTCAATTGGAACACATTTGAAAACTGAGGAAACCAGCATGAACTACACAATGACATTTGATTTTGGCGATTGGTCAAACGACGGCCACGGGCGCACGGAGACCGTGAACCTCATCGCCAACCATCCTGCGGACAAGATCGCCGAGGCGTATCACCTTGCGGCCAAGAAGGTGGGGTTCCAGTTCCACCAAGAGGTCGCCCGTGGCTACGGCGAACGCTCTTTCCCGGCTCAGAAGTTTCTGGACATGGGGATGGACCGGGACGAGGTGGCCTACGAGAACGACCCCAACGACGAACCCGAGAAGTGGACGGTGGGGTGGGCGGAGCACATGGTCGTGTTGTTGGAAGGCTACATCAAGCAAGCGTTGCCTGATCTGGAGTTGAAATTCGCAGACAAGAAGCACCGGCCGCCCAACCTTCGTGAGTACATCTCTGGGAGTGAACAGTTCGGTTACGGGATGTTCGACTAGACCATGCGGGTTGACCCCAAAGGAAGGCGCTACGACTGCATCATCGAAATGGGAGGCATCTTTGGAAGTGCCAACGATGCGTTCGGAAGGGCAATCGAGCGGACTACTGATGAAGGGCGGCCCGTTCGGTTCGTTTTCCAAAACCGGGTGTTTGAAGTCTATCCGGGTGAAGACATTACGGATGTACTTTGGGAACTGAGAGCTTGGATAGACCGCGACATGGAGTAAGGAACCACATGGCATTGGACCGTTTCATCACGTTCCCCAAGGGGAAGAAGCCAAAGAAGAAGCAAATCGAGTTGGTGGTCCGCAACTTCTTTGGCGAAGCCGCTACGATTGAATGGGACCAGGACAGATGGACCGTCTCGTTGCCCGGCAAACCGACGTGGACGTTTGAGGGCATCGAGCCCGACATGATAGCGAGGGTGCGGAACACCGAGCGGTGGATCGAAGTCTACCCAACGGGAACCCTCGACATCATCACGCGCCGGGCGGACGAGTACACCAACACTCTGGCCCAGGGTCTTGCCGAAGTGTTTGCTCGCTATTGGGAAGGCGAACTCGACGACGGTTCTTGACCGTGGGACACTCGATTTGATGGGTGAGACGTACCCCGATACCAAGACCTTGCAGCATATTCTTGCCACGGCCAAGAAGGGCGGTATGCGTTCAGACATGGTGGATGCGCTTTTGTATGCCGCTCAGACGATAGATGCCACACCCCTCAACCTTGAGGGGTTGCTTCCGGTCAAAATCAACGACTGGCCGTGCATCATCGAAGCCGGTGCCCAACTCGGCGTCTTCTCGGACATTTGCTACGCCATGCGTAATTGGGCCGACGAGGAGGAGGTCCCGGTTCGGTTCACCTACCTTCTGAATGTTGCGGAGAGCGGGGGAGAGTACGTCATCGCTCCGGGCGAAGACCTGACATTCCTGCGGCAAGCGGAGCAGAAAAGGGAAAACCGATGATTTCGGACTACGCAAAAATGTTGGAAGGCGACATCGTGGATTCCCACACGTCGGCGAACCCTTGCGGCGAGATCCCGTTGGGCGATCCGCAATACACGGTACTCAAAGAGCGAGAGTCGCAATGGCCGTGCATCATCGAAGCGGGAGACATCCCGGATCCGATGACGTTAGATACCGCCAACAGAATGGCCCAAGCGGAGGCCGACGATGAAGGAGTCCCCGTTCGATTCTGTTATCAGGGGGCGGGCTTCATCGCTTACCCCAACGCAGGAATCAAGGCGGATCCTGCGATACCGATGTTCCATCAGACAGCGGTCACGTTCACAGGGGGCCAACGCGGTGGCAAGACCTCTCGCATGAAAGCGGACATGGAGAAGACCCTCATGGAGATTCTGGCAAAGGATGGCGGAGACCATGAGTAAGAAGACTCGACCTGGCCCCGGTGTCCCGATCTACAGGATGCTGGGCAACTGTGTCGCGCCGTACTTCATCCGCCCACACAGCATCCTGTACGGCATGGACGGCACCGTCTGGGTGTGGCACGAGGCGCAGGCGTGGATCGAGAATCCTCCGCCTGACGCTACCGTTGAAATTCGTCGCAAGGCGAAAGACAGATGGTTCGTCACCATCCCCGACGACGTGTCCATCAACGCAGGGGACCCCGAGGCCAGTTGGGTGCCTGTCGAAATCTACGAAGAAACCCGCGTTCGCCTCAACGAGCAACCGTTCACCGCCGTCGTCGAAGGGATGCAAGGCATGGGCACAGCCTTTGCCGATCTCGGTGAAGCCTTCACTGGTGCGAGTCGTGCAATTGCCAGCGGATCACGGACGATGGCGACGATGGGCGGAAAGAAAGGTCGAAAAATGGTGATGGTCCCCGTCGTGGACAAAACCGACGGTGAGATCAAGATCCTGTCGATGAGCGAGGAGAAGGCGAAGAAGCTCAAGTACCTCGCCGGTCACTCCATCGCCGAAATCGTCATGGACGAACTGCCCAACGGGACGATCTCGTTCGACGAGGATGGCAACCAGACGTTCAAATCCATGGGCGATGAGATCCAAGAGATCCTCGACGAAGACGACGGGACACCGACGCTCAACGTCATGGACATACTTGCTAACAAGTTTGAGCCAAACCCGAAGCGATGATCACTTCTTCGATTTGGCTGGCTCATCTTCGGGTGGTGGCTCAGTGGGCGGCCGGGTATCCTTCACCAATTGGTGAACAATCCCGATCTGCTTTTCGATGCTATCCACTTGGATTTCGATTTCTTCAATCTTGGAAGCGTTGTCGCGGGAATTGAGTAAATCGGTGAGTAGGGCGTTTACGCGTTCCAAGCGCCGATCCTGACTTTCGACGCGGGCCTCCAGGGCCTTGTAGAGCGAGTACAGGCCCACATCCGCCATCAGGAGTACACCCAGGATCACCGCGAAGGCGCCCCTCACGATGCTCCTGACACGCTCTCGGGGGCTATTCCTGTTCTCCCCCCCGTTGTCGCCGCCACCGTCGTCAAGCTCGGCTGAGTTCGTGGGTTCGATGGGCTCTGGGGTAGCGTTTGTCATGGCTCTCTATCTGTGGAACGCCATAGGCATATTCTGGCTATCACTGGCCCCTGAGTAGAAGACCGTGGGCATCCCACCGATACCACCGTTCCCTCCGCTGCCGTACCCACTGCCGCCAGGGTTCCAAATTGCCCCTTCGCACATCCTCACGCCACCCGTGGAGGACCAGTGTTGCCCGTCCTGCATTTTGTGCTGGTTGGATTGCCTGATTGCGCAAAAAGTCATGCGTGAAGGGTGCTCTTGGGTCATCAACGTCAACTACAAGATTTACTACATCAAATGGCGAGATGTCTCCCCACGACCGCCGTGGACACGGCAGGTTTGGGACATCTTCCAGATACTCCCCGAGGTTTGTGGGTGTCCGTCACAACCTCGATGGCTCGGATGGCAGTGGTGTTGGGCTGATGTCATCAAGACCATCAAGGGTTCCATATTCAAGCATTGGGTAAACTGCTTTGAAGGGCCCGGAGGCATCGTCGTTGCCGACGGCACCAACGCTTTCCAACCGGGGACACCCGGGCTTCCCCAAATCGGTCCCGTCATCCGTCTCGATGCCGCAGATGACACAACGATCACCGAGGTCGGTGGGTTCATCTCCGAGTGGATGGACAAGAGCACCAACAACAATCACGCGGTTCAGAGTTCGGGGCCTAACCAGCCCGAGTTGATCCCAGCGGCACTCAACGGCTTGCCCGTCGTTCGGTTTGATCCAACGTCCCCGGCCTGGATGGACATACCCCTGAAGGCCACGGCGGACTCCCACTTGTTCGTCGTCGGCAATTTCACGACCAATGCTGTCTGGGTCCGCGGTACTTTTTTCAGTGCGGCTGGATTTGAGACGCCGTTCTCAGGCATCGAAGGGAAGGTGTACCAAGATGGATCGATCCAGACGGAAGGAACCCCTTTCGTTTTCCTGAACCCCAACGATCAGCCCATGCTTGGCACCAACCTGACTTCAGGCACGTTCGGCATTTGGGAGTTCACGGAGCTTATCTCCGGCACTGGGACCATCAAGATTGGCGTCAACGCGTTCGACACACAGGTGTTCAGCGGTAACACGAGCACGGACTTCTGGGATCCTGAAGCCGAGACGTTTGGGGAGCCGGTTCCCATCAAGGCCGCCATCGGTCGATCCAACTGGGGCGTAAACGGAGCCGTGAGCTTCGATTACCTCGACGGCGACATCGGTGAGCTACTCCTCTATCCCCGGCGTTTGGCCGAGGGTGAGCGGGTGCAGGTTCTCAATGCGCTACGAGCAAAATGGGGGCTTGGGGCTCCGTTACCGTTCCCGCCCAACCCTTGAGGGTACTATGTCATCCATGACCGACGCTGAATTCGTCACGGAACTCGCTCGACGACTCAACACGTTCCTTGAGCAAGATTCCGAGAGGGCCAACGGGGTTCTGGCTACCCCTATGCCCCATGTCGGATACGCCGGAGTAGCTCATTTCTTGGGTGAACTGGCGTTGCCGAAGGGAGCCTCCAAAGATGTGAACATGAAGGATTTGCAGGAGACTTTGTTCATGTTCCCCATCATCGCGGAGGAGCGTATTGTCCAATTTGAGGTCGTGACCGGAGTTGACCTGGCTCAAAGGGCTGCGGAAGCCCTAAAGCCGCCCGTTCACTGATCCCTGAGTTGGCGTACAATGGGTGGAGGGCCACCCATGAACAACCTGAAGATCAAGCTCACTTTCGCCGTTTGCCAGTTGTGCAAGCGGGCACTGATGCGGGTCCATGAACTGACGGTTGCCCAACGGTTGGAGAAAAACCCCAACACCAAGAACGGGGATTCCGATTTCAAGAAGCTCCACGGTCAGATGTGTATTCTGCCGATGGAGTTGAGTTGGGCAGAAGCGTTGCTCCTTGGGTGCGCCGTTCGGCACTACATGGAGAATGACCTTCGGGAGACGAACCCCGACTACAAGCGCGGCCAGGAACTCATGGCGGCACTGTCGGATTACTCCGACACGCACATGGCTGCGTCTCTGGAGACGGAGAAGAAGCTCCCGAAAAAGCGCGGGTTCTCCCAAGAAGAGAAGGACGAGATGTCTCGGTTTATGGGAGACGCGATATGGACCCGAAAGCGGGACGACATCTTCCGTGGGATGGTCGAGAGCGTCAACGTCTGGGGAGACATCGTGACGGACACGTATATCGATCCGGTCGTTCGGCCCAACCCAGGTTCTTTCCTTCCCAAAATGAACCGTCAAGACCGGATGAAGAAAGAAGGCGACGTAGATTTCCGCCGTTTCTCCAAAAAGGATTCTCAGCATTTGAATCCGGTGGCATCTCCGGCCGACACGGTTGCCGACTCGCGCAAGAAGAGTTACATCGCATAGCTTATGGGTATGTACGACACAGTGCTCGGGATTCCCGACGGCTACGACAGCCAGTTCAAATGCTGGGATTGTCTGATGCTTGAGTACAACGCGGGGGACGAGATTCCTCCGGTTGGGATTGCGAAATCGTACTCCATCGAACTCAGCACCATCGAGAAGAAGAACCCTCCGGGTTTTCTAATCGTGACGGACGGCCGACTCGTAAACCTGCTGGCACATGATCCAGCCCACGGTGCCCCCGTGTTCGACAAGTGGGGAAAGTACCTGGGACACGGCGGCCAGATGTTGGAGCGTCCCGTACATCCTATTGAGCAGGCTCTCACCAACCGTCCAATGATGAGTCCGTGGACGGTCAAAGAGGCGAAAGACAAGCTGAACGACGAGGAGGCCCCCGTGCATCCCGAGTACCGGGAAAAACGAGAAGTCCTCACCCATCAGCTTCGGCTGCGCCATGACTTCATGGTCAAGGTGAAACTTCCGCCTGATTTGTCCGAAAACGAAGCCGAGCGCCTCTCCTTGTGGATGCAGTCACTCCCGTTCGACAAATGAGACTCGTCGTCATCAGCGACACCCATTCGATGCACGCCAAAATCGCTGGCGGTGTCCCCGACGGAGATGTGCTCATCCACGGTGGAGACCACTGCGGTCAGAACAGCAAAGTCTCGGTCGGCGCGTTCTTGGAGTGGTTCGCCGCCCAACCCCACAAGCACAAGATCTTCATCGCGGGCAACCATGACGGGGCGTTTGAGAGAGACCCAGACTGGTGCCGCCAGGCCATCCAAGCCATCGACCCGAGCCTGATCTACCTTCAGGACTCCGGGCATGAGATTGATGGCGTGAAGTTCTGGGGAGCACCTTGGCAGCCCGAGTTCAACGCTTGGCATTTCAACTTGCCCCGTGGTCCTCAACTTGCGAAGAAGTGGGCGCTGATACCGAGAGACACGGATGTCCTCATTACCCACGGACCCCCGCATGGGATCTTGGACGTGTGTCCCGACGTAAATCAGGTGTTAGCGTCTCCGCAGATGATCAGCGTCGGGTGCGAGGAACTGGCGAAGACTATTCCGCGGGTCCAGCCAAAGGTCCACATCTTTGGTCACATCCACGAAGGCTACGGCACCCACGAGCAGAACGGGATCACGTTCATCAACGGGTCCAACGTCGATGGCACCTACAGGCCCGTCAATCCGGCCATAGTGTTCGACATCTAGGGTTCCGTTAATTCCTTCATAGGCTATCCCCTAGTGGGTAGTCGTGTCGGATGACAAGCCAGTAACCGCGCCGCAAGCCACACCAGGCATTGGTGGCGATACGACAATTCGGATCAACGTCAAGCACGTTTTGATCATTTTGGGGACGCTCATCACGATGGGATGGGGGCTCGCCAAGTATTTCTACGAGCAGACCCACAAAGACATCGACGAAGTGAAGGATGAGGTCAAGGAGTTGGAGAGAAAGCTGGAGGAGATGGACAAGCGCGTGGACAAACACGATGTCAAAATCTCTGCGCGTGAAGCTGAAGAAGGCATCAAGCAACGGTTCGCCGACGCGACCGGCATCAACCCCGATGAGATTCTTGGCCGTGGCGGAGGGGGCGGGTATGGGACGGGCACCGGAAGATTGCGTGGGCGGTCCAAGGGGGGCCGCCAACACGACCCTTTTGGCGAAGGTCCCCTGGCGGGGACTACTTGGGCTGAACTCGCGGAGAAATGTCGGAGCAACCCCGACATCCATTTGATGTTCCCACGCCAATGCGAAAACGCCATTCGTAGGTGGGAGCGGGGACATCAACGCGAACGTAAACGCCGCGAACACGAATTTTACGACGAAGCACAGATGTACGAAGCCCGAGGCGTAGGCGTGGCTCTGGTGTCTGAAGGGATACCAAAGAGCGGCGACCTAAGCACACGCCGGCAAGAACGTCGGGCGGAGCGGCGCCACGAAAGAGAAGAACGTCGGCGTAAGCGGAAGTGCAAACGAGACCACACGACGTGCCGGACGTTCCCCGCTGGATCAACACTCCCGCAGGCAAGTTCCTATCTAGCCAAGCTCCAGAACGCCGAAGCCGATTTGCGACAAACGACCTGAGTTTTGCGTAAAAGAGGGGTGAACCCTTTTGTCACAAATAGCGCGGTCAATGCGCGGTGTAGAACCCACAGGACTCTTGTGTAGGAGTCAAGATGAGCTACCACCGCTACGACCGAGACTACTGCGAGACCTACGGAGACTACGACGATGAGCCGGAGCCCGAGGAGGGCGAGGAGGTTCAGTCCCTCTACCGCGCCACCACGCACACGGCTCGCCGTGACCACGGGGACGGTCGCATCAAGAAGGGCGACCGCTACCGCCGCGTCGTGACGGGCGGCTACATCGTCGGAGGCGCCCGCTGGATGCGCGTATCCAAGTTCGTCCTCACGTCCCCAGTGGAGGTGGCTGCGTAATGGCGGTCGAGGTCAAAGAGCTTCGTCACCCCGGCACCGGGGAAGTCGAGGGGTTCGTGTTCCGGTGTACGACCGGCGGAACGGTTTTCGGCCCGGTCATGG
>Ga0307376_10002116_pt1 | contig 20035 bp, 17 predicted proteins | sample TR2MG_FD_202536 | JGI IMG/M metagenome (GOLD analysis project Ga0307376, IMG submission 202536) | Soil microbial communities from Risofladan, Vaasa, Finland - TR-2 | ecosystem: Environmental > Terrestrial > Soil > Coastal area > Acid sulfate soil | place: Finland: Risofladan, Vaasa | collected...
TGCGAGCACCCGCCCACGTCCCGCTCGTCTGTTGGCCTCTCGCATCCCCGTCACGGGACCTCTGCTCGTCTTGTCCCCCACATCTGGCATTATTCTGCGCCTGCCCCCCACATCTGGCGCCCGGCCTCATCACCCATGCCATGCGAGCACCTCCCTGGCCCGGCGCACCCACTGCGCCGCTCGCTCCCTCTCAGGCCATCGAATTCCCCGCCTTCCTGCGGGGCATCTCATACGATGAACACGCTCTCCTCCGCCGGCTTCTGTGACCCGATCGTGTCCACCTTCGCCACGCACGCCCCACACAGGTAATAGAAGCGCACGCTGTCTTCGTCCGGCTCCAGCACCTTGTTCAGTTTACCGCGCAAGGCCACCAGTTCCTTGGCCGTCAGGTAGCACTCGAACAGGCTGTATTGGGTCCATTTCCCAAACCCGCACAGCGTCTTGTGTACTTTGGTGCGCCGGCGATCGCTGGGAATGTCGTAGGCCACCACGTACAGCGCACGGTCCGGCTTGCCACGTTGCATCGCTATCTTACCACAAACGGCTTGAATTGCCCAATCTCGCCCATCAACCACTTGGCCACCAACCGCACCTCCAGTTCCAGGCTGCGCCGGTAGGTCGCCTTGTAGCCGAACACCGGATGCTCGATCTCGGTGTCCAGCCGCTCCTCGAACTTGGTCAGGAACGTGCGCCGCCCATCGTCCGCCAGGTGACAGGCTCCCAACTCTTCCCGAAAATCCCGTTGCGCCAGTGCCCGGTTGTTCAGCAGCGTCATCACCACCGAGTCCACGACCAGCGGGCGAAACGTCTCCATCACGTCCAGCGCCAACGCCGGTTTGCCGAACTGCGAGGAGTGCAAGAAGCCCACGTAGGGGTCCAACCCGACCAGGCTGATCGCCGAGGCCACCTGGTTCATCAGCAGCACGTAGCCATACGAGAGGAGCGCGTTGACGGGATCGCGCGGCGGGCGGCGTTGCCGCCGCTCGAAACTCCATTCCTCCTTCAACAGCCGCCCGAACACGCCAAAGTAGAACGCAGTGCCCGCGCCCTCCAGCCCCAGGAGCGTGCCGTACCCGGTGTCCGCCTGGGGACGAGAAGGGTCGGGCGGCGGGGTGGCCTGGCCGGGGTCCAACCCGTCTATCTGCTCCAGCAAGCCCTTGAGCGACTCCTCCGCCTGGGCGATCTCTGGATCCTCCCGCTTGCGGTTGGCCCGCATCAGCATGGCGCGCAGGTTGGCCAACTTGCCGCGCACAAAGGCGCGCGCCAGGGTGAAGGAGCGCACCGGGTCGTCGTGGGCACGGTGCTGCTCCAGCCGCAGCAGGCTGTTCTTGCCCATCGGCGGGGCCAGCCGCCCCTGGAAACGCCCGTGGTAGGAGCAGAAGCAGACGTCGGCATGCTGCTCCAACAGCGCCGCCAGCGCCGGGCTGGTGAGCGTCACGTCGCCGTAGACGACGACCTGCGTGACCTTGATGAGCGGGACGCGCACCTGGCGCTTCTGTGTGCCCCGCTCCTGATCCTCCGGGATGTGTACGACGAGCGTGTCGGCGTCTTTCTTGACCAACGAGCGCGGCTCGGTCAGATAGAGGGTGGCCATATCGTTCTCCCAGGTGTGTAGTTCGGCCATCGGCGGAATGCGGATTGCGGAATGCGGAATGCGGATTGCGGAATGCGGTGTCAGTTTTGTTCGCCGGACAGGAGCAGGACTTCGCGGGGCAGGCAGGTTCCTTCGAGCGAGCAGTCGTGACACTTGGCCCGGCGGTCGAGGGGTGGCGGGATGCGGCCCGCTTCGAGCAGCTCGCAGGCCCGCGCGATGGCCGCCTCGGTGTGCGCACGCAGCTCGGGCGTGAATTCGACCGCTACCCGCCGCCGCGAGCCCCAGTAAAAGATCGCTCCCTGGCGTACCGGCTGCCCCGTCCGCTCCTCCAGGCACAGTGCCTGCGCGCACAACTGGACGTGGTCGTTTAGCCAGCGCCCCATGCGCCCGTGCTTGTACTCGACCGGCGTGAGTTCCCCTGCCTGCTCCTCGACCACGTCGGCGAAGCCCGCCAGGCGCAGCCGCTCGGACCACACGTATACGCGGCGGTGGATGGTCATCTCACCATCCCGCTCGAGGCCGCCATCGTGGGCCCGTTCGTGCTGCTGGACCCCTTCGAGCACCGGCGCGTTGACTTCCATCTCCCCCTGGACGTACATCAGCCAGAAGCGCCGCTCACAGTACTCTAACTGGTTCAGCATCGAAATCGGTAGGTAGTCGTCAGTCGTCATGGGTGAAAAGCGATGCGTAATTCGTAATTCGTAATCCGTAATCCGTAATCCGTAATCCGTAATCCGTAATCCGTAATCCGTAATCCGTAATTCGTAATCCGTAATCCGTAATCCGTAATCCGTAATCCGTAACCTATGATCCGGTCTGCTATTTGCTATTTGCTCATTTGTTCATTGTTCATTGTCTTCATTGTCCATTCGCCGGCACTGCCCCATGCCCATGGCGGTCTTCATTCCTACGCCGGCGTAGAAGGCGAAGGTGGCCAGTGCATCCAACTGGCAGCGGGCCGGTTCGTCGGCGGCCATCATGCCATAGGTCACGCGGCCGAGAAAGCCGACCTGGGGCGAACGGCTGAAGGACTGCATCTGCGTCTCCAGCCCATGCAGCCGCTTGACGACGACGTGTTGCTCCACGTAGGCCAGCAGGGCCTCGCGGTCCAGTTGCAGCGGCGGCGGGGCCAGGTTGTTCCACGAGCGCGCCAGGCTGCCGAAGACGAGTTCCGGCTGCGGGAGCACCACCACTTTCTTGCCCCACTCTTTCTGCCCGAAGCCGAAGGCGGTGGGCGAGGTGAACTCGAGGGTGAGCTCGGGTTCCGGACGGGCCTGGGCGGCGATGGCGCCCCACGAGGTGTAGCCGGACCAGGGGTGGCTGCCGGGGGTGGTGAGGATCTCTTTGATCAGCAGGAGCGCGCGGCCCAGCCGCACGACGGGGCGGCCTTGCCCGTGCAGGAAGCGACTCATGAAGCGCTCGAAGATGGGTGGGTAGAGCACGGTGAAGCGTAGAAAGTAGTCCTGCTCGGGCGAGAGGCGCACCTGCCCATCGTACGCCCGCCCCACCCCCAGGAGCGGGGAGACGGTGAAGGGGCGGGAGGGGAGGTTGGGCATGTGCAGCACCTCGGCCAGCGCCGGGTCGGACTCTTCGATGGTGCGCAGGAAGGCGGCGTGGGCCTGGTCGCCCATGGTGGCGCGGACGGTCGCCTCGCGGGTGGGGGTAAGGACGAGGACGATGGAGTAAAGCATGTTGGCGTTGTCTACTACCATTGGTTTTCTCCTGCCATCTGTCTGGCCATCCCCGCTACGTTCCGCTGACGCAGAAACTCGTGGGAACTCGGTTGCCATTGCTCAACACTTGTGCTATATTACTTTTCTATGACAGTAGTTTCGATTCTTCAAGGACAGCACTTATCTGAGCAAACCAGTCTTTGATCCAATTGGATCTTTGAGCGAGGTGCTCGCATGAGAGACTGTGGTAAACTGGTTGCCGCTTATGAAGTGGATGTCCGTTTCCCTGACGTGAGTGGTATAGAACATCTGGACATGCTCCTCACTCGTAGTAAGATTGCCAAGGGTGAGCGCTATCTGACGGATGAGCAACGTGCTCGCCTGGCCAAAGCCGATCAAGTGCTCCTGCAACAGGCCGAAGGTTTCTACCAGGCCATTCAAGAAATCGCAGATTTGGAAACCTGGCGTCGAGATGAGAATGTGCCCACCAGTCACTGGTGGTGGTACCTCGACGTGCTGGCACAGGTGCCCATGTCCACGCCTGTCCACGAGCGTGAGACGGAGTTGGTGCTGGCGTAGGCAGAGCGCCTGGAAGGCGTACCTGCGCCCCGCAGACCAGGGAGACTGGGTCTCCGACACGATCGCCCGGATTCGACGCGAGTCGGATGAGAAACTGGGCCGGCTGGCCCGGGAACTGAGTGAGAACCTGGCCCATGGGCGGTAATGCCCACTACGTCACCGACACCCACAGTCTACTTTGGTACCTCTACGACATTCCTCGGCTTGGTCCCAGCGCCAGAGTAGCCTTTGATACTGTCGGCGCAGGCAACACTACACTTTTCATCACTCGCGACGAGGCGATTCGCCGGTCGGGTATCGTTGCATGCATATGGTAACGTGCAAACCTGCCCCCCCACCCCAGCGCAGGTGACCTGACCGGGGCCGGGCGCCAGACGGGTGCCCGGCCCTTGCTGTTCCTGCTATGCCTCAGGGAAGGTATAAGCCATCTTTGCCGGGATCTTTACCCCATCCGGCAATTCGTAGTACGCCCCCTCGATGCGTGCGTTGATGACAAGACTGACAGGTGGCATCGAGATCAGGTCAAAAACAGTAAGTGGGCTGCCAATGTCCAGCGGGTTGAGTGGTATCGGTATGACCACTATCTCGTCGCGCGAAACCTTGGCCTCCAACTCATGAAGCTCCACAATATCCACTCGTACTTTCGCCATCCATAATCCCAGGCGAATCCAGCGTGGTAAGCGCTGTCTCATATCATCCTTGGCAACAACAAAGCACTCTAGCTCACTACCCACTGCCAGTTCTTTAGCCCGGCCATAGGATGGTCTATTGGTATCGGGTGGACTCGCAGTTGACAGGTCATGGTAATGGTTACTGGCATATTTGAACGTGTGGAAAGCGAACCGTACATTCAACGGCCGAGCCGGCGTCACATATACCCGCTCATTCAGTGGCATCAAGTCGTGCTCATAGGTTGGCGAGCGCGCGGTCACAAAGTATGGTGAACCTATCGTCTCATGCCCTTCTTCGTCGCGCTGACGCACCAATCCCAAAGCATACGTCAGAGCATAGTTGTGGATGTACTTCTCTGTCTCGTACAATCGCCCCGCGGCGCGCGTCTCGAAGAAGACATTATCGTGCAGGGTAAGCCGACAGCGATGGATAAACATCGCCCACCTCACTTTTTCTTACCTCTGCGTGTCCCTTCAGGTCCAACATCCACTTTGAATATCCACTGGCTGGCGTAAGTGTTCGTTTCTTGATAGGCCTGCGCCAACAATCGCCGCAATTGGGTTTCGTCAGTGGTTATGGCTGTAATCTCAGCCAACGTCTCGTTGAGCCTATCACCAAAGAAGTCGTCGGGGTGTGATACGCCATCGTCTTTTAACAATTGTGGAACAACAGTGAGAATAGCCGCAGTCACGTCCTCAACCAGGAATGGGTCGGGGGGCGTATATTTGGTCTTCACGACGTCGTAGATGGCTTGCGTCAACTTCAAGTTGGAGAAGATTTCCCCATCGGCGAAGACAATCCCCAGAATGATGTTTCGCATTGACCCCGTACGTGTCGTTTGTGCTCCGTAACTCTTGTTTCGCAATACGTTGTTGACAACGTACAGGAACATTGCTTCGGTCGGATCCTTGACGGTGACAACACTTGGAAAGAACACTTGAGGCCGAACGTGATCCTGAGAATTGATTCGACTGGTTGTTTCACCCGCTCGGCTCATAGTGCCGTCTTCAAAGGGCGCGTTCAACGTGAAAGTGTCGTGGGAATCCTCGTAAGGTGTTAACGAATAGGCTGTATCCACATGCACCCGTGACTTTTCTGAGCCACTATCTCCAATCGCAAAGCCATACGAAATACAATCCGGGCAGCGCATACAGAAAGCGACATTATAGTCACACACAACCGAACAGCTTCTGGAATCCCTTCCACGTTGCTCAGGGCATTTTCCTTTACCTGCCTGGCACTCGTTCTTCTTCCAGTCATACTGTCGCGCAGGCTCTGAAGGCATGGTAATTCCCCAGGTAGTTTGGTCGCGATCAATGGTGAAACCTCCAGACCCCGCACATGCCGGGCAATCAATCGCTAACAGCCCGTAACGTCGGAGCAACTGCCGCCCTGCCAGACGTTCTGGCGAGGACTGCTTGCGCTTAAACAGTGCGATGCGGGTCATCGGCGTTGTTTCTTTCAGCCCCGCTTGCACTCGCGCTTTGTTCAATTCGCCGTCGGTCTGAAACAGCGAGTACGAGTCTGTCACGCGCAGCACGATGAGATGGACATAGTGCCCCATCGGCTTGTGAGGGATGGCGGAGAGAAAATGCACTGAGTCAATGGTTTTCAGAAACATGGTAGCCTCCTATTCTATCTCTTTTCATCACCGTTCTCTTCGGTCTCATCATCGGCCGGGGGTGGTGTCTTGCTTCGGGCCTCCAGGCTCAGATATACTGCCTCACAAGCATTTTTGAGCAAGTTGAGTTGACGCCCGGCCAGTGCCGCCCGGTCATGCCGCAGGGCTTCGGCAAAAACGTTGCCCACAAAGTAATCGACGAAGGCGATAATGTTGGTACGTTCTACGTTGTAGTCAAAATGGCGTTTGCCATCTGATCCAGTGCTCCACAATTCCGGATTAGGGCGTCCTTCTGCGTGTTTGCGGTGAACGCGCTCCATCAAGGCGCTCAATGCTCCAACAATAGCCTCCTTCAACCCAGCGTCGTCGAACAGCCGCTTGTCTGCCTTGAGCAGCACATCGGCTGCTTCGGCAATTGGTTTCAAGACACCATTCGATTTCAGCGGATAGGGGGCGCGATAAAATGCGCGGTATCGTTCCGTTAGTTCTCTGGGAATGCTCATCGCTTCATAACCTCCTTTCAAAAAATATTCGACGTACTGGATATACAAACATGCTTTGTCATAGCCGCAATTGTCCTGTTTCAACGCACAAGTCAGCTTATCCAAATAATGGAAAGCATACAGCGGGCTGGTAGCAAAACTGGCCGCAACCTTGCTAAACTCGCCCCAACGATAGTAATCTTTTGGTGATGTGTCAGCGTGCGCATCTAAATGTATGGCGTAAACAGCGGTCAACGTTTGCAGACTAGGCAACAGGTCGTCCAATCGAAAGCGTGGGAAGTTGAACGGCACAGTCTGGCTGGCGTGAGCACAATCAGTTGTCAGCAAGTGGCTGTTCCTCACGCGGCTGGGTGCAAGTACGCTCTGGACAAAAGGATTGGGCGCATCCAAAATGACGGTTTCTGGGAAATCTGCCCCGCTCACAAAAAGCGGCACGGGTGAAGCCGATACAACTACTTTAGCATCCAATGCCATGGGCAATGCCAATCCCAAGAATGTTGGTGTCACCCAGGTCTCGGTATCTGTGACCTCGCGTTTGGGCGGTTTGCGATGGGGGATGCCGAAGAAGAGAAACGTGAGTGGCTCGTCCTCGGGGTAAGCCGGCAATATGTAACGTCCCTTTTCAGTTTCGACGGCTCGTTTTTCTTCGGTTTCCTCCCCACTCTCTTCCGGTTCATCCAGCTCATCTGTCAGTCTGCTCGGTGGTTTCAAGAGCAAGTCCTGTAATTGTTGATAGGCTGCTTGCTCCCATTCGACTCTGTAACTACCGTCTGGGACGAGTTGCCTCTTCACGTCGGTGAACTTGAACCCCTGCAAGTATGTCACCATCTTTCGCACAAAGGACAGCGTTTCGGTCGTGAAGAAATACGAGGGATAGATATACACGTAGCGCACCTTGCGCTTATCTTCAAATTCTTTGCCTTGCACGTCTACGTTCTGCATTAGCACCATGCGCAGCAATTGCTCCACCCGACATACGGCGCAAATGTTACGCTTGAGTTTTGAACCGTGCAGCACTTGGCGGCCTGTGTAGACTTGTGGGCCAAAAAGCACCCCAGTTTCGGCTTGTTCTTGTACCTCGTAGGGTAGAGCGCATAGCGAACAAGGAGCTTTCCCAGACTCTTTCGCCGTTTCGTAGCGTACGCGTTCTTGGTTGAAATCGTGGCGTTCTGCTGCGCCTCGTTCCTTAAAGATGTAGGGGGTTTTGGAATCACCAGGTCTGACGTGCGTATGCCATCCTACAGTTGTGACATCACAGACGTATCGCCTGAGTGTGGTCCACTTGTCAACACCGGCATCTGCGCTCGCCAAGGCTGCAAGCTGCTCGATTTTGCTTTCAAGATGGCGTTGCAAGCTTCCATCTTCAGCTGATAGCCCGGGGTTTGTCTCAAGGTAGCCTGCTGCCGCGCGGTACCAGCGATAGATAGTACCACCACTGCTATCTACTTCGCTTAGGCTGATAATTTCTTGTCGCAATGTGGTTGCCGACAGGCCGAAAACCTCTAATACGGCTTCGTCCCCTACCTCCAAAACTCGCCCCACGTAATGGCAGAACTTGGCTATCATGTCGGCCTCGCGACGCGTGGTCGCTTCTGGGAACGTGACCCCCTCTGGTAACTTGTCCAGAATTTTGGAGAAAACTTGGGGCCGGCCTCGGCGATCGACAACTTTCGCCCCCAGCTTCAGTCTCTCAACTGGGCTAAACAGTAGTTTGTAAAAGTCGGCTTCTTTGAGATTGCGCTTCATCCTGTCTATGCCGAAGCCTACCAAACTGCTTTCCACTTGCTCTCGACAGATTGTCTTCAGTTTATCTACTGTTGCGCCTGCAATCATTTCGACCGTCGGCGGGGCATAACCCTCCGATGGCGCAAGGTACACTACCCCATTGGGTGCAAATAACAGCGGTATACAGCACTTACTGGCTGCCATCTGTCTAATCGCCGCGCTGTTGATCACATTTGTGAGAATGCCCCGGTTTTCTGCTACAGCATGATAGACAAATTGGACGGTATGATCGCTCAACTTTTCCAGCAGTAAATGATAGCCCTGGCCACTGGCCGTGTCGCGGGGCGAAGGAGTCAGGTAAGACAAGTGATCAGCGAGCTGAGAAAGGTCGCATAGCGTTGTCAATATCCCCGGCGGGTCAGCAAGTTGCACATCCAGGTCGAAAGTCTGTCGGTAGGTTCCCCATACCTCCTGCGTGTTGGCGATAATGTAAGCAACATCAGCCAGATAAGTTTGATAGGCAGTTGAATCCACCGGATTGAAAAACTCGGCTAATCCTAACTCCTCCATCTGCTCTGCCAGCAATGCCAGAAAGCGCGGCTTGTTTTCCGCCAAAGTCAGTTTTCCGTTGTCCAGTTGCGCTCTGACTGTCGGCACTTTGTCAATATCGTGCAGTGTGTAACCAATACAGAACAAACGATAGGCACGGTCGTCAAAACGGCGGAACTGTGGCGCTTTGTGTGCTTGTAGATGGCGGATGATGCGCGCCACCGGAAGTAGTCCATTGAGAACGTGTGAAAACAGACTCTGGTCACGGTCATACCGCGCCAACGTGGACTCGGCTTTGCCTTCGGCCCGTTGTTTTTCGACAAATGCGCCGCCTTTGGCCGCCACCAATACAAAACGCTCTGCGAGGCGCGGCAACACAATGTCCACGTAGTCATTCAGAGGATCGCCTGGCGGCAAAGATTCTTTGACTGCTTGCCGCATCACTGCCACAGAGAGGAGTTGTCGCATTTGCGGTTGGGCTGGCTGTTCCTCGGCAAGGGCCTCGAAATCCATGAAACCTGGCAATGGCTCTTGTTCTGGCATATCCATCTCCTAAACGATGAAACACAATTCTTGTGGCAGAGGCTCGCCTCGCCAGCCTCGCAGTGCGCTTTCCAACATCAATGCCTCTTTCCCAAATACGATGCAGCCAGTTTCAGCGCCCAATGACCGGAAAGGCAATACACTAAACAAGCGCGGCAAATGCAGCCGAGCCTTGAGAGCCTTAGGTTCAATGCCTCTGATCAACAGGCAAACAAACTCCTTGCCTTCCAATATCCGGTTGATCGCGTTAATGTCTGGGTGGCCTGGCATGTCGATTAGTATACCACTCAACGGGCGGGCCTGTCCAAACCAGTCTTGCCTGCAATCACCCAGATTATGCTGCAGACGGACTGCATAGTTTTCTCGCTCATCCCGCCAGCCTGTCATCCGAAAACACATCAGCAACCGTTCTCTGTCAAAGTGACCTTCTGGCAGCCCACAGCGTTCGACTTCTCGAAAAAACACAGTCTTTTCTACCAGCCGGGCATCAGTACTCGCCAACAAAGAAAACAAATCATATGTTTTCAATTGAGCGGCTTGGTCAGACTCACTTTCGTCTATTACCCCACAATCAAAGGTTCCTCCCCCACGGAAGCTCCGAACCTCTTCAAAAAGCTTAGGTCTGTATCTGATAATCCCGCCTAGCCGCTTGATGGGGTCGCCGATGCTCTTGAGGCCAAAGGTTTGCTCATAAGCACGAGCCAATGGTTCACGAACTGCTTGATAGGTTCGCTCAATAGGCTTGGCCGCCAATTGATTGACAATGTAGCCTGCTTGCAAACTGCCCCAACGTGAGCCATATTGGGCAAACGAATTCACGGGTGGGTACACTTCTGAAATGCCATCACGCAAATGCTCACGGTCAGTTACTTGCCCTTCAACCAGGCGCGTCTTGCCATTCCAGGACTTGAACAATCGCTCAATGATAAAATCGGGCACAAGAGCATAAGCAGCAAAAGTGTCAAAATGATAGTACTGTCCTTCCTGTTTGCAGCCATTGTGTCGCCCCAATCGGCCCAGTCTTTGCAGAAATGTGCCAGCATCCACCGACTCAAATATCAGCAAGTTGATCTTGAAATCCACACCTACGTCTATTGTTGACGTACCTACAATCAGATCGGACTTTGTAGAGCGTTCCCGCTCGATCTTGCTTGAAAAGCCGGTATTCTCCCCGATAGACAACACCTTACCCAAACGCGCCGCCACTTCCTGGGCAGCAAAATACCGGCGCAAAAACGGCACAAGACGTTTGGCTGTTGCTACGCTGTTGACAACGATTGCTCCTTTACTATGCGGGTGTTGCTCAAAGAAAGGCACAATGACATCTTCAGCGTGTGCCTGCACCCACTCTTCGGCGTGCCCAGGCTCGAAATGAATGTCTGTTTTGTTCACGATTTTGCGCCATCGGGTCGAGTCAGCAGATTCGGTGTGTTGGTAAGGTGTTTCGATGTGGCGATTGACCTCACAGCACCTGAGACCAGCGTTGCCCAACACTTTGCTTAGTCCGTCATTGGGTGTCGCTGAAAGAAAGAGAAATCGTTTCCGCTGAGCGCGGGCGGTTGTGAAACGAATCAACAATAGAGCATTGACCACCGCTGACACTTGAGGGGCCTGGAAGACATGAAATTCATCAAACAGAAACAAGTTGGTAAAGTCTCTAAGCCGTATGAAGTATTTGTCTGGCGTATCCACCCTCGGCCGCAGGTAACACAGGTACATCACGTAGTGAAAGATGTCGGGATTGGATAGCACAAGGTCGTTATTCTGTCTCAAGTTCAAAATCGCGTCGCCCTTCCTCGGTATCCCTCGTGTTGACTGCAATTCGGCCAACAGCTCACTATACATCTGCTCACAGCGAATGTCATGGCGATGGAAGAGGGCCAGATAGCCTTCGTTGCTCGTCAACTGTTCATACTGATCCCGAATGAGTTCATTGGTAGGGTACATTGCTAACACCGACTGGCTGTTTGCCAGTGTCGGCAAATATGCCGCCAGGCTCTTACCGTCCCCCGTCATCGCCGTGTTGAACACCACGTCGTACTCGCCGCCGGTCAGTGCCTTGTACGTCTCGACCTGGTGCTGCGAAAGCCGCCAGCCTGCTGGCAGCCGTTCAGCCACCTCCGATGGCACATCGCTCTCATCGGCCAGTTTCGAGTAGACGGGTAACGTCCTGATCCACATCTCTCCTGCCTCTTACCTCCAGCACTCTCATTGTACCACTCCCCCACCCCCACATCCGTGTGGGTGAGCGGCTGTCATCGGATGCGGGGAACAGATTGAACGGAGCCGGCCCAAACAAGTTTGGGACTCCAGCGCGGACGAGCGTCACGGAGATGGGCGGACGTCTGCGGCGGGACACAGGTTACACCTCACATCTTCCGATGCCGTGAAAGTAGTGTCACCCGAAAGTGCAGCGCGTCGCTTTCAAACACCGGCGGCGGCGAGCCCAGCGATTCCATCTCTTGCTGAATGAGCGCCAACCCGCGCCCCACGGTCGTCATCTTGCCCATCTGCCGCAGCACCTCTGCAATCACCGGGTTGCGCTGGCGCGATAAACCTCCGGCCAATACCTTTTCCAGCGTCAACCCCGGCAACAATCCCCCCGGATTCTGTATCTCTAACCGGTCGTCGTACAGCCGCACGAACACCTGCGCTGGCGCGTCATAGTCCCGGTGCGCCACCGCGTTGGTGATGGCCTCGTGCGCCGCCGCCAGCGGATATTCGGGCACGTCTTGCTCCTCGAAGTGCGTCCCTTTGTCCACCAACAGGCGCGCCACTCGCAGGTTCCGCCGCAAAAACATCTCGCCTTGTTCGATAGCGCGCAACGCCGGCCCCTCGGCGTCTAACCGGTCCACAATCGGATCGGTGATGACCGTGCCGCTAAAGCGCAGCGCAGTCAAGCGCCAACTGAACTGCCGCCAGGGGTGCAGGCCAAACAGCACGATGCCCGCTACTGTCGGAAGCGTTTCTCCCCCGCGTTGTGTAGCAAATTGAAGCGTAGTCGCCAGCGCTGTCAAGGTCAAGCCTTGTTGCTCCAATGCGCCCGGCGCGCGCACGGTCAGGTACTTGCGCAAGGCTGCCTCGTCCATATCCTCCCACGTCGCGCCGGGGCACGGCAGCGTCTCGTACACCTCCGGCGTCTCGCGCAGCGTCAGGAACCGGATTTCTTCGCCGGACGCCCGCCGCGTCTGTCGTCCGTGACGCAAAAAAACCGCGCCGCCTTTGGCGTGCATGCGCCCGGTCGCCTCAATCTGCGCCACGACGACGTCACCTTCCGGCAAGCGGACGATTTCCACAGTCGGCGCGAGCGGCGGGCTGACCGCTTCCCGGCACGCGCTGATCACACTTTCCACCACCCGGGCCGGATCGGCCAGTCCCACCACCCGACCACGGTCATTGACGCCGATCAGAACGTGACCTCCCGCCGTGTTAGCCAAAGCCACCAGGCTCTCGATCACCCGCGAGGAGTATTTCTCTTTGAACTCGCTCTGCTCGCCTTCCCCTGCGGCCAACCACTCTGCAACGGTTTGCGCATTCATGCTCGTTCCTCCACACCGAATGGAATTGGACGACCTCACACAATCATTGCCCCACCCCCGCACGTCACGCGCCGCTCCTTCAACGCCACGCTGAGCAGCAACGCCTCGCGCGCAAAGGCAATGCATCCTGTTGTACCATCACGAGCCTCAAATGTCAACAACTGCGTTTCTTGATCGCGCGCCAGCTCGTTGGTGGGGTACATCGCCAGCACAGGGTGTCCACTCACCAGCGTCGGCAAATATGCCGCCAGGCTCTTGCCGTCCCCCGTCATCGCCGTGTTGAACACCACGTCGTACTCGCCGCCGGTCAGTGCTTTGTACGTCTCGACCTGGTGCTGCGAAAGCCGCCAGCCTGCTGGCAGCCGTTCAGCCACCTCCGATGGCACATCGCTCTCATCGGCCAGTTTCGAGTACACGGGCAACGTCCTGATCCACATCTCTCCTGCCTCTTACCTCCAGCACTCTCATTGTACCACCCCCCCACCCCCACATCTGTGTGGGTGAGCGGCTGTCAGCGGATGCGGGGAGCGGATTGAACGGATTGCCTGCCACGCAACACGTAACACGTAGCACGCAACACATGACTTGGCCATTCGCTATTCGCCATCCGCATACCTCTCCGCCATCTTCCTGACCACCGCCTGCATCTCCCGCACCATCTCCGGCCCGCCGACTACGCGGCAGGTGGGGCCGTAGTGCAAGAGTGACCTCACTGCCCAGAACAGGCTGTCCGTCTCCCCGCGCACGAGCGCGCTCCCATTCTCGCGCCGCTCGATCTTCTCGACCTCGATCCACTGCGGGCGGGTCACGCCGGTGCGGGCCACCTCGGGGGCCAGTTCGTACTCCACGGCGTAGCGCGGTGCGGCGGGAGCCACGGGCGCCAGTTTGTGGGGCAGGACCTTGAGTTCCAGGATGCGGCCGACACGGTAGTCCACGTAGCGGCAGGGCTCTTCGCGGCCCTGAGGCCCCTGGACAGAGCGGCAGTAGGCACGCAAGTAGTAGTGGCCGCGCGTGGTGTCGAAATAGTGCCGGTGGGGGTCTACCACGTGGCGGCGCGGCTGCCCATCCTCGTATTGGGGCGACAGGTAGAGCAACTCGACCTGCCGTCGCTCCAGCAACGCCCTGGACAGCCCGTCCCACACCCCAGGGGCGATCCTGTCCTCGTCCCGCAGGTTCAGGTCCAGCGCCAGCGCCGTGCGGCAACGCTCCAACGCTCCCATGCGTTCGGTTCCCAGGTATAACTTGAGCCGCCCCAGCAGGGCGTGTACCTCGTCGTGCTGGGGCGAATCCAGGCCGAACGTCTCCTCCAGCCAGGCGATGGCCGCCAGGTCCTCGTCCGGCAGGTCGAGGAGCGGCACCTGCCAGACGCCCCGGATCTCGTAGCCGCCGGTACGCCGGTCGTAGCCCAGGTCCAGGCTCAGGCAGTCCCGAATACGCCGCAGGTCGTTCTCCAGGCGCCGGTGCAGCGCCCGTCCCGTGGCGTCGCCGTAGGCCTCCGGCCCTTCCTGGGCCAGCACGGCCTGGACCAGTTCTTCCCAGCGGGCAGGGCCACGCTGAACACGCCGGAGGATGGCCAGGCAGCGGCGGATGACCAGCCAGTGGCTCTCACGTGTTCCTCGGGGCATGCGCTCCTCCTGTCCAGGCGTGAAGCACCACGAGCAGACCACTCGTCTGCCGCAGACCGCCCGCAACTCAGTTGTTTCCCAGTGGGTCACACAGCGAAGAACTAGCGCTCGATCCTGATCCGTTCATCACGGACGTGGTAGGTATTTGTCTTGGCCGTTGTCTTGGGGATATTGGAATCCCGGAGATGGCGCCGTTTTCACGACAGCCTCTATTGTAGCACGAAGTCCACAGGAGCGCAAATCTGCGTGACAGGTGGGGGTTGTATGGTAACGTGACTAGAGCATGCGGCGTAGTCTCATAGCCTCCGGTGTCGTGATGGCGAGGTCACCCGGAAGTGCAGCGCAGTGCTCTCGAACAGTGGGGGTGGCGCGCCTACTGGTCTGACGTATCTAGCCAGACCAGAGTTTCCTGGGCAAAATCGGGAAAAACCCCCAGGTCCTTGTGAAAGTTGTGGTAGACTTCGCGAGGGTCAATCCCCAGGTAGCGATGCACGAGGATGTTGCGAAAGCCGCCCAGGCCCTTGATGCGCTGGAACATAGGTCCGGAGAGCACTCTTCTACCGTACAGTAATTCCAGGCCCTCTTCATACGTCTCTGCGTACAGGCCAAACTGGCCGGCCAGGATGTGATCGGCAATGTCGAAAATGATGGAAGCAGCGGCAATCAGGCCTCGCTCGATGATCCACTGCTGGCTGAGATCGGCCTCGAACCTCTCCCAGGGCAAGTCGCGGTACTTGCTCAATTCCTGCAGGACCTTGTCGAGTTCCTTCAGCCGCTCTTCGACCGCTTCGCGTTTGAGGACCATTGGGCCATTCTCCTTTGCAGATAGTCCCGCTGCCGACGCCGCAGAGGCTGTGTATCACGATAAAGGCGCAATGTGGCCAGCTCAAAGCGTGTCTGGATTTCCTCGTCAGCCACGTACAAGGGACGGCCAGTGCAGAGGACTTGAAAGCGTAATACCGGGGAGGCATCCTCCAAGTCTACCAGGTCCACTCGTTGCGTTCCCAGGCACTCCGTGATCTCCTCCCGCAAGAGAAAGGCAGGAGCACCCCGAACGAGGAGGGCCAGGTCTACGTCGTTCCCCGTTTGTCCGCGGCTCAGGGAGCCGAAGAGATAGGCCAACAAGACTCCCGCCCTCTCGAAAAGGGGCTCAAGCCGTTCCAGTGCCTGTTCGATATCGGGGGGAAGTTCCCGAAATCCTTTCCAGCGCTCGGCGATGCCCATTTAACCGTTGCCCTCCAATCAACCCAGCAGCCTGGTAGCATTATACCACAATTGGAGCGAGGCGGGGGGTTGTATTTGGCCCAGATTGACAAGCCACACCAGGTATGGTATAATCCTCCCTGCACACGTGTGCAAGTATGCCCCAGGGAGGGTACACGCGGATGCCCACTTCCGCTCCCGCGCAGGTCTCGATCAAAGACGTCGCCAAGGCGGCCGGTGTTTCCCATTCGACCGTTTCCCGCGCGCTGGCCGATAGCCCCCTCGTCGCACCGGAGACCAAGCGGCGCATCCAGCACATCGCGCGCGAAATGGGTTACACCCCCAGCGCCATCGCCCGCGGGCTGGTCACCCGCCGCACCGCCACCATCGGCCTGGTCGTCACCTCCATCGCCGACCCCTTCGCTTCGGAGGTCGTGCGCGGGATCGAGGAGACGGCGCTCGACAACGGCTACAACGTGATCCTGACCGCCTCCAACTCCGAGCCGGAGCGGGAACTGGCCTGCGTGCGCACGCTGCGTGAACGGCGGGTGGACGGCATCATCGTCACCTCGTCGCGCGTGGGCAACCTCTACGTGCCGCTCCTGGAGCAACTGGGGGTGCCGATCGTGCTGATCAATAACCAGCACGAAGGGCGCTACGTCTATTCGATCCGCAACGACGACTTCCTTGGCGGCCGCCTGGCCGGCGAGTACCTGGCCTCCCTGGGCCACCGGCGGGTCGCCTACGTCAGCAATCCTCCCAACGTCTATTCCAACGCGCAGCGCCTGGCCGGCTGCCGGGCCGCCTTGCGGGAGCGTGGGGGGGACATTCCCGACCCGTGGGTCGTGCCCGGCGACGGCCGCACCAGCGGCGGGCAGGCCGGCCTGGCCCGGCTGCTGCAGTCCATCCCCCACCCTACCGCCGTCTTGTGTTACAACGACCTGACCGCCATCGGCGCTTTGCAGGCGGCCAGGGCGGCCAACCTGCGGGTGCCCGGCGACCTTTCAATCATGGGCTACGACGACATCGCCTTCGCCGTCTTCGTAGAGCCGCCTTTGACGACCATCGCCCAGGCCAAGCATACCATGGGCCAGCGGGCCATGGAACTGGCGCTGAGCCTGCTCCGAGGGCAGGAAGACGGGGAGACAAGGGGACAAGGGGACAAGGGGACAAGGAGACAAGGGGGCGACATCGTGCTCACGCCCCACCTGGTGGAGCGGGAGTCCTGTGCCCCTCCGCGGAATGCGGATTGCGGAATGCGGATTGCGGATAGCAAATAGTAAATCACGCAACACGCATCACGTTTCACGCATCACGTTTCACGTTTTTCGATGACTTTGCATTCCACACCTCACGCTGCTCACGTCGTGCTCTTCGTTATAGACGGCCTGCGGCCCGATGGTCTGCGAGAGGCCCCCACCCCATCCATGGACCGGCTGATCGCCGAGGGGGCGGTGGCCTGGCAGGCCCAGTCCGTCACGCCGTCCGTCTCGCTGCCCTGCCACGCCTCGCTGTTCCTGGCCGTGCCGCCAGAGCGCCACGGCATCCTCACCAACGCATGGGTCCCGCCGCAGCCGCCCGTGCCCGGGCTGATCGAAGTGGTGCACGCGGCCGGCCGGGGAGGCAGCGCCGCCTTCTACACCTGGGAGCCGCTGCGCGACCTGTGGCGGCCCGGTGCGCTCGACTTTGCCTACTTCCACGACCTGCACGACCCGCTGGAAGGCGCCCACGGAGGGCGCGATATGGAGATCGGCGCCGTCGCCGCCCAGGCTATCGTCGAACAGCAGCCCGCGCTGGCCTTCGTCTACCTGGGCGACGCCGACGAGGTGGCCCACCGCTGCGGCTGGATGTCGGAGCCGTACCTGCACGCCGTCGAGCGGGCCGACCGCGCGATCGGGCTGGTGCTGGAGCGGCTCGAGGCTTCCGGCGCTCTGGCCGATACCGTCTTCCTGGTGCTGGCCGACCACGGCGGCCACGGCTTCGACCACAGCGAGGGCACAGCCGAAGACGTGACCATCCCCTGGATCATCAGCGAGCCAGGGGGAGGGCCTGGGCAGGCGGTCGCCGGCGAGTACGCCGGTGCCCCCCCACTGCGTGGCGGGCTTGCAGAGGGGATGTGTAAGCGAAGGGTGCGGCGCGGCCACCAGATCGCCGGCCCGGTGAGCATCGTAGACACCGCCCCCACCATCGCCCACCTGCTGGGGTTGCCGATACCGGCTGAGTGGAACGGGCGTATCGTCACAGAGGCCCTCAGGGTAAATGAGGGGGAAGTAGATGAGGAATGAGGTCGCCATCCGCATTCCGCATTCCCCAAATGCTCCCAGCCCCCGTCTCGGGGGCGTCCCCTCCTCGCGCGTGCTGCTGCCGCTGGGGCTGGCCGTGTGCCTATCCCTGTTCGGCGACCTGACGCTCTACGCGGTGCTGGTCACCCAACTCGACGTGGTGGGGCTGAGCCTGGGGGCGGCGGGCATCATGCTGGGCGTCAACCGGCTGGTGCGCATCCCCGGCAACCCCCTGGCCGGGGTGCTCTTTGACCGCTGGGGACGGCGGCCGTTATTTCTCCTCGGCATGCTGGTGGGGGTGCTGTCCATCGTTGGTTCCGCCCTGCTGCGGGGCTTCTGGCCGTTCCTGCTCACCCGCCTGGGCTGGGGTATGGCCTGGACGCTGATCAACGTCGGCGGCATGGCCATGGTGCTCGACGTGAGCACGCGCGCCAATCGGGGACGCTTGACCGGCATCTACAACACCTGGGTGCTGGCGGGGCTGGCGCTGGGGCCGCTGGTGGGTGGCCTGCTGGTGGACACCCTCGGCTTTCGCCCGGCGCTGCTCATCTGCGCGGGCACCTGCGCCCTGGGCCTGGCCATAGCCGCCATAGCGCTCCCCGAAACGGCCCCCCCGCGGATTGCGGAATGCCACCTTCCCGAAAGCTCCCAGCTTTCGGGAAGGTTCATGCGCATTACGCATTACGAATTACGAATTACGAAGACCAGATTCAGCACTCCACTGGTCTCCGTCGCCGGCCTGTTCATGATTACCCAACTGGCTGGCGAGGGGGTGGTGCTTTCGACGGTCAGCCTGCTCTTGCAGCAGTGCTTCGGCCCGTCAGCCGCCGTTAGCCTGGGCGGCCTGACGCTGGGGGTCGCCTCGGCGGGGGGACTCTTGCTGGCACTACGCTCAACCCTGGCCGGGGGCGTCGGCCCGTTGGCGGGGCACCTGTCGGATGGCACGGCGGGCCGCTGGCCGGTGATCGCCGGCAGCCTGGTGCTGGGGGTGGCGGGGTTTGGCATGCTGTTCTACGCCGGCTCTCTGTGGGGCATCGTATTGGGCATCGTTCTGGGCGCCATCAGCGGGGGAGCGGCGCAGGCGGCGCTGGCCGCGCAGGTGGGGGACCTCACGCCCCCCGGCAAGGCGGGGGTGGTGATGGGGGCCTACGCCACCGCCGGCGACGTCGGCAGCATGGCCGGCCCGTTTCTGGCCTTTGCGCTGATTTCGGTCGTGGACCTGCGCTGGGTATACTTGATGTGCACGCTGGCCTTCGTGGCCGGCCTGGGATTGCTGTGGCGGCTGCGAGCGGTACGGCCGCGGGCCGGTGCTTTGGCCGCGCGGGGCTGAAGGCTCCGCGCTGAAAGAACGTCCCGGACTCGATCCGCTGTTGACCGGTTGGTTGAACCAGAGTATACTTGATCGAGTATACTTGATGTGGAGGGAGCCACTGATGAAGACGCCTGTGTTGTTGGTCCACCACGCCGCCAATCGAGGGTACGTCCATCCCCCCAGTTCGCTGCGGGGCCTGCGGGCCTGCCTGGAGGCGGGCGCGCGCGTGGTCGAAGTGGACGTCATCCCGCTGGCCGGCGGCGATTTTGCCCTGCTCCACGACGAGCGGCTGGACCAATCCACCAACGGCAGCGGCCTCGTCTCTGCGCTGACCGCCGACCAGGTGCGCCGGTTGCGCCACACCTGGCAGGGCACGCTCACCGACGAGCCGGTCGGCCTGCTCAGCCAGGCCATTGCCCTGCTTCGCGACCATGCGGCTCCTTCCCTCCAGGAACTGCAACTCGACTTCAAGCCGGGTGCGCCGCCGGCCGACGCCGTGCTCCGTGACCTCTTGCGCGCCGTCGAGCCGGTCAAGGAGCGGGTGCGGGTGACCTGCGGGGAAGATTGGGTGCTACGCCGGTTGCGGGCGCTGGACTCTGACCTACCGCTCGGCTT
>Ga0307376_10002117_pt1 | contig 20033 bp, 26 predicted proteins | sample TR2MG_FD_202536 | JGI IMG/M metagenome (GOLD analysis project Ga0307376, IMG submission 202536) | Soil microbial communities from Risofladan, Vaasa, Finland - TR-2 | ecosystem: Environmental > Terrestrial > Soil > Coastal area > Acid sulfate soil | place: Finland: Risofladan, Vaasa | collected...
TGGTGTTGGTGTGATATATGCAGGTGGGAAGACTGATTTAGAACAAAAAGAGTTATATGACAGAATTGATGATGCTGTATGTGCAGTACGGTCAGCACTTGAAGAGGGAATTCTTCCGGGCGGTGGACTGGCTCTCTACGAAGAATCGTTAAAGTATAGTAAAAATAGTGAGTCTATTGCGGAGAGAATAATGTACAGCGCACTAAGAGCTCCGATTATACAGATATTAGAGAATGCAGGGTTAAAACTAGAAGACATATACAATTTCACTCCGGACCAATACGGCTACGGCTACGACGTTAAAAACAACGTGATGGGGGATATGTATAGGTTAGGTGTAATAGACCCCTTAAAGGTCACTAAGAATGCGTTACAAAATGCTGTTTCGGTTGCGGTGACTATATTATCAACCAATGCCATCATAACAATGGCTAGAACGTATGAAGATAAATGAGTAAATTTCAACCCATCGGCAAATACATTGCCATTAAGACTGTAGAAGAAGAGATAAAGACAGCATCTGGTCTAATTTTATCAGCGGAGGATGCGAATCAGATGCGATATAAGCGTGGTCTTGTTATAAAACCAGGTAGTACAGTTACTGTGATAAAGGAGAATGACGAGATATACTACGACAAAAGGGCAGGGTTCACTATGCTGATAGACAACGAGCAGTACACCATTATTCTTGAGAATGATGTAGTCGTTGTTCTTTGATATACTTGTTCATGTCCTTGATGAAGTTGCGATATACTTTATCTGAGTAGCAGACATTTTTAGCGAATATGGGGTTGGATGACTGAGTCATAGGTATTTCTTCCCCATTGAGCTTCTTGTACATGCTACCCATCATCCTACGTGCTTTGTATGAGATTTCATAAAGTGTTTTCTTATTGGCTACTCGTTTTCTGAATACAACAATCCAATCATCACGGAGTAATCTGTTGAATCTATTAACATCCCAGGAGAGTAGTTCATTGAACTCATCGAATTTTGATTTGCCAAAATACTTTTCGGAGTATAGGAAGAGAAGCATATCTAGGTCTGCTGAGTTTAAGCCGTATTTTGCTTTGGTAAAGTATCTGATGACTTTCCAATACTTAAGGTAATCGTAAGGTGGTGGTCTTCTATCCATAAAAAAAATTTAATTAAATTTGCAGTACAAAGATATTAAAAAGATGGGAACTAAACCAACGAGAGACACCAGAGCAAAGAAAGATAAGTATGTTGCTGGAACTTTGACAGAGTCAAACAAGAAGTCTTCTGAGGATTATGACAAAATAAACTTTAAGAATAAAGCTGTTGACGCTTGGAATAAAGTAACTGCTCTTGCTCCTAATCGTGCAAAGAGAAAAGCAAATACTGCATTTAGTAGAGTATCTGGATTTGGAGGATTTGGGAGTGCACCACAATTAAACAAAAAAAAAGATAAATGAAAAAAGTACTTGTGCCAGCAGGGACTGCTATGTCAAAAAAGACGAAGGGTAAGCCTGAGAAGCTTGGGTTGCCATCTGACAAGCAAATTAAAAATAGTGTGTACGCTAAGTGCGGTAAGAAGTAATGGCAACACCGAGAAAAGGGAAAGCAAAGGTTAAGATTACATCTTCAGGTAAGAAGGTGAGTTATGGTCAGGCGGGTCAAGCTAAAGGTGGAGGACCAAGAGTAAAGCCAGGCACTTCAAAAGGAGATAGCTACTGTGCGAGAAGTCTTGGTATTAAAAATGGGCTTTCAAAGGGAAAGCAAAATGACCCTAATACCCCGAATAATTTATCTAGAGCTAGATGGAAGTGTTCAGGTGCAAAATCAAGAAAGTAAAATAGAAAAATATGAATAGAGATTATCCATTAGCTCCTACTGTTTTTAAAGACAAGGAGACTAGAATGAAAAAAAAGGCAGCTAGGCAAGAAAACAATCAAATCAAAAAAGAGGAGAGAGTTGAGATGCGCAAAGATAAAAAAATTGAACGTAGCAGTGGTCTTGAATACGAGCCACCTGTTAGAAAACGTCATATGAGATAAAAAAAAATAATTATCTTTGTAGAATGAAATCAAGAGGACTAGGTGACACAATTGATAAGATAACAACAGCAACCGGTATTAAGAAGGTTGTTAATGCTGTTTCAAAGGCTACAGATAAAGACTGTGGATGTGGAGCAAGAAAAGAAAAACTAAATAAGGTTATGCCTTACAAATTAATATGATGAATTATACATGGACAGTAAATAGTACTTATTCAATAAATACACCTGAAGATGTAATTTATACAGTAAGTCCATTTTATATTAAAAAATAAAAATATATGCAATATACACCATTAATTTCAGGAGGATTAGCTTTATCGGTAATACCTTCTGATAATGCAAATATACCGTACCCTAATAAGCTTGAGGTTGGTACATCTACTAACACAGCAGCAGATGAGCTTGTTGACACTAGTAAAGATTTTACTTTAAGTGTGAATATAGGAGACATTGTATATAATACAACAACTGCTGCAGCGGGGACTGTTATTGAGGTTGTGTCTGCGACTGTACTAAAACTAAATGCTGATATATTAGTTAGTGGAGAGAACTACATAGTATACTGCGGTTCAGATATATGTGCAGACGCTAGAGGTGGATGTGTTATTAGAGTTAATGGTACAGGTAACGTAACAGTTACAACTATAAATGACGATGTAATACTATTCACAGTTCAAGCAGGAGAGTATTTACCGGTAAGAGTTAAGAGAGTTGCGTACGGAGCTACGGCAACCGGCATAGTTGCTATTTGGTAGGATGAAAGGGTATTTGGGTAGCGTATTAACAGCCTTAGTCTTATTCTTTGCTCCTGTTAAGGGCATAATCTTAATTGTTTCGCTATCTACTATTATAGACACCTGTTTTGGTGTTTGGAAAGCAGTGAAACTTGGAGAAGATGTAACGAGTAAAATATTTAGAAAGGGTTTGTTGTCTAAGCTTCTCACGTATGTATCAGCTACAATGCTAATATTTGCATCTGACGTGTTTATTATAAACGAACTAACAAGGAGCGTTGTGAGCGTTGATTTTATATCTACTAAAGTATTGTCATTGGTGTTAGTAGCTATTGAGGTTAAGAGTATGGACGAGTCATTTATCAAGGTGAAGGGATATTCATTTATTGATAAGGCTAAGTCTATAATAATAAAAATCAAAAACATTAAGAAGGAGCTGTAATGATGTCGACTATTGACATTATTAAGAAGTATGGCAAGCCTAATGAGACAGGGGCTGGGTACTTAACAACTATACAGTTACCTTATCCAATGAGGTTAGCTTGGGACTTAGATACCAAGGTAACTAGAATGAGCTGCCATAAGCTAGCCGCTGAAAAGTTCTTAGATGTATTTAATGATTTGCTTGCTGAGTATGGAATGGCAGAGATTGAAAGGTTAGGCATAGACTTATTTGGCGGGTGTTTCAACTATCGCAAAATGCGAGGAGGGTCAAGCTGGTCAAAACACGCTTGGGGAATTGCAGTCGATTTAGACCCGGCAAGAAACAAATTAAAAGAGACAGCTAAGACTGCTAGATTTGCTAGACCTGAATATCAAAAGATGATTGATGTATTCTACAAGAATGGATTTATAAATCTAGGAATAGAGAAGGGGTACGATTTTATGCACTTTGAACTAAAAAGCTAATCTGCATGAATTTTTCCTAAAACTTCATGCAGTTAAAAAATGCACAATATATCGGCAAGGTTTATTGTGCAAAATTAAGTAGCATAACTCCGACATTATCCGAATTAAAGCATATAAAAGTACATTATACTACACTTTAAGATGCAAATACGTATAATACCGAATATTTGCGTATCAATAAAGCATTTTACTGCACTTTACTTAGGCATATTACAATTATTGCACCGAGCATATATCCAATGGCAGACGCTAAAGCTATTTTGAAGCGTTGTAAGCGATTTTCAGCTTCAATTATATAACTTATAAATGGCAATCCCAAAAAAGGACCTATAAAGGCAAAAAATAGCATTCCTCCGACATTAAATTGGCTAACGCTTCTGATGTAAAAAGTAGATGCTATTTCTATTATTAAACAACTAAGACCTATTATTATATATTTTTTCACTTATAAAGCTATAAATAAAAAGAGCGTCACTATAGCTATAAACGAAATAGTGCGATTTGTCCTAATTTGCGTCTTTTGCTTCTCGTTATCTACGTGTAGACCCATGTTCTCAGCGTCAATAGTATATACAAGCGATTGTAGAGACTCTATATCTTTTTTAGAACTATCTATCACTTGATACAATAATAGTTCCTTAGAGAGGCTTATTTGAGCTTGCTCAATTAAGCTATCTTTTTGTAGCAGTTCAACGTAGATTTTGTCCATCTGTGGGATAGATATGCATACAGAAGTGTCTCCTGTTTGGTTATCTATTAATACGGTCTGAGAAAAGCTGTATTCTACGAGTAGTAGGAGCACTACTATAGTCATTAATCTTTGTTTCATATTTCAATTTGATTGTGTCAGATTTTATTCTTAATCGCTCTATATCTTGATATACTGTATCTGTATTCGTTAGAATAATAGTTTTAGGTGTCACAATTTCTTTATTATTTGTGACATCCATAAATACATAAATACATATTATGGCTAAAAGTATTATTGTGATGACATAGAATCTCATGTATTGCATTCGGCAAAGATAAATATAAAAGTTTTATATTTGCAATAATATAAATAGTGCATGGCAAGAATCAGTACATACCCAATAGATGAGAATATTTCTGGTTCAGATAAATGGATTGGAAGTGATGCTGGGTTTAAAAGTGCTACTAAAAACTTTACAGTAGATAAGGTTGCTGATTACTTAAATACATCAGGTGTTATTCAGTCTCAGGCATTGAGATATATGTATCAAAATGATACGAATACAAAGCCTAGATATAATGGCACTATATCATTCCAAAGTGAAAGAGGAGAGAACGTTGCCTTTAATGACATAACTACGTTTTTGTTAAGCAGATACGCTAAACCATCTAGGGATGTGTATACGTTTTATAACGCACCACTTACAGGCTCTACGATACTTCTTACAAACGCTAATAACGTATCAAATTGGGCTGTGTATTTATGGGATGGCTCAACTCAAGATATTGACGAAGAGAACTTCTACAATATAGACCTTACATTTATATCAGGGAGTGGTGGGTTAGTAGATGGAGAAGATTATTTAATATCACTGCTTGGATATAAAAGCACAAATGATAAGACATTTATTTACACTCAGGCTATAGCTTCAGATGTTTGGGAGATAACACATAACTTAGAGAAATTTCCATCTGTATCTGTTGTGGATTCAGGTAAGACTATGGTGTATGGGAATGTAGAGTATATAAACGCAAACGAATTAACAATAACTTTTAGTGCTCCCTTTTCAGGACAGGCATTTATGAATTAGAAACTATGGCTATTAAATATTTAGATAATATTTCCCTGGAGGGGAATCAATTACAAAACTCGCTGCTGCAAGTGCTTGCAACGAATCCTGCTCCATTGGGGGCTGGTCAAATAATTTACAACTCCACTACAGGTAGTATTAATTACTATAATGGTAATTCTTGGATTACTCTTGACGGTGTTGGGGACATATCTGCTGTAGTGGCAGGGACTGGACTTAACGGAGGGGGTACTTCAGGTTCAGTTACATTAAACCACAATGACTACGGTACGTCAGGTACGTATGCTTACCCTACGTCTGTTACGACAAACGCACAGGGACACGTAACTGCTATATCAGCAGGTGTAGCTCCAGGTTCAATGAACTCGTTCAATGTAGCGGGTGACTCAGGGACTAATCAGACTATATCTGAGGGGAACACAATCACATTTGTTGGAGGCACAGGCATTACAACTGCAGGAGCGGCTACTGACCAATTAATAATCACACTTGCATTAAGTGAGTTGCCTGCGAATACAGCGACTCTAGTTAAGGCATCTGATAAGATTGTAGGGTTATGGGATAGTGGAGCTACTCAGGGAACTAAAGTAGTTAGTGCTATACCTGTAAGTGCTTGGGGTACTGCGATAGAGAACGTGAATATGGGCTCGAACAAGATTGTATCTGTTCTTAATCCAACTGACGCACAGGATGCGGCTACTAAGAACTACGTTGATACAACGCTTGCAGGCTCAGGAGCATTAATATATCAAGGACCATATAATGCGGCTACAAATACACCTAACCTTGACACTCCTCCAACAGGAACGATAAACAAAGGGTTCACTTGGACGGTGACTGCAGACGGTCTGTTCTTCACTGAGCAGGTTCGGATTGGTGACTTACTCATAGCGAATATAAACAACCCTACGGTATTAGCTGATTGGACAGTTGTTCAGAGTAACATTGACTTGGCTAGTGCGACTGTACCGGGCATAGCATCGTTCCCTGTATCAGGTGGTCTGAGTGTAGCTGCAGGAGCTGTTTCAATAGCCGCTTCAGGAGTAACTTTAGGTTCATACGGAACGGCATCAGCTGTTGGGTCATTCACTGTAAATGCAGAGGGTAGAGTAACATCAGCGAGCAACACAACAATAGCGATAACTTCTAGTCAAGTTACTGACTTTTGTTCAGCTGTTAATACGTGTGTGTCAACGAGCACAAAGTATGTTGCAACGATAGGGAACGGCAGTAGCACAGTGTATGCAGTGACGCATTCATTAAATAATTTAGACGTAATGGTTCAGTTATATGAGGTTGCGACAGGAGAGACAGTATATACATCGGTAGAAAGAGACACAAATAACATAGTAAATATTACATTTGCATCAGCACCAGCATTGAATAGCATCAGAGTGATGGTTCTATCAATCTAATAAATGGGAGTCAAATATTTATATGGCATAGACGTAACTGGGCAGAGTACCTTCTCAACTAATGTTGGGATAGGTACTTTAAGTCCTAATGCAAATCTTGATATAGTTGGAGGTGTAGTTATACTAGGTCAAAATAAAATTGACGGCAGTAGTGACAACTTAAAAATTATGTCTGATTTTGCTAATATCAGCGGAAGTTCTACTATTGAATTTTCTGTAGATAATAGCGAAAAGATGCGTATTACAAACGCAGGCAACGTAGGAATAGGGACGACTAGTCCAGGAGCTAAATTTCAAGTAGATGGTTCAAATTCTAATGGGTTAATTCAAGCTTATGTAACTTCCGGTGGTGGAAATGCTCTACGCCTAAATACTAATTTTGGAGGCGGGAATTATATCGACTTAAACCCATATGTAACAGGAGTAAGTAACGGGGGTTTTGAAATATTACAAAATGGAACTCAAAGATTAGTAATATCCTCTTCCGGCAACGTCGGCATTGGTACGACTAGTCCATCTGAAAAGCTACACGTAGACGGTAATGCAAGAGTAACAGGTGCATATTACGACACCTCTAATTCACCAGGTACAGTTAATCAGCTATTGTCTTCGACAGTAACTGGTACTACTTGGATTAACCCATCGGCTATTGTAGCGGAAGCGGCTACATTAGTTGTAATCGCGTGTAAGAACACTTCTGGAGCAGCTATAGCACAAGGGACTCCTGTATATCAAACAGGAACAGTGGGCGCGACAGCGACTATTGAAATCGCTCCTGCAGATGCATTAATATCAGAAAATAAACTTCCAGCTATTGGTTTACTGCAAACAGCACTAAACAACAACGGATTTGGTTTTGTAGTTATAACTGGAGCACTTACAAATTTTACAACATCTCCTATTGATGGAGTTGTACCTACCACAGGGGATAAAGTATTCGTAAAATCAGGGGGAGGACTAACATTAACTAAACCAACAGGTGAGGGTAATGGTATTCAAAATATGGGGCTTGTTGGTAAAGTGTCTACTGGAAGCGCTGGGTCTATTACCGTGTCGTCTATTATGCGTACCAACGACGTACCCAACCTGCCCGAGGGTAGAATATGGGTAGGTGATGGAAACACCTTAGTATCTGATACAGTTTATATAGATGAGCCAAATAACAGGTTTGGTATTGGGACGACTAGTCCTAGCAGACAACTAGAGGTCTCTAACACAGGGAATGCAATAATAAGAATAGCAGGAGATAGCGACAATGATGTAGGAGAAACAGGAGATGCTGTGCTTGAAATGACTACTGATGCAGGCGGTCACGGATGGTCAATAAGAAGCGCTAACATAGGTGGAGGAACAGGCGATTTTAAAGTAAACACCTTTATAAGTAGTGTTGAATCAACAAAATTACTAATTGACAGGGACGGCAACGTAGGGATAGGAACGACTGCGCCTATAGGCAAGCTACACGTAAATACTTTTAATACAAGTAATAACGCTTTAACGATACAGGCTTCGAATTGGACCGCTAGAACTTATGGGATTGGTATTGATTCTTCAAGTAGCTTATCGTTTTATGATAACTTCTCTTCTTTAGCAAGACTTATTATCACATCATCAGGCAACGTAGGTATTGGAACGACTAGTCCAGCTGAAAAGTTATCTATTGAGGGTTCTGGAAGTCAATCTTTATCTATATACAGTACAGATACTGGTATTTCCGGTACGCCAAAAACATTTATTAAATTATACGGAGAGAGTGCAGCAGCACTACAGAGATTACAAGGACAAATATCAGTTGCTCCTGGAGTAAATACCAATTCAGGTGATATGATTCTTAGCACAGCAAATACTGCTGCTGCTATAACAGAAAGGATGCGTATTGATGGGGCGGGCAACGTAGGTATTGGAACTACTAGTCCTAGTACTTTACTTCATATTGAAGGTTCTTCTGCAGGGTATTTACAAACCATAAAAAATACGACAGCAGGGGGAGATTATTTACAAATGTTAGCTGAAACTGGGGATGCTGTATTTCAATTTGAATCAGGAGGTACTGGTGGTGAAGCAACTCTAAATATGTATAGAGATGGTACTCAATATGTAAAAATATCAGCAGACGCAGGGGTAGATAATTATTTCAACAATGGTGCAAACGTAGGTATAGGAACTACTAGTCCCGCTTATAAGTTGCACATAGACGACGACACTGCTTATGGTGGTGTTCTTATTGAAGGAGATAATGCCCCCGGATTAAGCATAAGAGACAATAGCGGAACTTCAATATCTAAAATTTATGTACAAAGTACTGCCGGTTCTCAAGGTAATCTTAGAATATCCTCAGACGATAATAACACAGCAACTACTCCTACTATAGAGTTTATAATAGGGGGTTCGCACAAAATGCGTGTTTTAGATAATGGCAACGTAGGAATAGGAACAACATCTCCTTCAGCTAAGTTGGATGTAGAGGGTGATGTATCAATTAAGAATGTCAACTTATCTAATCAGGAGAATCTAGATGTAGACACAGGGACTGAGGTGATAGCGATAGCTCCTATAGCATTATATACAGCGGCATTCTTTGACTTTGTAGTTAAGAATGGAGCGAACGTTCGTTCAGGTACGGTGTACGCCTGTCACGATGGGACATCAGTAGAGTACACAGAGACATCTACAGCTGACTTAGGTAATACATCAGCGGTAGTATTTACAGTAGACATATCAGCAGGTAATATGAGATTACTTGCAACAACGACCACAGACAACTGGTCAATAAAAACTTTAACTAGAACAATATGACAACATTTAATTGGACAATCTCAGCAGTAGAGAGAAAAGTAAGCGAAGACGGATTATCAAACGTAATTCAAGTAGCACATTGGCGGTACAGAGGTACAGATGAAAACGGTGTAACGGCAGAGCTTTATGGAGCACAGTCGTTAGCTGAACCAAATCCAGAGGATTTTACTCCTTGGGATGAGGTGACAGCAGAAGACGTAGAAGGATGGTTGGTTAATATCTTCAGTGTGACTGTAGATGGAGAGCCTTCCGAGTTAGAGAAAATGGAGGCGAATATTGATGTTCAAATTGAACTGATAATCAATCCTGTGACTATAACTGGTCCTTTAGTAGCGTAACAAACAATAATAATTAGCTGTAATCTGGAAAGTGAAAGATGAGTAATGAATTCAAAATTAAGAAGGGTCTTGTAGTCGAAGGAGATGCGAGAGTAACAGGAGCGATATTTGACTCAACGAACGCACCGGGTACGAGTGGTCAGGTTCTAACATCAACTGTAACAGGTACAGACTGGAAGAGCTTAGCAGAGATATCAGGTGTAGACGGCACAGGTACAGCTAATTATTTATCTAAGTGGGCGGATGCTGACACTATAACCAACAGCATCGTATACGACAACGGAACAAACGTCGGCATTGGGACGACTAGTCCGAGTGCTAAGCTTGAAGTTAATGGCGCTTTGTTTGTTGGTAATCACACCGGGACAGTGACACCTACGGACGGGATATGGATTGAAGCACCTACTGGAGTTGAAACACAAATTCAAATGTACACTTTTGGCGGCAGTATTTTTAGCATAAAAGGTAATAACACTAAAGCAAACATAGGTTGGAGTAGTGGTCAAGATAGATTTGTAAATTTTGTAAATGCAGGAACTGGAGACATAAGTGTTGGTATAGGAACGACTAGTCCAGCTTCTAAACTGCATATAAAAACGTCTGTTGATAATAGTGTTTCTCAAGGATTAGTTATTGAGAGAAGCGTAAATAGTGACAGGGGTTATATTAATTATAATGGAGGTGGATTTCAGTTTAGGTCAACAGTAGGAGACCCTATTGTATTTGGTGAAACAGACGCTGAACATATGCGAATCCTGCCTGACGGCAACGTAGGCATAGGAACGACTAGTCCTGATGCTAAGCTAGAGGTAGTAGGAACTACAGGAATTGCTCTAGCTCAATCTGCAGGAGCAAAAACAGTTGGTTATGTTACCACATTACAATCTTTTTACTCAATAAATTCAGGTTTTCTAGCTTTTAGTGGTGATGGAGGTGCTGGAAAAGCTATTGGTGGAGGAGCTTATGGAGCTGATACTATCCTTTTTGCTAATAATACGGAAAGGATAAGAATATTAAATAACGGCAACGTAGGTATTGGGACGACTAGTCCACAAGCTAAGTTACACGTTTCTTCTACTGGTGAATCTGTAATAAGAATTCAAGATTTAGATGCAACAAATCAATTTATGGATTTAGGGCATAATGGAGGAACTAGCTATTTCTTATCAACGAATAATACATCAAATGGTAATTTTACTTGGTATTTATATAATGGCACTTCTTTTAGTACACCAATGTATATTGCTTCTACAGGCAACGTAGGCATAGGAACGACTAGTCCTGAAAATAAATTACACGTTCAGCAAAGTGACGTATTTACAGGAATACATACCACAGCCGGAGTTAGAGTAAAGTCAGACGGAGCTTCTGCTATTAATAACTACCATGGAACTATAGCATTATCAAGAGGGACAGGAGGTGTAGCAATTTCTGCTGTTCAGGAAGATACAGACAGTGACGTGATGGGAATGGCATTCTTTACACATCCATCAGCTACTGGAGGTGATGCTGCTGTAGAGAAAATGAGATTAGACCAAAACGGTAATCTAGGCATAGGGACGACTTCTCCTGATTTTAGACTTCATACCAATCTTAATTTAAGTGGCACACCGTTATCTTATTTAAACGGGACAGCAAATACATTTAACGGTACAGCAAATCTAGGTGTAACACATAATAGTACAGCTGTAGGTACAGGTACAGCCGCTGGTGTTTATTTAGCTAATAATGCTAATAACGACGGAGCGCCCTCTCCTATAATAGCTTTCTCAGCATTGTCTGCTTCTGGAAGTTTTAACCACACTTATGCTGCAATTTATGGTATAAAAACAGCTGGTGGAGCAGATACTAATTGGGTTAAAGGTGACCTTACTTTTGCAACAGGTAACACAACTGGACCAGAAAGAAGGATGACAATTCTTGCTAATGGCAACGTCGGCATCGGGACTACTAGTCCTGCTTATAAATTTCAAGTAAAATCTGACGATGTTTTAGGCGGTATTTATCTTGAAGGTGATAATGCTCCTGCTTTTAGGATTAGAGACACTTCTGATAATGGAGATTCTTTAATTTATACAAATAATGGTGGTAGATTAATTTTATCTGCCGATGATTCTAATGTTACTACAGGTTCTTCTTTAGAATTTAAAGTAGATGGCTCAGAAGCTATGCGTATCGACTCAAGTGGTAACGTCGGTATAGGGACTACTTCTCCTGGAGCTAAGTTAGATATAGTCGGTACTGGAAATGCAGTTCAAATAAGAAGGTCAAACGGATATGCTTCTATAAAAGCACATTCTGATAATGGAGGAAACCTTATACTGGACTCAGATACATCAACAGGAGCTGTTTTCTTAAACAACTATGTAAACAGACCTGTGTATATTGCTACAGGAGGTGGCAACGTCGGTATTGGGACGACCAATATGTATGCTAGGCTGAATGTTAAAGCAACATCACATAATAATGGTATATCTGTAAACAGAGCAGCAGATAATACAGCAGCACTTTATATAGGTAATGATGGCGGTGGAATTCCAATCATAGCATCAAATAACTCTGACCTGATTTTTGGTAGAGACTTTTCAGGTACGTTTACCGAGCGTATGCGAATGACCAATGACGGCAACTTCGGCATTGGGACGAGTAGTCCTGGCACAAAGCTTCAGGTTGAAGGTACAATCAGAGCTACAGGCACATCAGGGAATGTGGATGTTGACCCTTTATACGGTGCGTTTAGATTCTACAACGGCTCTACGTTCTACGGAGGGTTCTACAACGATGCTGTGCTTAGTTCAGGTAATGCAGTTGACTTAGTGTCATACGTAGCCACAGGAGACTACTACATCGGTTCAGCTACAAGAGGAAAGGTTGTTAAGGTAGAGCAGGGTGGTAATGTTGGTATAGGCACTACGTCACCAACAGAGAAACTAGATGTGAATGGTGTGGTTAATGCTACGTCATTCTCAGCAGGTGGAACAGCAGGATTTACAGGAACAGTTAATTTTCCAAGCAACTCTCCAGGTTCTCGGATGCTTGATTTTCAAGGTGGATTATTAGTAAGTGTTTCATAATAAGAAAAAACAATTATATTTGTATCATTAAAATTAAATAAAATGCAAAAATTAACAGAACAAGAATTAACTAACGTAAGAGAATTAGTAAACCAATTCAACACTTTAAAAATCCAATTGGGTGATGCTTACATCGCACAGCAAATGATTATGAAGAAGATTGACGAGGTTAAAGTATCTTACTCAGCTATGGAAGAGGAACTAGTTTCAGTGTACGGTCAAGATGCGACTATTAACATTGAAACAGGTGAAGTAACTATCCCTGAAAACTAAATGGCACAAATAAGCACATACGCAACTATATCAACACCTACCATTGACGATAAGTTAATCGGAACAGATGTTGAGAATGAGAATCTTACAAGAAACTTTTCAATAAGTAGTATTCTTGCATTGGTTGGCGTAGGTCTTTCTGAGTATGCTTCAAATGCAGCAGCAGAGGCTGCAGGATTAGCTATAGGAGACTTATACCACAACGCAGGAGTTGTATGTGTGGTCTACTAGCATCCAAATGGACATTAGAAAAATATCTATAGGTCCTGACTACAAGTCAGGTGCTATGCACTACATAGTAGGGCAGGATGTGTTGAATGGTAACTATATTATTCATTTAATACGCAGAGAGCCTAATAGAGATGCTATAACCATTTGGATTGAGTCTAGAGCCAAAGAAGTCGTTCTTTGGAAAGAATTTACTTTTACCGTACCAGTATCTATCGAATATAATATACACTTTTAATGAAATCACCGTTTTACTTTATAGTAAAGCCATTAAAAGGAAAGCGATATGACAACACAAGAGAAGTAGGAGACTACGAGCTTGTTGTGAGTACATCAGAAGAGGACCACAAGTTTTCTAATAGATATGCTGAGGTTGTTGAACTTCCTATTGGCTATAGTGGAGGGGTCTCAATTGGAGACCTCTTACTTGTGCATCACAATGTTTTTAAGTATTATAATGATATGAAGGGTCGCCAGAGAAGCGGTAGAAGTTTCTTTAAGGATGATTTGTTCTTTGTAGACAACGAACAGTTCTTTTTGTATAAGCACGATGACCAATGGTACGCACATGACAGATATTGTTTTATAGTCCCTATTCCTACAGAGGAGTCAATTATATTTAAGAATACTAAAGAAGAGCCTTTAATTGGTATAATGAAATACCCTAATAAGTATCTAATGTCTATGGGCATAAAGTCAGGAGATAGAGTAAGCTTTGCACCTGAGAGTGAGTATGAGTTTACTGTAGAGGATGAGAAGATGTACAGAGTGTATGACCACCAAGTAACAATGAAACTATGACTGTAATAGAAACAAAGCTAAGAATTATAAAAGCAGGGCATCGAGCAGTTGAGCAATTGATTAAAGTTGCCGAAGAGAGTATTATTAAGCACGATGAGGGTGAGGATGATTTGTCTGCGGATAGATTAAAGAATGCAGCAGCTACAAAAAAGTTAGCTATATTTGATGCATTTGAGATATTAAGCAGGATAGAACTTGAGAGAGAAGCTATCGAGCAATCAGAAAAAGGAGAAAGTAAAACAGCAACTAAACAAGGATTTGCAGAACGAAGGTCTAAGTAATCTATATATAGTACTCAATGATTTTATACCAAAAGCGGTATATACAAGCAAGAATAAGGCTAAATCATGGTCGTACGGGTATAATGAGAAGTATGACCTTATTATAATATCTAAAGACGGTACGCTAGGAGAAGTTGTATCCATACAAGGATTAATTATAGGACTACCTAAAGCACCTGATAACTACTATAAGCGTCACGATAAGCCAGCTGAACAGTATTGGGAGAGGCAAGAGCTTCCAAAAGAACTGGCAAAGATACAATCTATTTTTCAATGGAATGAGAAGCCATCTGTATTCAAAGATAGATGGGTAGATTACATAGAAGATGAGTTTGATGCTAGGGAGAAAGGTTTTTGGTTTGCCAATAATGGCGAGCCTACATACATAACAGGCTCTCACTATATGTACCTACAGTGGTCATCTATTGACGTTGGGTATCCAGACTACCGTGAGGCGAATAGAATCTATTGGATATTCTGGGAAGCGTGTAAGGCTGATGAGAGAAGCTTTGGGATGATATACCTAAAGATTAGACGTTCAGGGTTCTCGTTTATGACATCCTCTGAGTGTGTGAATATAGGCACGTTAGCTCGTGATTCAAGGATAGGCATACTATCTAAGACAGGAGCGGATGCCAAGAAGATGTTCACGGATAAAGTAGTGCCAATTAATGTAAGACTTCCGTTCTTCTTCAGACCTATTATGGATGGTATGGACAAACCAAAGACGGAGCTTGCGTTCAGAGTACCTGCATCTAAGATTACTAAGAAGAATATGTACGAGTCTGATGACACTGAGGTGGAGGGACTCGATACATCTATAGATTGGAAGAACACAGACGACAACAGTTATGATGGTGAGAAGCTACTATTCTTAGCTCATGACGAATCAGCTAAATGGCTGAAACCCAATAACATAAAGGATAACTGGCGTGTAACTAAAACCTGTTTACGATTAGGTAGCAGGATAATAGGAAAGTGTATGATGGGGTCAACTTCAAATGCACTTAGCAAGGGTGGTCAAAACTATAAGGATATATACTTAGACTCAGACGTATTACATCGTAATGACAACGGACAGACTAAGAGTGGTCTATATAACCTATTCATTCCTATGGAGTGGAATATGGAGGGCTTTATAGATAGATATGGTATGCCTGTATTTAATAAGCCAGAGCCACCTATTATGGGAGTCGATAATAGACTCATTAAGAACGGAGCGATAGATTACTGGGAAGCTGAGGTAAAGTCTCTTAAAAGCGATGCAGATGCGTTAAATGAGTACTATAGACAGTTCCCTAGAACAGAGTCTCACGCATTCAGAGATGAGAGCAAGCAGTCTTTATTTAATCTTACTAAGATATACCAGCAGATAGACTATAACGATGGTCTAATAAAAGAACACCACACTACACGAGGGAGCTTCCATTGGAAGGATGGCGTAAAGGACAGTGAGGTTATATTTACTCCTGACAAGAGAGGCAGGTTTAATGTGAGCTGGACTCCTAATAAAAACTTACAGAACAGAACAGTTACACGGAATAATATGAAGCATCCAGGCAATGACCACATAGGTGCATTTGGGTGTGACTCTTATGATATCTCAGGTACTGTAGGAGGCGGAGGTTCTAATGGTGCACTGCACGGTGTGACTATGTTCAATATGGATGAAGCACCTAGTAATGAGTTCTTTTTAGAATACGTGGCTAGACCTCAGACTGCAGAGATATTCTTTGAGGAAGTTTTAATGGCGTGTGTTTTCTATAGCATGCCAATACTTATTGAAAATAATAAGCCAAGGCTATTGTATCATTTTAAGAATAGAGGGTACAGAGGATTTTGTATGAACAGACCTGACAAGACATTTAATAAACTGTCTAGTACAGAAAGAGAATTAGGTGGAATACCAAACAGTAGTGAAGATGTTAAACAAGCTCACGCAGCAGCAATAGAATCGTACATTGAGAAGCACATAGGGTTTGATTTAGAGGCAACATATAGAGACGCTGATGAGATAGGTAGTATGTCATTTACAAGGACTTTAGAGGACTGGGCTAAATTCGATATATCTAATAGAACTAAGTTTGATGCTACAATAAGTTCAGGGTTGGCGTTAATGGCTGTGAACAAGCACCTATATAAGGCTGAGAAAAAACAATCAAAAATAAACATTAACTTTGCGAGATACAGCAATAAAGGAAATATTAGCGAAATTATTAGATGAAAGATGTTAACGTAAACATATCATCTGCAGGTTTCCCAAGTCAATTTGTTTCAGACTCTGAGAAGAAAACTCTTGAGTTTGGTTTGCAGATTGGTCAAGCCATACAATACGAATGGTTCAAAAAGGACGGAGCAGGATGTAGATTTTATAGCCAGTGGGGAGACTTCCATAGGCTAAGATTATACGCTCGTGGAGAGCAGTCTGTAGCAAAATATAAAAATGAGCTTGCTGTTGATGGCGACTTGTCTTATCTTAATTTAGATTGGACTCCTGTACCTATAATTCCTAAGTTTGTTGATATTGTTGTCAATGGTATGTCTGACCGACAGTTTAAGGTTAAGGCGTATTCTCAAGATGCTATGTCTCAATCTAAGAGAAGCAAGTATCAAGATATGGTTGAAGGGCAGATGCTTAATAAGCCATTACTTGAGAAAATACAAAAAAATACAGGAGTTAATCCTTTTACTGTTAGTCCTGATGAATTACCTCAAACAGATGAGGAGCTTGCATTATATATGCAGCTCAAATATAAGCCTGCTATTGAGATAGCTGAGGAGACTGCTGTGAATACAATGTTTGATGAGAATCATTACGATGATATCAGAAAACGACTTGATTATGATTTAACTGTTCTTGGAGTAGCAATAGCTAAACACGAGTTTCTTCCAGGAGCTGGAATACAAATTGACTATGTAGACCCTGCTAATGTGGTGTATAGTTACACCGAAGACCCTCACTTTAAGGATTGTTTTTATTGGGGTGAGATTAAAACTGTTCCAATAATAGAATTAAAGAAAATAGACCCGACATTAACTAACTCTGATTTAGAAGAGATATCTAAATCAGGGTCTGCATGGTATGATGAGTACAATGTGGCTCAGTACTATGATAATGACATATTCTATAGAGACACTACTACTCTTATGTACTTCAACTATAAGACAACCAAAGAGGTTGTGTACAAGAAGAAGATTAAAGAGAATGGTAATATTTCTATGGTAGAAAAAGATGACCAGTTTAATCCACCTGAAGAAATGATGGATGAAGGGTCATTTGAGAAAGTATCTAAGACTATTGATGTATGGTATAACGGTGTTATGGTCATGGGGACTAACATTATACTTAAGTGGGAGATGTCTGAGAATATGGTTCGACCTAAGTCTGCATCTCAGCACGCTATGCCTAATTATGTAGCAGTAGCCCCAAGAATGTACAAAGGTATAATTGAGTCTTTAGTTAGAAGAATGATACCATTCACTGACTTAATTCAGATTACTCACTTAAAGCTACAGCAAGTAATATCTAGAGTAGTCCCTGATGGTGTGTTCATTGATGCTGACGGTCTTAATGAGGTTGACCTTGGTACAGGAGCAGCATACAATCCAGAGGATGCTTTAAGACTATACTTCCAAACAGGTAGTGTGATTGGTAGAAGCTACACAGGAGATGGTGAGTTTAATAACGCAAGAGTTCCAATACAGCAGTTAACAGCTAATTCTGGAGCATCTAAATCTCAAATGCTTATAGGTAACTATAATCATTACTTAAATGAGATACGTAACGTAACAGGATTAAATGAGGCTAGAGATGGAAGTAGTCCTGACCCTAACTCTTTAGTTGGTCTACAAAAACTTGCAGCAGCCAACTCAAATACAGCGACTAGACACATATTAGATGGAAGTCTTTATATGTATAGAACATTAGCTGAAGGGTTATCATATCGGGTGGCTGATGTTTTGCAGTATGCCGATTTTAAAGAAGAGTTTATTAATAAGATAGGCAAGTACAATGTATCTATACTTAATGACATAAATGAGTTGTATATGTATGACTTTGGTATATTCATTGAGATATCTCCTGACGAAGAGCAGAAGGGTATGCTAGAGCAGAACATACAGATGGCATTATCTAAGGGTGATATAAATCTTGAGGATGCTATTGACATACGTGAGATTAGAAATCTTAAACTTGCTAATCAATTATTGAAGGTTAAGCGTAAAGCAAAACAAGACCGTGAGGAAAAGATGCAAATGCAGCAACAGCAAATGCAGGCACAGATTCAACAACAATCTCAGGAGATGGCTGCACAGACTGCTGCACAGAACATACAATTAGAGACTCAAGCTAAGATGCAGTTAAAGCAAGCTGAGGTTGCGTTTGATATTGAGAAACTCAAGAATGAAGCAGACTTAAAACTCATGCTTATGGATAAAGAGTTCCAAATGAATATGCAGCTTAGGGGTATGGAGGTTGAATCTTTATCTAATAGAGAGAAGGATAAAGAGGACTCTAAATCTAAAAGAATAAGCCAACAAAATACGGAGCAGTCTAAGTTAATAAACCAAAGAAAAAACAACTTACCTCCAATGAGCTTTGAATCAAATGAGGATAGCTTAGATGGATTTGACTTGGCTGAATTTGAGCCAAGATAGGTGTTCAAAATATATGTTAATTTTGCAAAAAATAAAATCTAATGGAATTAAAAGTAAGAGCCGTTGAGGCAGTAGAAGAAAAGTCTATTCAGGAAGTTGAGCAACAACTGCTTGAACAGCACGAAGAAAAGTTTAGTGAAGATGTTATAGAAGAGGAAGCTCCTCAACAAGAAGAGCAACCAGAGTACATAGCACCTGAACTAAGTGAAGATGACGTTCTTTCATTTATTAAGAATAAGTATGGCAGAGATATTAACTCACTTGATGAGTTGACTGCAGTTAGAGAGTCTGAGGAGTTACCTGAAGATGTATCTGCATACTTTAAGTATAAAAAAGAAACAGGTCGAGGTATTGAGGATTTTGTTAAACTTAACAAGAACATTGATGACTTAGATTCTGATACGTTGCTAAAGGAATATTTCTTTGCTACTGAAGAAGGATTGGATGCTGAAGATATAGAGTCTATGATGGAAGACTTTATGATTGACGAAGAGTTCGATGAAGAATCAGATGTAAAGAAAAAGAAAATAGCACGAAAAAAGACTATTGCTAAAGCCAAGAAGTATTTTGAAGAGCAGAAGGAAAAGTACAGAGTTCCCCTTGAGTCAAGAGGGAGTTCTATTTCTGAAAGTGAAGCAGAAGAGATTCAGGCGTATAAACAATATATAGAGTCCGCAAAGACCTATGAGGAAGAATCAAACAGAAAGCGTGATTGGTTTCATAAAAA
>Ga0307376_10002119_pt1 | contig 20024 bp, 15 predicted proteins | sample TR2MG_FD_202536 | JGI IMG/M metagenome (GOLD analysis project Ga0307376, IMG submission 202536) | Soil microbial communities from Risofladan, Vaasa, Finland - TR-2 | ecosystem: Environmental > Terrestrial > Soil > Coastal area > Acid sulfate soil | place: Finland: Risofladan, Vaasa | collected...
TATGAATTCTACCATAACTTTGATAATGCTGTTTGCGATCTTCTTTCTCCCGGGGTAACATGCATTGATACTGTCTGGTTTATGCCGGTTTATGAAGGAGCAAAACAGGCTGAACTGATCATTAGTTCCAATGATTCCTACCATCCTGAACAGACTGTTGTACTTACCGGACAGGCAGGAACAATTCTTCCTATACAGGCAACTATCAGTGCTGATCCTCAAGCAGGACAGGAGCCTCTAAGTGTTCAGTTACAGTCTGTCACCACAGGAGGTCAGGCTCCCTATTCATATTACTGGGATTTTGATGATATGAGATTCAGCATGGACCCTGCTCCAATACACGAATTTTCGAGCTTCGGTTCATATAATGTATCGGTGGTTGTAAGTGATATTGCTGGTAATTCTGTTACAAAAACTACGCAGGTAAATGTTGCTCAGGAAGGTGTACCTGTTGTGATTGCTGAAGCAGTGCCTGATTATGGTGAAATACCTTTGACAGTTCAGTTCAATGCTACTGTAACAGCTGGCGATGCACCATACTCTTTCCTCTGGGAATTCAGAGATGGAAGCACGAGCAATCAGCAAAATCCTGTTCATGGTTTCTCCTTCCCCGGCAATTATAGGGCAAGAGTGACTGTTACAGATAATGATGGTGATACCGGGAAAGATTCTGTGCTGGTTACAGCTATTTGGAACAACAGTATTTCCGGAGATATCCTGGATGAATCAGGAATTATATCAATTAACAAGTCAATAGTACTCCTCTTTCCTGAAAACTCTGTTGAACCAACTATGGCTGATACACTTGATGGATCCAACACCTACCTCTTCCCCGGGCTGGAAAACGGACTATACACTGTCCAGGCAATTCCTGATCCTACTGCATATCCTCAGGATCTTCCCACTTACCTGGGTGACAAGATTACTATGTATGAAGCAACCCGGGTAGATGCAAGTGGACACCTTACTGATAAAGATATAAAGCTGATTAAGAAACCCTCATCTGCCTCAGGCTCAGGAGCTATTTCAGGTGAATTAATTTCAGATCAGGGCATCAAGGGACTCACCGTTGTTAATAAATCCGATTTTTCAAAAGGCACCCCTCTGGCAAATATTAACATCTACCTGAAGAGCACTACAGATGGCAGTCTGATTGCATATGACATTACCGATCCTGATGGCTCCTTCAGCTTTGAGGGTCTGGAAAATGGCTCATACTACCTTGTCGTCGATTACCAGGGTAAGCCTATGGATAATTCAAACGCCCCACTGGTCCTTTCAGACGGAGAACACTACCTGGAGATAATGGCTGTTGTGGGCATATCAAACATCACAGTTGTAAATATTACCACATCTGTTCTGGATTATAGCATCAATCAAATCAGGATTTACCCGGTCCCTGCAGGTGATGATATTATGATTGATATTCCTGAAGATATGTTCAGAAATAAGTCGGTAAGGATCAGGATCCTTGACTTCTCAGGGAAATATTTATACTCTGACAGGAATTTTGAAATTACAGGATATCCTGTATCTCTTAACCTTGACTTTCTTGATGATGGTATTTACATTTTAAACATAACAGATAATGATATAAGCCATTGGATAAAAATCTTAAAAATAAATTAGTAAACGTGAATATGCAAGTATTCGTAACCTGATTATAAATGAGGTATGAATTTTAATTAAGAAGGAGGTAAAAATGAAAAAGTTGCTTTTAATGCTAATGTTTACAGGTGCTTTTCTATGGACTACAACTACCGTAAACGAACTTCTCGCCCAGGAAATGACGGAGCTTACTGTTCCTGATTATTCCTATGGGGCAGTTGGTGCTGGAACCGGAACAGTTACATATTGGGGAATTACAAATCCCGGGCCCTATGGTGAAAAATCTACGAGAGGAGAAGAAAGGCCTTACGATGTTTTTTTTGCTCATGGCTGGAGGTGGTGGCAGTATGTGGTTAATGAATTTAGGTGTCGCGATTTTCCTGATTTTAATTTCCCCGGATTACATGGATATGGGTTTACATCGTATGGGGCATGTCCCCCTATGGTTCCTGATATTGGTGATATGGCTTCATGGGGAGGTGTAGTTGTAGAATCTGCCAGCCGGCAGATGTGGTCACTGGCCGGAGCTGTGAATAATGACAATGGGCCTACCGAGCCATATGTTTTTATTCTTACCTACCCTCCTTCCTCAATTTGGGGTCGTGTGCAAACGTACTGTTATCTACGTAAAATTGTTATAGTACAATCAACAGGTTCTCTTCAAGATGGGGACCCTGTTGATATAGAGGCAAGTCTTACATCGCAGGGAGTCTTTGGGGGAGATGGGGATATTTCAGATATAGGTGTGCTTTTTCTCAACAAACTATCGGAACGCCCCTGGCTTGTTTACGGAGGATTTGGCAGGGAGTACCTGGGTTGGGGCGATGTGGCGGATATTCTTGGTAATCACAACTTTATGAACAATATGCTTGGCAACCTCGTAATTTATTTAAATAATACTGCAGATACTACAGCGACTGTGGCCATTGGGGATACAATTGTCGTGGAAGTAGCGTTTAATAATGAAATAAAACTTGACAACCCGGGGATCAGGGACCCAGGTGAATCAGAAGGCTGGATAGGGGAGAGACCAGCAGATTTGTTTACCAACAGAGTCTATGCAACAAACGATTCAATTAGAAATATGATAAAAAAGCATGGTAATAGCCTTACTTACAATTTAACATGCCTTACGCCGGGAGCCTTTCTGGAACCATTGCCTGATGACGGCCCTAATACAGATGAAGATATGGACGGGATTAGCGACGCCCGGGAAAAAGGACCGGATGGTAATGATGATAGCTACGATGGCAATACCGACGGTTTACCGGACTATCAGCAAGTAAACGTCTCTTCATTTCATACTTATGACGGACAAGATTATGTAACACTGGTAGTACCGGAAGGAACTGAGCTTTCACAACTTATTGTAACAGATAATCCTTCACCATTAGATGCTCCGGCAGACACTGATTTCAATTATGGTTTTTTCGATTTTTCAATCGATGGTCTTGAACCTGGTGAAGCAATTACAGTAACTCTTATTTTGCATAATGCAGTATCGGTTGATAAATATTATAAATATGGAATGACACCGGATGATCCAACTCCACACTGGTATGAATTCATGTATGATGGCCAGACAGGTGCGGCAATTTCCGGGAATGTAATTGATTTATATTTCACTGATGGTCTTCGTGGTGATGAAGATATTACAGTTAATGGTTCAATTAAGGAACCGGGAGGACCCTCGAAGTCTATCACTACTGGTACTCCTTATTTAGCTGAAAAAAGTGAAATAATCATCTATCCAAATCCTGCGGGGGAATATATCATAATGCAATTAAATAACATTCTGCCTGCTAACGATTACATCCTCAGGATAAATTCAATTGACGGGAAAATGATGCAGGAAAAACTATTGGATATACATGATGCGAATCAGGAAATTGTTATTCCTATTAATGATTTTCCAAATGGCATATTTATGATTTCACTTCACAGAAACAACTTAATCTATAAATCAAAATTTATTAAACTGGAATAAAGTATATAACTCTTCCGGTTTAAGATTTTGTAATAAATCGATTAGTCTTAACATAGACTTTTAATAATCCATGTTATAGAGAAGTATAAACTATAGAAAAAAGGAGGCGAAAATGAAAAAGCATTTATTAACTTTTATGTTTATCAGTGCTATAGTATCGATTGCACTGAGTGTGAATGAACTTAATGCACAGCCTATGACAAAACTCACTGTTCCTGATTATTCTTATGGGACAGTTTATTCTACCTATGGTAAAGTCAGACAAGACGGAGTAGAAACTATGGGCAACTTTTGGACTTTTGAAGGTGAACTTGAAGGTGCTGCCGGGGCGTTTTTAGCACATGGTTTCAGGTGGTGGGGTTATTCTTCAGCTTCGCTGTTAATCTGTGGCGATCCTCAAAATTTTAATTACCCCGGATATCATGGTGTCTGGGATATGTCAAGTCTTGGATGCATGAATCCGCCAATTGGATATCACTTTGCCTGGGGAGGCGTTATTGCTGATCCTGCCAATCGGCAGATCAGGTCATTGACAGGCTCCGTAAATCAAAATGGCCCTACTGCTCCTTATTGTATCCAAATCGGATTCCAGCAAATATGTTATCCTATTCCTTCCCTATGGGGCTTTGGATCATCTCATGGTTATTTACGCAAAGTAGTTGTTGTACAATCTACAGGAATTCTTCAGGATGGGGATCCTGTGGATATTAACGCAAGCATTACAACTCAAGGAGTCTTTGAGGGCGATGGAACTGCATCTGGAGCAGGTGTGCTCCTACTAAATAAAAGATCCGAAACCCCCTGGTACAGATGGGGAATGGGCAGGGAATACCTGCGCTGGGGTGATGTGGAGGATATTCTTGGGACTTCGGAATTAAGGAACAATATGCTTGGTAATCTCATGATTAATCTAAATAATACTGACGATACAACAGCAACTGTAGCCATTGGTGATACCGTTATAGTGGAAGTAGTATTTCGTAATACTATATCACATGCTAATCCCGGGGAATTCGGTGAGGCTGAAGGCTGGGCAGGGGAAAAACCAACAAAATTATTCAGTAATGTAATCTATACCCGTACTGATTCTATAAAAAGTCTGATTAACAAGCATGGTAATACCCTGACTTATGATTTAATAAGTCTTACACCTGGTGCTGTTCTTGAGCCTGTTAATCCTGGCGGTCCAAACTTAGACACAGATGTTGACGGAATAAGCGATGCCCGGGAGAAAGGACCGGATGGCAATGATGAAACATTTGACGGAAATGCAGATGGAATACCTGACTGGGAACAGGCTAATGCCTCGTCCTTTCGTACATTCGATGGACAGAATTATGTAACAATAGTGGTACCGGTAGGAACAGAACTTTCACAACTACTGGTAACAGATAATCCATCACCTCTGGATGCTCCTGAAGAGGCTGATTTCCCATATGGATTTTTTGATTTTTCAATTGATGGTCTGGAACCTGGTGAATCAATTGTAGTCACACTAATATTGCATACCGGAGAAACTGTTGATACTTATTATAAATATGGTCTGACGCCAGTTGATCCGACTCCACACTGGTATGAATTTATGTATGATGGCCAGACAGGGGCACAAATATCCGGGCCTGTTATAAATCTGCATTTCACTGATGGTCTTCGTGGCGATGAAGATATTACAGTTAATGGTTCTATCAAAGAACCGGGTGGCCCATCTAAATCTGTCACAACAGGGATGTCAGAATTTATTGGTAAAAAAGGTGCTATAGTGGTATATCCTAATCCTTCAACTGACTATATCACTCTGAAAACAAACAACATTAAACCTGCTGATTATATTTTGAAGATTTATTCAATTACCGGTAAGATAATTAAGGAAGAAATACTTAGTGTTCCTGATGCCAGTTTTGAATATACTGTTCCAACCGGAAACTTACTAAACGGAATATACATGATTACTTTATCAGGAAATAATATCAGCTACAAAACAAAATTTTTAATACAGAATTAAACATTAAAGCCATTTAATATTTCTGAGAACACTGTTAAATTTCATGTCAAAAATATCTGCCTCAGACTGGATTTAAAGAATCGAGTCCGTGTACTTTTGATTTGCACAAATTATAAGGTTGATAAAGCCTGATCGCTTTCACCACTCCCTTTTAATCCATAAAAAAAAAGCCTTTTTCACACTATTTATTGAAAAACTACCCGACCGGGTAGTACATCGTGCTTTCTCTTTGCCGAAATTTATCAGAGCATTAAGTTGTCATATATGAAGGGCAAGCCGATCATAACATCAATCGAGGAAAAAATATTGCTTTTGCTGAAAGGTGGTTTGACCAATAATGGTATTGCAGGGGTGCTTGAAAAATCACCCGATACCATAAAATATCATCTCAAGAAAATTTACAGGAAACTCAATGCCAAAAACCGTGTTGAGGCAATAAATAAATTTAATAAAATAATGAATGTCAAATGATTAACCAGATAGAATATTGATGAATTTTTTGATTATGGGAGAACTTTTCTGTAGCCGGTGGAGGAGGATGGATGATTTTTTCATAATGAACGTTCACGAAGGTGAAGTGAAAATAGAAATAATGGTAGAAAATAATAACCCTAAAACAATTCTATAATGAAAAAACTAACTTTTTTATTTGCAGTCAGCCTGCTTGTTCTTCCACTGTCAGGCCAGTTCAAAGCAAAAATGTACTTCACAAGCATGGGCCAGGATCGTGTTTTCACGGTTTACTCGGCTGATGCCGGTTACCGGTATGAATTCAATGAACAAGGACAGTCGGGAGTGATCATCGTAAAAAAAGGCTCCTCTGATATAATTATCCTCATGCCTCAGCAAAAAATGGCGATGAAAAGTTCCGCTACCGACAAAATGAGCATGGGCAACGACCCGGTCGCTGCCTACCGCTATTATCAGGATGAGGGTTTGATGAAAGTGGAAGGACAGGAAACGGTTAACGGCATCTCCTGTACCCGCTCCGGCCTGTGGAATAAGGATAACCCTGACCAGAAAATGTTCACTATATGGACTTCCGATAAGTACAGCTTCCCCATCAAATTGACAAACCATATCAGTGGGTCGGATGATACAAGCATGCAGCTTAAAGAAATAGAGTCCTGGACCCCCGATGTAAAAAGCTTCGAGATACCCGCAGGATATCAAGTGATGAATATGCCAGGGATGGGGGCTGGCAAATAATTGTCTAAAACCAACTATAATGAATTTAAAAACTCAAGGCAGAAGCTACTATCTGAAAAAACCTCTTTTGTATTTATTACTCGGATTAATAACACTTCCTTGCTTAAAAGGCCAGATGGTAACCTACAGCGGGCCGGTGGAGTATCATTTTGAGATTACTAAAACTGCAAATGGCGGTGGAACCGACGGAGGATATAACTGGAATGTCAGTGTTGACGAGAAACAGATTATTGACGGTATATTTTTTGCAACATTTACCGGAAAGGTAATTGACCCTGATCTCTGGCGTTCTGGATTATCACTGACAAATATTCAAGAAAGTATCCAGTTCGTCAATAATGTGAACAATGAAGGGAACGAGCAGAAGATATCTGAGGCCTGCTATGATGACCGTTTAGTTTTCAAACGTAATGCTACACCCGGCGAATCGCGTACTGAAAGGTTTGGTGTTAATTGGACCCGTTCAGAACCTGATAAAAAAGTTATTGAAGGCGGAAATATTTTATTTCGTAATAACAACTACTACCTGACTCTAATGGGTAAGGTGAAACTTAATGTGGCTACAGAAAGTTATTCATCATTAACCCAGCCATGTTTTGACACCATTATACCACCCATATCAATATCTGCAAACACAACAATCAATTTCCCTATAGTGATATATGCGGAGCAGCCATTTGACAATTCCGATGTCCTGGACGGTATATATGTTCAGCAGGATGAGTCGGGCGACGATTGCAGCATGTGCCTTGGAGGCCTGGCACGCATGGTGCATGGCGATATGAACTGCTCCTACGTTACAAAAATCACAACATCGTGGACACTGGTCAAACGAACAAGAGAGTGCGATGCTACCATTTCCAATTTAAGAGGGGATGTTAAAATTAACGGATCACCTGCAAAAGAAGGAGCCACTAAAGTTGGCAAAGGGGACGTAATTACTACAGGGCCAAAAGCCAGGATAGAAGTGAAGTTGTCAGACGGTACAACATATCGCATAGGATCAAGAACGAGATTATCATTAATTAATCCCTGTGCCACCACAGGTGAACCATCTCTGGGAAATCTTTTAAGAGGTAAATTCTATGCCAAAGTGAGAGAATTGACTGGTGGGGGTAATTATTCCCCAAGGTCGATAACCGGGGCCGTAGGTGTCCGTGGTCATATTAGCCCTGAAGTGCCTCTGTTTTATGCCTCCGCCGATCCTGATTTTGTACCCAGTGTGTTTCAGCATGATTTCCCTCTCCCCGGGTTCTCAACGGTTCAGCAGGACGACCCGGAAAAAGCAGAGTTGATTGAAGGCTACCAGTCTCTTTCTGATAATCAGACAGCTTACTATCTGGATTTTGAAGATGGCATTGTACGCGATCTGACAGCCCTCAAAGGAACAATCCGTGTTGAAGACGACATGGGACTAAAAAGCATGGATATCACTGAGGGCACCACCGTGAGCCAGTGGAATGATGGCACTCCGATGATCGAAATAGTGATTCTGACCAGATAATTATTAAGAAACTATAATACTAGTAGAATTAAATAACAAATAATTAACCCTACGTAATCATGAAAAACCTAATGATGAATAAAATACCGGCTGTTATCTTCACAGTACTGCTAAGCATTTTTACTGCAACAAATCTAAGATCTCAGCAACCCAGTCTGTCCGGGAAAATAATGGACAATGATATTAATTCAGTAAAAGAGATGATAGCAGCGGGCGCAGATATCAACAAGAAGGATTCTAATGGCTATACATCCCTGATGACAGCATGTCATTATAACCGTCTTGAGATAGCAAAATTGTTGGTATCTGCCGGCGCCGAATTGAATGTACAGGAGAAAAGTTATGGTTATACTCCTCTTATATTAGCATGCCAATACAAGTATCATGATCTGGCAAAATATTTAATATCCAAAGGAGCTGACATAAATATCCAGGGGAAAGAAGGAGCCACTGCACTTATGGCCGCTGCCTCAAATTCCCGGGAGATTGTTGAGCTTCTTTTATCCAAAGGAGCTGATGTAAATGCCAGGATGACAGATGGTACAGGGGTATTCGCTCAATGCATCACAGGGATATATTGGGATTCAGTTCCCATAGAACTGGCGGAAACACTGTTGGCAAAAGGTGCTGACGTGGATGAAGCAGCCACCACCGGATCATCCGAGGGCTTTACTCCTCTTATGCTGGCTGCCACAAATAATCTTGAGGACCTGGCCAGGTTCCTTATTAAAAATGGTGCTAATGTCAATGCCACAGCAAAAGACGGCAAAACTCCTTTATCTATAGCTACTAAAGAAGGATACAACAATATTGTAGAGATACTAAAAGCCAACGGGGCTAAATGATCTCTGTCAGATGTATCGGAGATTAATTGGAACAAAAGAAACATCTAAGACTTACCATCATGAAAAAATCAATCGTACTATTATCTATTATCGCCTTAAACTGAACCTTAAATACTGCGAATCCATGAAAAAAATGAATAATAAAATTAAAATCACAGTCATAGCTATTGTCTTGTTGGCAATATTGATTACTCCCCGTTTGTTTGCTCAAAACACTCCCGAAACACCTTTAATAAGTGCAGCCCTTTACGAAGGAGCTGACAAAGTTAAAAAAGTACTTATTGAAGGTGTTGACATAAACCAACAAGACGAAATTGGTTACACTGCCCTGATTTGGACTTGCTCCTACAGCTCACGGGAAATTTATCGTAAGACGGCAGAGTTACTGATTTCGGAAGGTGCTGATGTTAGCATCCAGGCGAAAGATGGAACGGCTGCCATAATTGAATCTGCCGGAAACTCCCCTGAAATTTTTAACCTGCTTGTAGAAAAAGGTGCAGATATAACTGTAAAAAAGAAGGATGGTACAGGTGCCTTCTACAATTGCCTGGCAACCGTGATAAACTATGGATGGACATTTACCGACGAGCACATGACGATGATAAATTACCTGCTTGCAAATGGGGCCAGTGTTGACGAATCCCCGGTTTCAGGAGAAGTGAAAGGATTTACGCCATTGATTTACGCAGCAAGGGATAACTACCTGGAAATAGCAAAATTTTTAATCGACCACGGGGCAAATGTGAATGCTAAAAACCTTCACGACCAGACACCTTTGTCGGTGGCTGAAGATGGAAGCCATGCCGATATGGTTAAACTTTTAAAAGCCAACGGGGCAAAATGAATATTTAATTGCTAAATAATTTATTTAAAAAAGTAATAAAATGAACTTAATAAGAATAATTCTGCTTTTATCAGGTGTTTTATTATTTCAGCCACAAATGAAATCTCAAAATATCCCGGGTAATAACATCTTTCTTCCTTTCACTATTAATGGGGAGAAAAACTATAGTTTAAATCAATCCCTGCAAACCGATCAGCCCTTACAGACAGCATCCTTAAAAATGACAAAATCTGAGGATAATAAATTTCTTCTTGAGGAAAGTGTCAAACAAAACTGGGATGGAGAACGATGGATTGATGCCTGGCAGTATGCATATGAATACGGATCCAATAATAAAGTTACATCTTTTACATATTCAACATGGTATGAGACAAACTGGAACCCTTACTGGCAAACTCTTACTAGCTATAATGATGCAAACAAAATAACCGAAATAATAAACCAGTTCTGGGATGGCGAACACTGGCTTCCAAATAGCAGGTTAGTCAGGGATTATAATGAAAACATGGAAGAGACTGAAATAATAAACTACCTCTATCAGGATGGATGGATTGAGTCTAGCCGACTGCTTTATACTTATGATACCACGGAGTTTATTAATCAGAACAACGATACAATTTTCAAAACTACTGAACAGATTACGCAATTATGGAACGGCTACTGGGTGGACCAGGAAAAGAATACCACATCTTACATAAAAATGGCAAAAAAATATTTTCCTGTCGAAAGTGTAACCCAAACATATTATATCTCATACTGGGCTGATAAAAGCAGATTGCTGTACAAATACGATTCTCTCTATAATCTTACAGAACATGTCCAACAGGTTCCGGGAACAGCAGAGTGGGCGAATGAGAAAAGAAACGTATACAAATATGAGGGGAAAAATAACACTGAAGATTTATACCAGGAGTGGGGTGGTTTCGGAGATGATACCGGATGGAAGAATGTCAAAATATATCTGAAAACCTATCAGGAAAAAGCTATGACGGAGAAAATTTATAAGGAGTGGATCGGTTCGGAATGGCTTAATATATCCAGAAATCTGTATTCTTTTGCCAATGATACTGTCTCCGAAGATTTCTTTCAGGTCTGGTCTGATCCCGAATGGGTGAATGATAAACTGCACAGTTATACCTATGATATAAACAAATGCAGAACTGAAGATCTCCATAGCAGATGGAATGGTAAGGACTGGGTTTGGTGGGAAAGGGAGCTGTTTTTCTACTCACTTGTAACTGCTGTTGAGCCTTATTATATTAAAAATGTTCCGATGGAATTATTAAATAACTATCCAAATCCTTTCGGTTCAAATACGACAATCAGTTACATAATTCCAAAAGAAGGATTTGTTACACTTAAGATTTACAATTCAACAGGTATAGTTGTAAAGACTCTTGTAAATGAACATCAGCCGCCCGGACAGTACAAGATATTGTTAATGCCGCATGATATGCCAACAGGAGCCTATTTTTACACGCTTCAGTTTGAAAGTTTTACAGTTACTAAAAAAATGATCCTGGTTAAATAGTACATCCTGTTCGTTATGTTATTTTGAACCAAGGGAACAAACTTCTATCACTAACCAGTGAATACGGATACGCAAACATTTTTGAAATATTAAAAGAAGAAAGCGTAAAATAATTTGATTATTGAAATTATAATACTCAGTTGATATGAAAACAAATTTACTTTTTAATTTAAGATCAGTATTCCTGCCTGTTACATTCATACTGGTATCTCTTACAGCTTACTCGCAAAGCACCTATGTCCCTGACAATAATTTTGAGCAAGCCCTGATAAATCTGGAATACGATGATGTTCTGGATGATTATGTAACAACAGCAAACATTAAAAATGTTGGAATCTTAGAGGTCGATTCAAAAGATATCAGTGATTTAACAGGTATCGGAGATTTTATCGCGTTACATTCTCTGGATTGTGGTGATAATAATTTAAGCATTTTAGATGTAAGTAAAAATACTGCATTGACTATTTTACATTGTGATAATAATCTTTTAACGAGTTTAGATCTGAGCAACAATGCTTTATTAGGATATCTGTATTGTGATAATAATAATATAAGTAGTTTAGATTTAAGCAGCAATACTGAATTAAAGTATCTGTATTGCGACAATAATAGTCTAAGCAGCCTGGATGTTAGCAACAATACTGAATTGACCTCTTTATATTGCGATTACAATAACATCGGCAATCTGGACTTAAGCAGCAATACTGCATTGAAGTATTTTGACTGTTCTCGTAATAGCCTGACCAGTTTGAATGTAAGCAACAATACCTCTATGTATAATTTAAAATGCACCTTTAATAGTATAATCAGTTTAGATGTAAGTAAAATGGCTTCTTTAACATATTTATATTGCGATTTTAACTCCATAACAAGTTTAGATGTAAGTCAAAATACTGCTTTACAAAGCTTAATTTGCAATGGTAATTCATTAACAAGTTTAGATGTGAGTCACAATACTGCATTGGCAAGATTACATATCAATAATATGCAAATTACAAATTTAGATGTGAGCAATAATACTGCATTAAAAGATTTATATTGTTATTACAATTTATTGACTGATTTGGATCTTAGTTCTAATACCTTATTAGAAGAGTTATTTTGCAGACATAATCAATTTACAAATTTAGATTTAAGTCAGAATACTGCTTTAATTGAGTTAGGATGTAGTTATAATCAACTTACAAATTTAGATCTGACTCATAATACTGTATTAGAAGGTTTATGGTGTAAGGATAACCTACTTACAAGTTTATCTGTGAGTAAGAATACTGCATTAACAACACTAGAATGTGATAATAATAATCTGAGTTCCTTAAATGTAGCCAATAATCACGCATTGACTTCATTGACTTGCGGTCTGAATAATCTGGGCAGTTTAAACGTTAAAAACGGGAATAATATAAATTTCGAAGAATTTTATGCAGAAAATAACCCGAATCTGTATTGTATCGATGTGGATGATGTTGCCTGGAGTACTGCCACCTGGACAAATATAGATACACAGACGTCTTTCAGTAATGACTGCCATAATTTCACCTGGGTACCCGACGATAATTTTGAGCAGGCGCTGATAGATCTTGGTTACGATGATTACATGGATAATTATGTTCTGACAGCAAATATAAATACAATTTCAAGCCTGGATGTTTCATCAAAAGGAATAAGTTATTTAACAGGGATAGAAGATTTTGACGAACTGATTTATCTGAGTTGTCACCATAATAACTTGAACAGCTTAAATCTTAGTGGAAACAGTGCATTGTTTGAGCTGATCTGCAACAATAATATCCTAACAAGTGTAAGCTTAGGAAACAATACTTCACTAACTGATTTAACATGCAACAACAATAATCTTACCACATTAAATGTGAGTAACAATACGGTACTGAAGTATCTGGATTGTGGTTCAAATAATTTAAGCAGTCTGAATTTAAGCAATAATATGGCCCTGGAATATATCTATGTTTATTCGAACAACCTGAACAATTTGGATTTAACCGTCAATGCAGCACTGAAGTCTCTCATATGTGATGATAATGATCTCAGTGATCTAAATATCAGCTACAATCCGGCGGTTGTCTCCTTATCATGTGACAATAATGATCTGACAACTTTAAATGTCAGAAATGGAAACAATAATAATTACACTTTATTTATTGCCGCAAATAATCCGAATCTGCATTGTATAGAAGTAGATGATCCTGTTTGGAGTACAGATCATTGGACATACATAGATGAACAATCCTATTTTAGCGAGGATTGCAGTACCGTAAGTATAAACGAAATTGAATTATCTGCAATAACTGTTTATCCAAACCCGACTTCAGGCGAAATAACAATAAGTCTTAATAGTGCTGATCTGCAGCTCAATAATGTTAAAGTCGTTAACATCAGTGGCGAATTATTGCTTGAAAGTAATAAGTATATTATTAACATCGGACATCTGAATCCGGGACTCTATATTTTGCAGATTGATACAGATAAAGGCCTTATAAATAAAAATATTATAAAAGAATAAGCAATAATATTCATACGATGTAAAAACCTTCGGCTTACATCGTATTATTTATTACAGTTCTTATTTAGCTGATTACTAACTTAATACTTATCTACTATGATCTATCTTATTGTTGGTGCCGTTCTAATCTTATTCATCATTATCGGTCTGTACAACTCCCTTGTAAGGAAGAAGAATGATGTGGAAAACGCCTTTGCTTCAATCGATGTTATGCTTAAGAAGAGGTATGACCTGATACCTAACCTTGTTGAAACAGTAAAAGGGTACATGAAACATGAAAAAAGTCTGCTCACAGAGCTAACAGCTCTCAGAACCCAGGCCTTGTCGGGCGAAATCTCAAACGAAGATCGTGTTGTACTTGAAAACAAAATAACAAAAGGCATGTCAGGATTGATGGTCTCGGTTGAAAATTATCCCGATCTGAAGGCCAGTCAGAATTTCCTTCAACTCCAGGGAGCATGGAACGAAGTGGAAGAGCAGATCTCGGCATCGAGAAGAGCTTTCAATGCCATGGTCACAACATTTAATAATAGCGTTGAGACTTTCCCTTCCAACATTATGGCCGGTATCATGAATTACAAAAGAAGAACCCTCTTTGAAATTCCTGAAACAGAAAGACAAAATGTGAATGCAAAAGATCTCTTTTCAAGCTAACTAAAAACCTGGTATGATGAAGAAAAAAATGAAAATTAAAAAATCCATTATTTCCCTGGTAATAGCGGCCGGATTATTAATCACAAGCAATCTTTTCTCCCAGGAATCAACCCTGTTAAGCAAAGTAAGGGAAAATGACATTAACGGTGTTAAAGAACTTATTGCAAAAGGTGCTGATGTCAACATGGAAGATGATATGATGGGTTATACACCTCTTACTCTGGCTAAGAAGGTTGAAATGATGAATGTGCTGATTTCTGCAGGTGCCGATATAAACCATAAGTCTAAAGGGAACGGAGTAACCCCTCTTATGGAAGTATTAAATGCAAATTATATTGACATGGCAAAATTATTAATTGCCCGGGGAGCTGATATCAATATAAAATCAAATTCCGGAGCAACAGCCCTGATTTTCGCAGCAGGCAGATCTAAGGAAGTTGTTGAGCTTCTTCTTTCAAAAGGAGCAGATATCAATGTCCGGACAGTAAATAATCTGGGAGTTTTTACAAATTGCGTAATGGGCCTTTATGTCGGATATGTCTCCTATGATCTGGCTGAACTTCTTTTAGAAAAAGGTGCTGATATAAATGAAGAAAACACTAACGAATATGCGGCAGGAGAGACTCCTCTTTTTATAGCAGCAGGTGAAGACAATGAAGAACTGGTCAGTTTTCTGATTAAAAACGGGGCAAATGTGAATGCAAAATCAAAAGAAGGCAAAACACCATTGTCAGTTGCTGAAAAAGCAGGAAATACAAATATTATAGAGCTTTTAAAATCTAATGGCGCTAAATAATTAATATTCTTATTATGAGCAACTATCCTAACTTCAAAGAATTCTACGATACAAAATTACTCCCTGACCTCAAAATACTCGATAAGGAGAGAAAGCAGGTTGACAGGCGTGTAATAATAATAGGGATAATAACCTTTATCATTTTTGTTGCAGTGGCAAAGCTGGTTCCCTCCAGTATAAAAAATTTGAGCGCTATACTCCAGGTTACAACGGTGATCTTTGGTTTTATTCTGATCAGCGCTGTAAGTAAAAATTACAGGCTCAATTTTAAAACCAAAATAATAACTAAAATAACAGGATTTGCAGATGAGAGCATTACATATTCACCCGGGGGCACTGTTTCACAGGATGAATTTATCAATAGCAGTATTTTCAAACAATTATGCAACAGTTTCAAAGGAGAAGATCATTTCCATGGGAAAATAGATAAAACAGCCATCGAATTCTCAGAGGTGGTTGCGAGGCACAGGACAACAAGTGGTACAGGTTCTAAACGCAAAGAACACTATACTACAATTTTTAAAGGAGTATTTTTTGTTGCCGATTTCAATAAGCATTTCAAAACACATACCCTGGTGCTACCGGATACTGCTGAAAAACTATTTGGCAAAATTGGTCAGAACCTCCAATCGATGTCATTTACCAGGGGTGAGCTTATAAAGCTGGAAGATCCTGAATTTGAAAAAGAATTCTGCGTTTACAGTGACGACCAGATTGAAGCACGGTATATTCTCTCCCCTGCACTAATGCAAAGGATTGTTGAATTTAAACGTAAATGGAACACTAAAGTCTATCTCTCTTTTCGAGACTCAAAAGTGTATATAGCTATTAAACTGAATAAAAACCTGTTCGAAACCCGGCTTTTTAAAAGCATAGTCGATTACGCCTTCATAGAAGAAAATATAAGGTTTTTAGTTCTTCTTATCGGAATAGTTGAAGATCTTAATCTTAATACCAGGATATGGACTAAACAGTAATTAATGCCCGAAGTGATATAGTCCATGATAACATAAAGAATGTATCTTCAAAATACTTTGCTATCCCCAGCGAATTTTTATTTGCAGTCATATCTGACTTAAACTTTTTTCCTAAACATCAGACTGGTAATAATAGAACAATTACGGGCGTTTTTTAACATAATCTGCATGAATTCCCTGCCAGCCAACCCGTTGAATAAGCAATCTGAAGGTTATAACCACCGGTCTCTGCATCCAGATCAATTATTTCACCGGAGAAAAACAGACCGGAAACCAGTTTTGATTCCATTGTTTTAGGAGATATTTCATTTGTTGAGATGCCACCGGCAGTAATAATAGCTTCCTTAAAAGAACGATGCCCGGTAATTTTAAAAGGAAGGTTTTTAAGTAACAGGCGAATCTGACCTCTTTCTTTTGACGAAATTTGATGACACTCTTTTTCAGGATCCAGCGACAATAACTTCAAAAAAACAGGAACCATTTTTGCCGGCAGCCAGTAACGAAAAACATTTATTATCTTTTTCTTTCCATATTCATTAAGATCACGTATCAAACGGTTGTCAAGTTTCTGCTCATCAAGAGCAGGCTTAAGATCTATCATAATTTTAACTTCACCCTTTTTATTCAATTCATCAACAGCAATCCGGCTCAATGTTAAAATTATCGGTCCGGACAAACCGAAGTGAGTAAAAATCATTTCCCCAAAGTTTTCCCCGGCTTTTTTACCATTAATCCAAACAACAGCTTTAACATTTTTCAGATTTAATCCCTGTAATTTCTGCGCCAGATCACCTTCGGTTTCCAGAGGGACAAGAGCTGGTCTGACTCTTTCAACAGAATGACCTTGCCTCCTTGCAAGCTCATAACCTTCACCATTTGAGCCTGTTGCCGGATATGAGTTTCCCCCGGCTGCCAGGATAACATTAGGGGCATAATATTTTTTACCGTTTGTCACGACTCCTACTGTCGTGTTATTTTCTACAATAATTTTCTCAACCCTATGACCAGTATGTATCTGAACATTTAATTCATTCACCCATTTTAGTAGTGCATTTAACACATCTTCAGATTTGTTGCTGGCCGGGAAATATCGTCCACCCCTCTCCAGTATGGTATCCACTCCGTATCTTTCAAGAAGCTTTAAAATGTCTTTCGAATAGAACTGTGACAAGACATTCCGTAAAAAACGACCATCTGGATATACATGTTTTATAAACTCACTAATTGGTGCATCATTTGTTATGTTGCATCTGCCTTTTCCGGTTATCAGGAGTTTTAGCCCCACCTTTTGCATCTTTTCGAGCATGAGAACTTTACCTCCCCTCTCTGCTGCTCTCCCGGCTGCAAGAAACCCAGCCGGACCAGCCCCTACAACAATAACGTCAAATCTATTCATAGGATGTAAAGTTACCGTTTACTTGCAAATAGCAAGTATAAGAGTGATCAAATAGAAAAGAATTATAACAATAGTTAATATACCTTTTACAAAAATACTGATTGATCTTTCCTTTGTTATTTCTGACAATATTGATATATTACCAGGGTCACAATAATAATTTTGTGAAAGAGGTAAAAATTATTCTTTTAACCCTAAACAGTAATTAATGATGAGTATTTTGGTTATCGCTATTTTTATAATCGGATATATCTCAATAGCTTTCGAACATAAGATTAGGATTGACAAAGCAGCATCTGCTCTTGTTACAGGGGTTCTCTGTTGGCTCTTTTACTTTTTATATGCTCCATCTGTAACTCCGTCTGAAAGCGAATTATTACATCACTTAGGGGAGATATCCGGGATTTTATTTTTTCTATTGGGCGCAATGACTATTGTTGAAGTTGTTGATTCACATAATGGATTTAACTTAATAACAGGCGTTATTCGCACCAGATCAAGATCAAAATTATTGATTTTGGTAAGTATACTGACATTCTTCCTGTCAGCCATTCTGGATAATCTTACCACAGCCATTGTAATGACTTCTTTATGTGGTAAACTTATCAATGAGAAACAAGACCGGTTATGGTTTGTATCAATGGTTATCATTGCTGCAAATGCAGGAGGAGCATGGTCGCCCCTGGGAGATGTTACTACAACAATGCTTTGGATCGGAGGACAAATAACTGCATTAAATATTGTTATTAAGACTTTTCTTCCAAGCCTGGTTGTTGCTTTAATCCCCTTATTTATTCTGTCTATTAAATTCAAAGGTCAAACAATAGAAAATACAATTAAAACTGAAAATAAACACCCTCTGGAAAGCAACACAATTTTATTTACAGGTATAGGGTTGCTGTTATTTGTTCCTATATTTAAAACTGTTACACATATGCCTCCTTTTATGGGAATGTTGTTAGCCTTAGGTATAATATGGATTGTTGGTAGTATTCTTCACTTTTCCAAAACTGCAGAAGATCGTTATGAATACTCGATAACACATGCTTTAAGAAAGATTAATACCTCCAGTATTTTGTTTTTTTAGGAATTTTGCTTGCTGTTTCTGCCCTTCAGTCGTTTGGAATCTTAGGACATATCGCTGAATTTATTGTTACACATATCAAGAATGAATATATTACAGGAACATTTTTTGGTCTTTTATCTGCATTAATAGATAATGTGCCATTGGTTGCAGCAGCCCAGGGAATGTTTAGCCTTGAAATGTACCCCACCGATCATCTATTCTGGGAATTTCTTGCCCTCTCTGCCGGAACAGGAGGGAGTGCAATAATAATCGGTTCAGCCGCCGGAGTAGCTGTAATGGGAATCGAAAAAATAAACTTTTTCTGGTACATGAAAAATATTAGCTGGTTGGCTTTAATTGGATTTTTCTCAGGATTAGCAGCATTTATATTTCAGCAATGGATTATTGGCTAGATTAATTGAGAAATGATATCATAAGACTCTCTAATATGTAAGACCTTTTGAACTTCTTACATCTGTTCATTATAACTTCTAAAAGAAGGCATTTAAAAATTAGGTTAATTTTATTCAGAATAAATATCTTTATAAGGTATAAAAGAATAATTTTTTCTTTATTCTGAAAAATTTGCCAAATATTTCCTCATGAATATCACTCTCAGGAACATATTTATAGTAACCATTTTTAGCTTTCTATTTTTGGGAATCACTAAGTGTCAGAATATCCCTGGAGAATTTGTCAATCCCCCCCGGGAATTTTCAGTAATGCCTTTCTGGTTCTGGAATGATACTCTGAAAGACGAAGAAATTATTCGGCAGATAGCTGATTTTGAGGCTCATGGCGTTTATGGCTTTGTTATCCATCCCCGGATTGGTCTTCCGGCTGATATGGAGTGGCTCTCTCCACAGATGATACATGCTATGTATGTTGCTATCATAGAAGCGACTAAACGGAATATGTATGTTGTACTTTACGATGAAGGAATGTATCCCTCCGGATCCTCAAGCGGCCAGGTTGTAGCTCGTAATCCGGAACATGCTGCCAGGGGTCTTGCAAAAATCGATATGAGATCCGGCGAGGATCTTCAGATACCTGTAGGTAATAATCTTATTACCATTATTGATCG
>Ga0307376_10002121_pt1 | contig 20022 bp, 23 predicted proteins | sample TR2MG_FD_202536 | JGI IMG/M metagenome (GOLD analysis project Ga0307376, IMG submission 202536) | Soil microbial communities from Risofladan, Vaasa, Finland - TR-2 | ecosystem: Environmental > Terrestrial > Soil > Coastal area > Acid sulfate soil | place: Finland: Risofladan, Vaasa | collected...
TTCCTACGCTCCGGGCATCCCCTCGCCGCCCTTCGAGTTCGACGAACCCTCCTACACCACCTGGAGGCGTAATCCGCTCACGCTGCTCACCACGGCCGACCGCTGCAGCTACTTGGTGAAGGGTGACGTCCACGACCTGACCTGTATTGCGAGGGGGACCTGATGAGCCCACGTACCTGGAAGCGCCACCACCCGGGGGTCCTATGATCTGGATGGGTGGCCCCAAGAAGGTCGACAGCGACGCCTCAGGCCTCGTGCCGTGCCCGTTCTGCAGTCACAAGGCCGAGTGGTGGAGCGACGGTGAACGTCTCTGGGTGCAGTGCAGCAACCTCGACTGCGCCGCTCGGGGCCCTCAGCCACGCACCATGGGCGAGGCCCAGAAGGCCTGGAACGCCCGCCTCTACGACCCACCAGAGTGGAACTGGAAGGACGACCCCGAATGAGACCTGAGAACTTCTCCCGCCGCCTCACCTACGCCGTCATGTGCTTCGCGAGCTACGGGTTCTGCCTCGGCCTCACGGGCGCTCTCGCGGTGCTCGGTGAGCAGCCCAACGACTGGGTCATCATCGGCCTCGTCGCCGTTGGCATGGCGATAGGGACCGTCTTCGCCGTGAAGGTCAACAACCTCAACGAAGAAGAGACCGAAGCCAACATCAAGGACCGCGTCGAAGCTCACTACCAGCGCTACGCTAGCAAGGACACCCCATGAGCATCAAGCACCACGTCGAAGTCGAGATCGAGCCCCTCACGGTTCCCACCCACGTCACCGTCAAGACCACCGAGGCCTACAGCCGCAACCGCGGCGAGCTGGCCATCCCCATCGCTGACTTGTCCCCTGACAGCGCCGCAGCCCTCCTCGACGACTTCATCAACGCCTTCTACGACACCTCCAAGCTCACCCACGTCCCAGTCCACGTCAGGGCCGACGACCTCAAGCTCCTCGCCATGCTCGCCTGCGACCAGCCCCACTTCACCAACTCCTCGCACGTCGTGCAGGCCAAAGCTGTCCGCGACCGCATCCTCGGCATCCCAGTCAAGAACCGTACCCTGTTGGGAGGTGGCAAGTGAGCTGCGACTGTGTCTGGGAACAGGGAGACTACTGTAGCTCGTGCTGGGACGACCAGCGCCGGGCAAGCGCGATCGCCAAGGGGAACCACCGCAGCAACGACCCCGCCATCGTCGTCACAGCGCTCGTCACGCAGCTGGAGGACGTTTCGACCCTGGCTACCGCTCTACGTGGGAAGCTCCGTGACGAGCTCCTGTTCCTGGCCTGGAAGGAAGGCTACGAGGTCGGTCATCAGAACACCGTCGAGGAAGGCTTCTGCCCGCACCCTGACGGCCAGCGCGAGCGTTTCGACGAGTGGGCGGCCAAGAACCTGCCGCAGGAGGACGTATGAACCATCCCACACCAGAGCCTGAAGCGACCCCCGGTACCATCTTCGCCGTGTGGGAGCGCGACAGTCTCAGCCTGGGTGCTGCCAGTAAGATCACGCGGTACTACGCCAAGCGGTCGTCGGCCGAGGCCTACGTCACTGCCTGTAAGGACAAGGGCTACAGCTACGACACGAGCTACAACGTTGAGGAAGTGACGGTACTCCCATGATCGGTCGCAAGCTATCTGGGTTAAACCGACTCACCCGGAGGACACCCCTAGGCACCCTAGGCATCCAGGCTATCCGTTGGCCCTACCTCAGGATGAACCCCGTCTACGACGCCATGCGGACCACCCACACCAATAGGAGCTCCTAATGGCTCACCGATGCACCACCCATCACCACGCCTGTGAGTGTCGTGAAGCTGCCACTGCGAACGCCATCGAGGCACTGCGTAAGGCCAAGGCTGAGGCCGAAGCCAAGACGACCAAGATCAGCATGCAGCTGACGCAGCTGGTCGGTGAAGCCGCCTCAGTGATCGAGGAGCATATCGGTAAGGAAGCTGCTGACCGGATCTACACCCGCCTCGCTGAGATCGATCAGGGTGCCGGAGATCTCTTGGCAGCAGGTGTGGAGATGTCGAACATCTGTTTCAACCTGTCCCAGGCCCACCGGGAGCTCACCGAACGTGACCGTGAAGTCATGGCGGAGTGCCGTCTTAAGTGGGACAACGCCCGGAGGAGGCAGTAGTCGTGATTGGCTACCGCGTGTTACTGAAGCGTCGTGGAGGGTTCCGCGTGATGGCTAAGCCCGCCGCAGTAACGCGTTACCCGAACTCAGCGCTCTTCGTCTTGAACGAACTCGCCCCAAGCTACCAGGGCATGGCCGCTATCAAGGTCATCGAACGGTTCCGGGTGCACCCAACCGTCCCGCACACGACCACACAGCGAGCGAACCGGATAGGGGTAGGCCCGCTTTCCGCGCCAACACATGTCCCGGTCTACGATCCTTGCGATAGGCGAGATCAGGGACTTCATTGAGTGAGCAAGCCATGACCGCAGCAGACATCATCTTCTGGTACACTGGGGCTACGGCCTGGGCCATCATCGGCGTCGTCGCTCTGGGGTGCGTCGCTCTCGGCTGCGTGAAGGCGTGGCAGCATGGCAAGGAGTGGGACTCACTCTGGCGTCTCGGAACCGCTGAGCGAAGTGACATCCAACGCGCGGTCTTGCGGGTCATCAGGAAGTTCCCCAAAGGAACCGACACCGACAACTTCGTCGAGCAGTGCATCAAGCTGAGCAGCCAGATCCGTATCAATCGAGCAGAGCGCCATATCGAACCCGAGGACTACGTGAACTTCGAGGTGGGCGACAAGGTGAAGTGGCGGCAGTCAACTCGCACCAAGGTGGTGAGTAAGTCCTACCCCCAGATGACCGGCAACCGCTACCCCACCTATACGCTCCGTGACGAACATGGCGACTGCATCGTGAACGTGTTCCCGTGGCAGCTCGAGATGCTGGAGCGAGGGGACGAGCACGATGACGACGAAGAGGATGAGGACGGCCTATGATTGGCACACAGCTGCACCCAGACCCCTACGGCACCGAGTGTGCGACGGCCAGTAAGTGCAGCGTCGCAGCCCGTAAGGGCTTCAGGGACCTCGTATACGCCCACATGATCGCCAACGAGGTCATGTGGCGCCCGCAGTTCGTCAGTCGCCCCACAGAGCACCCCTTCCGCCTTACGCGGGTGATCTGGTGATCGGCATTTCCGTGGTCCACGGAGTCCATGGAAGGACCCCACAACGCCGCAGAGGCAGCAACCTCACCCATAGCGGCATATACAGCATGAGGAGCCTCCATCAGGTCCCCCGGGTAGCCGTAGGGATCCGCCGCACCCCCTGGGGCCAGATGAAGCTGAACTACCTATGATCGGTCACTCGCTCACTCCCCCAGACGTCAGTCGCTTCAGGGCCAACAAGAAGGTGGTCTCCCCTCAGAACATCACCCCTCTCTGGGGTGTCTGGCTCCTTGGGGGCATTCCACTCGAAGCCACCCGTATAGGACCACTAGGAGGAGCATCGTGATAGGTAGGTGCCACCAACCCATGAAGGGCTTCCTTGCGGTAGGCGATTACCCACTCGCCGGACTAGCAGTGGCACGGACCTTCCCACCCCGACGTATCCCTGTCTTACCGCTCCCACACGGGGCTCACTGGAGCTACTCCATATGATCGGTAGGAGCATCAGCGTCCGGGAGCGTATGAGCAGGTTCTTACGGACCCACGGAGTGCTCAAAAGGTGGGGCGTCCCTCTCCATAGGCACCTGCAACCAGGGGCACTGAGCACTACCGCTGAGACACTTGACGCTCGGACCCTATTTGGGCGTCCACACCGCTACGGTAAGTACCGGCAGGGGCAGTCATGATCGGCAGCGCACTACGGATCCATCTCAGCTCGGCTAGGTCCTTACGAACCTATCCCAAGGTGCGGTCGCTGCGTGTCCCCCTCCGAAGACAGTACGTTCCGTGGACCCTCAACACAGCCCGGAACATTCTGTCCGCGCGGACACTATCGACTGCACCAAGGCGCCACTAGCTATGATAGGCAAGGACATCTCCCCGCCCCAGAACAGCCGGAGGGACCGCATCGATAAGACCACTGAGTCGCACTGGCCCGGACTCTGCCTCGGTCGGGCCCGGTTCAGCTACATCGACATGACGAGCTTCTTCATCATCTACCACAACCGACCCAAGGGGCTCGTCCAACGTAAGCGCGAGAGGTGGTTCCCATGATCGGGCTCAGGCTCACCCTGAAGACCCACAGCGTCGGGGAGGCGTTCCACCACTGGGAAGGGTGCGAGTGCCGCTACCTCGTGACCCACGATATCGACACGCTGGAAGGGCTGAACCACGTCATGGCTAACATCTACGAAGACCCCATCTCCTCGCTTGCCAGGATAGTGTCCACGCGGACAGTTTTCGTAGCGCCGCTGCGCGATAGCAGAAGCATTCAGCACCTCAATAGATAGGATGTGACCCATGGCACAGGTGGTCAGCCCCAACATCTGGTATCCGAGCGGCTACCCAGGTTCTGCTTACGACCTTCGCACGGTCGTGATGTTCTGCCGGAGCCCGCACGACTACGACAACGTTCGTGTCATGTTCTTCGGCGACCCTACCTATCGGAACGTGTTCGACGCGGTTGACTTCCTAGCTGTCTACAACGGCGCTGTCCTCCGCATCGGTGACACCTACTACGCCCAGGACTACGTTCAGTCGTGGTCATTCGCCAGCCACGGGTTGAACAACCCCGAGCTGGAAGAGTGGCTGCTGAACGTGACCTTCAGCGGTGTGAACCCGACGGCGATGGCGACTGGTGAGATCCAGGATGCTGCTCCGCCTGCGCCCATTCCCCGTGACCTCCTCGAGCCCTTCCTCTACCAGCCATGAGTAACTCTGTCATCCAGTGCCGTCTCGTGGACGGCCCGTCGTGGAAAGCTGATGACGTCGTGAAGATCTACGACGATCATAATGCCCGCTGCGACAACCCCATGTTCTACATGATCCAGGTGAATGGGGTTCCGGCTTCGATCCTGAAGGGGCTGAACAACCCGAACGACGAAGAGAGCCCCGACTACCGGCGGCTGCTTCGTCCGCTTCGTTCGAGCTACCCGCAGTCAGTGCAGGATGGGCTGTCGGCTCGGGAAGCTGAGCTAGGCCCCGATACGATCAGCCTGCCGGGCGGCCTATTCATCATTGGCCCAGCTGAGGCAGCCGACGTCATCCTGGTCGATCAAGAGACCGGAGAAGAGTACCGAGTGGGAGATTTGATCTCGTGACGGATATCACCAGCGTCGATCTGACCGTAGTCGGTGGCGGCCCAGCTTACGCTGGTGTCGCTAAGCGGGCTGTTGCCAACGGCACCGACATCGATCTGACAGCCTACGACTTCCGTAAGGTTGATACGGACTCCATGTCTGGCGTCTGGCTGTTCGAGGACGCTGACGTTGGTGCCCCCGGTGTGCAGGTCCTTACCGACTCCCTACAGAACCCGGACTACGATCTTGTCGCCCGTGGACAGAACCTCACCACCGATCAGTACGTGGTTGGTGGAGGGCCCTTTGGTGGGAACACCTGGGTCGTCGACGACGCCAACCCCACCGAAGCTGGCCTTCGCATCGAGAACCCTCCTGGGCTGTGGCCGATCGGTACTATGCCAGCCACGACCTTCATGGTGTATTTCCGCTGGCACACTCCGGCAGTAGGCCAGGACAGTGGGTCGGCTGGTATCTTCAGCTTCCAGCGCGTAGGCATCTCCAACATGTTCGAGCTCTCGCTCGATCGTGGGGACTCGACGATCATCACCGGGAGCTACCACGACGCTGCCGACGCCACGGTCTCGCTGCCTACCATTGCGGTAGACCCATTGGACGATGGGGAATGGCACACCATCGCCATGACCTACAACGGGACCAACACCATCCAAGTCTACGTGGACGGTGTGCGCCGTGTCGAAGTTGCTGATACCCTGTGGACTAACGTAGGTGTTCAGCCCACTGGCTTGATCGTCATCGGTAACACCCGGTGGAACTCGAGTGGTAGCTTTAACAGCGCCAACATCGACGTTGGTGGGGTGTTCTATGCTGACGCCGTACTGACCGGCCAGCAGATCTGGGACCTGCAGACTGACCCGCTGATCCATAAGAGTTACGCCGATCTGAACTACCCGATGCAGGGTGGGGAGATCGGCCCATGGACACCGCAGAACGATCCCTTCGCCAAGTACTGGATCGACCCGGCTGACCCCGATTACCGCACCATGCGCAACGACGGCGGCACTCTCCGTTACGTCCGTGTGGTCGACAAGATCGGGCGCCTGCTGTTCAGCGAGTACAACAACGCTCGGCAGCCGTCGCAGGTGCTCACCACCAACGGTATCGAAGTCTTCGAGAACGATCAGCTCGGCCAGATGTCGAGTGAGTTCGACGTGCTCACTGAGCAACCGACTGCGTTCGTGGCGCTGGCACTTCCTGACCTGCCGCCGTCCAACGGGCTGAAGTACAAGTTCAGCTGGCACGAGAACGACTCCATCCTGCAGGAGTTCAAGAACACCAACTCCGGCACAGGCGTCGGTACCTTCGCTCAGTGGGCGCAGGACGGGATCGACACTAGGGCCACTCCTGCTCGCTTGGGTGGCGTTCCCTACATCACAACCTTCCGGTTCCCCGATAACATCACTGCCCCGTCTTACTCGTTGATCCGCGTCGGTGGTCTCGACTCGGCAATGACCACCAATCAGACCGGCGATAACGACGGCACGGGCAAGCTGTACCTGTTCAACCGCAGCAACAACAACGACCCGTGGCGTGGGCGGCTTTCCGACTTCTGCTGGAGCGCCAACGTCTTCACGACGATCACGCAGTACGAAGGCTTCTTCGCATGGAAGCACCTGGACGCAGTGGGTCTACTCGACCCGTCGCACCCGTACTACAGCGCTGCCCCGCAGTTCGACACCAGCCTGCACCACATCGGTAGCGCTCCTCAGCGTGATCTGGTCGTTGCTGGCGGCTCCCCCGTGTTCACCCCGGCCTCTGATGGGCCGCACGCTACCCTTCCGAGTTACTGGACGTTCGGCTCCAACAGCGATCAGCTGATCACGAACTTCTACGGCGCCTACGGACAGAGCCCGTGGACGCTGCAGTTCTTCGTTCGCACCACGGACGACAACAAGGCGATCCTGTCGTGGGGCCAGGACGCCATCTCGTCCAATGCGATCGAAGTATCCATTTATAGCGGCAGGATCCGCCTCGCTCTCGGCGTCAACACGATGCTGACGTTCAACCAAGCGGCCAACAACGTCAACGATGGTAACTGGCACGCCGTCACAGTTCGCAGTACAGGCGGCTCGGTCGTCATCCGCGACTCTATCCGCCTGTTCGTCGACGACAGCGGGCCGCTCACGCGGTCCAGCGAGAACAACGGGGGCCGCATACTGAACCTGCTTACTGGAAACCCCTTCACCATTGGCAAGCGCATCTGGAACATCTCTGGCGCGTGGCAGGAGGATAGCTTCAGCGGCGACATCTGCGGCGTGCGTCTCATCACGAAGGCGATGATCGAAGATGGCATTCAGGCGTACCACAACGGCAGCACCGACCTGTGGGAAGACGATGACCCGGGCGATATCCTGAGCGCCTGCGCTATCAGCTGGGACGCTGGTCGTACCGACTACGACGAAGACTGCTCAGGTGACCTCGCCATACTGTCCCAGTATGGCCGTTTCATCAACGTGACCGCAGCTCCCGGCGGTACAGGCCGCACCCCGCTCGTCGCTGGCGCGAACCGGGCCTACTCCAGCCGTCAGGAGTTCGAGGCGGCGGAAGAGACCGCCAGCTTCAACGACAACATGCTGGTCGAGTGTGCTGGCGGCGCGGACACGACCAGCACAAGCATCACTGGCTGGGCGGGTACGGGCACGCTCACGTTCCTGGGCGACCAGGACTGGAGCTCGAGCTGCATCATCGACACCACCAAGTATCACTCGTTCCCGGGCGACGTGTCTTACGGGCTGCAGGTCAACTCGCCAATCGACGTGATCGAGCAGAACGTGGGGTACCTGTACGACGTGGGCAACACCCGCAATGCAGCGCGCTGCTCGAACTCTAGTGGTAGCTACACCGCCTACCGCTGTGTCTTTCAGGGGGTGAACGTCACCGCCCCGATCGCGACTGGGGCCGAGGCTATTGACTCGTCCAGCGGCGGCGTCGTCAGCGCTATCAACTGCTGGTTCAACCAGTGCGGGGCAGCCCTTGAAGCAAATAACAGCGCTGGGTGCCGGGTCATCTGCTGCACCATCACCCTGTGCACTAGGGGTACCAATCGGGTGGAGACCCTGTGGGGCACGCTCTACCAGACTGTGTCTGACGATATCGTAGGCGGTGCTGGAACGCTGTCGGCCGGGTACAACATCACCAGCGACAACGAAGCGCTACCCGGTACTGGTAGCTTGACCGACACCATCGTCGATCTGTCCCGCGGTGCATTCGTCCCGAGCGCATTCACTGGTACCCTGGGCATCGTCCCCACGGATATCAACACGCCGATCGACGATATCTCCGAACTGCTGCGTGACGTCTTCCCGACCCTAACGGGTAGCTCGATCAGTGTGGTAGAACCGGCGATGTCCATCATCGCTCAGCCCCTCGATCAGCTCGCCCTTGATCCAGGCGGCGCGGTCACCTTCGGCGTAGGCCTGTCGGGCACGCCTCCCTACGTCTACCAGTGGGAAGTGAACACCGTAGGCAACTGGAACATCATCTCCGGGGCCAGTGACCTGGTCTACACCATCGCGGTACCGACGCTGTCCATGGACGGGGATCAGTACCGGGTCCGGGTGCAGGACGCTAACGGCGACTTCCTCATGTCCGACGTTGCTACCTTGAGCGTCATCGCCAACCCTGGCGGTGGCGGGACTGGTACCTCGTGGGGTAGCCGGGTAGGTCTCAACTACGCCCCATCGGTGGCGTTCGACTACGACGACCCGTCTGTGGTCGGTACCGGGCCCGGCTACGTGGTGCTGAGCCTCGTCGGTAACGGCCTGGGTGTGAATGGGCAAGTCAACAACGCCATCTCGGTCTCGAGCAACGGCGTGGCTGACGACTCCACCGGTACCACCACTGACGGCTACAGCACTGCTCCGTCCTTTAGCGGCATCGCCTCTCCGGGAAGCATCGTGCTCCCGTCGAGTGCAGCTATCGACAGTGGCGGCCCCTACACTGGGAAGGGGTGCTCGATCTGGTTCCTCCTGGAGAACAGCTCCGAGCAGCGGCAGATGATCTTCTGCCAGGGTGACGCGACGTCGGGCATCGCGCTTTACGCCTACAACGACGACCTGTACCTGAGCACCTGGGCGGGCCAGATCGTGGATTGGTGCGTGGTCAGCACTGCTATCATCGCCGGTGAGTGGTATGCGGTGGCCTTCAACATCAGCTACACGCTGTCGACCATGACGGCGTACGTGAACGGTAAGCTGGCTATGACGCGCCCGCTGCACTTCAGCCTGCTCCCGACCGCAGCTGGTGGAGCAGCGATCGCCAATACCCTCGACGGTATTCGCATGCATGATCTCGTCGGCGAGTTCGGCACCACGCCACTGTACGGACGCACCGATAACTTCTGGTACTTCAACGGCATCATGACCGAGCGTCAGATCTTCACGTTGCACGCCATGGGCGCTCGCCCATAAGGGATAACTATGGCACAGGTCACCTCTCCCCACATCTGGTACCCGACTGGTTACCCCGGCACCGCATACGACCTTCGTAAGATCGTCGCATGGAGCCCGGCTCAGAACCCAGCAAACGTTCGTGTTCGGTTCATCGGCGATCCGGTACCGATCGTCGAGTTCGTCGCTACTGCCTTCGAGACTCAGAAGCAGGCTAGCATCGACGCAGGCGGCTGATCGCTCATGGCGATGACCGATGGGTACGTAACCGACTCTTCGGGCGGCGACTGGAAGTACGCCAACCTCGGGGGTCCTGGCAGCGGTGACATCGGTAGTGTCACCGCGGATGCGTACGTTCGGACATACAACAGCAACAATCCAGGCTCGAACGCAGGCGGTGGTGGCGGCGTTACCGTCGACTACACCAACGCCAACTGGCTAGCCACCGTCCCCACGTTCCCGCTATCGGAGACCGGCCCGTTCATCCCGTGGGCGGGTGTGAGCCCGATGTCGCTGAACACCGCGCTCATCGTGTGGTCGCAGCCCATCCACATCTTGGACAAGTCCAAGATCGGCGCGTCTGGCATCAAGGCGATCTCGGTCAACGGTCGGCTGATGTCGATCCAGTTCGACGACAAGGTGTCGATCGATGGCGCCGAGTCCTTCTCGATTCAGTTCGGGAAGGGAGCGGTCATCGCCTATGGTGGTGACGACTTCGCCGCTACTTCCGGAAGCCTAAGCATCCAGGTCAAGTGCACGACGACCTTCCAGATCGAGCAGTGCTACCTGTGCGGGAACCCGGCACCCATCTGGGCTGTCTGCCAGAACCTGCAGGGTGCTAACGGCCCCACCAACATCCTCCCGCTGGACAAGCTGGCGACACTCGACCCGAGCGATGTGACCCCCAGCCGTGGCTACTTCATGGGCGTCCTGGCGAGTGGGGCAGTAGCCTGTGGGTCTGTGACCGTCCGCATCATGGGCACGGCTGGACCTGACGTCACGCTCAACGCTACCTGGGACGACACGGTCGCTGGCTTCCCAGGCATGGCGGTTCAGTACATCCACGGTTGCGGCATGGACTGTAACGGTGGAGAAGGCAACGTCGCCCGCCCCGAAGCTGGTGAGGCACGATGCTGGGTTGGTGAAGACATCATCAAGCCAATGCCCCGGACTATCCCGGTTAGCTTCTTCGACGAGATCGTTCTCACCCAGACCGAGGTGATCTTCCCCTCGACGGTGCAGACCGTCACGCTGCAGCTGCCCACCGAGATCGAGACGCTCCCGGACTTCCCGCTGATCGTGACGCTCGAGACGGACCCGATCGATGTCCTGACCGATATCCAAGTCGAGAACATCCCGGTCATCACCGATCTGAACGAGATCGAGTTCGTTGCCCTGAAGGCGGTCGGACCCCTCGATAACCTCCAGTTCGTCAGCGATGGTGGCCAGACCGAGGCTATCATCATCACGGCCCTGGGCGTCGACAGCGTCGCTCTTCTGAAGGCTGTCGGAACTATCGAGCCGGTCACCATCGTCGAGCTCTTCGATGTGCAGCAGGGTACGGTCGTCTACAACGAGCTCCCGGTTGCTATCGAAGTGGGGCTCAAGACGGATGAGATCCTCCTGACCGTACCGCAGGTCGACATCGTCGGTACGGACGTCCTTCTCAACACCACTCCAGTGATCAAGGAGATCACGGACATCTCCACGACGTCGGTCGTGAAGATCCCCACGGAGTCCCCGGCTGACTTCTTGGGGAGTGTGCACAGCGGGAACATGCGCCCGGTGACTGGGTTGGCGCAGGTCACCATTGTCAGCTACAGCGTGCCCGACAACTCGTTGTTCAGCTCGTCCGATACCGCTTCGTTCGGCGTCGTCGCTAGCCTCAACAACACCAACTTCCTGGTGCCATCTGTACCGTCTGGGGCCCTGTGGCTTCTCGGTAGCAACACCATGAACATTGAGGTGTGTATCGGAGGCTCCCCGACCACTGTCTCGGTGATCACCAGCCTCATCACTTCTACGGTAGTAGCCACCAGCCGTAGCGCTTCCGTGGTCACCACCTCGCAGGTTGCCGCGGTTACCAACATCGCGACTCGTAGCCCGAGCAGGATCACGCAGACCGCTACCGGAGTACTGGTCGCCCCACTCACTCCGTACGTGAGTGAGATCGAACGTGTGGCCCCCGTGGGCATCGATGTGATCCAGGACTTCACACCGATCGTCAGCGACCTCGTTGCTGCTACCGCGATCATCACGTCCGAAGTGGTGGATCTCGTCTTCACCATCCCCGATCTGACCTCGACGGAGATCGTGGCCTACACCGCCATCCCACCGAACGTCATCGCCTACCTGCCTATCGAGGACCCCCAGTCAGTGGTCATCGATCTGCCTGACTCGATCGAAGCCACCAACGTCGACGTCATCACCGACCTGGGTACGACCCTGGTTGACGTCATCACGGGTGACCTCAGGGACGCGACCCTCGAGCTCACCGACACGACGCACACGGACACCGAGTTTGCGACCTACAACCTGCAGGTCGTTACCGATGTGCTCAGCACGAACATCATCGCTATCACTGAGCTCGACATCAGGGTCACGGACCTGAAGATCGTGGGTGAAGTTGAGCAGACAGAGATCGTGCTGCCTAGCGATCAGATCACGCAGACCGCGATCATCATCGACCCTGATGGTGACATTACCATGATCTCGGTGACTGACCCGAGCTGCGACGCGAAGTTCAAGTTCCTGAACCACGACGGCGAGCCGCTGAAGTTCACTGCGGGGGCTTGGAGTGGTGACTGCTGCAGCGGCGGCCCTATGTGCATGCCGAGCGAGGGCCCCGCCGAGGAGGAGGACTGCTCCAACTTCTTCCTGCTCAGCGGTAACTACACGCTGGCCGACAAGGGTACGGCCGAGACCTGCTACGGCTTCACCTGCACCGGTGAACCTGACTGCGAAGGCCCCGACAAGAACATCGCCAACAACGGTGGGCTCTACCCATGCATCACCAACGTGAAGCGCATCCGGCGTACCGGCCGTAGCAATAGCGGCTGAATACCCTTCTTGACAATAACGCTCTTTCTAACTACACAGTGACTACATGATAACCGAACGTGACGCACTTCAGAGGTTGTTCGCTGCTATGCAGACACACCCCGAAGAGACGCGTGCGACGTTCGCTCGGTTCTGGCCAAACGAGGTTCGTAACCTCGACCGGTATGCCCGGAACCCTTCGTGTGACTGCCGATACGACATCTTGGAGGCCTGGGAGGACAACCCCCTAGGCTTCAGTCGGTTCACTGAGACAGCCTTTGGAGATTCTGTCCGCGCGGACAGTAACTGACCTATGCGCATACATGTGAACGGATCACCTGTCGAGTTCTTCCGCTTCTGCATCCTGAGGATGCGGGATCACTGGCCGAACATGCAGGTCGTCGATGATACGCTCGCCCCCATGGTCGTCAGCCGCAGTACCACCTCGATGCGTGCCTACCTCAACGCCGACGCTGCTGAGACCCGACGCCTCTTCGGGCACGAGACCCACTTCGTCAGCATCAACATCGAGGGCGGCCACGCCCACTTCAGTTCATACGGCGCTGGTCAGGACCTCATGCGGCAGATGTCACAGCACCTCGCTCATCAGCGGGTGAGCGAACGCCTCAAGGCTGTGTAATGGGGCTTGGTGGAATCGAAAACGACAACGGTGGTCTGCCCGGAATCGAGCATGTCTCCCAGATCTCGCGGGCAGCCATGAACGCTGAGCGTGCTATCTCCTCGTACCGTAAGGGACTCATCCTTCCTGACGTGTGGGTCGCTGACCGCGAGTCTGGCTACACCCCAACCTCCGTTGGTGAAGACGGCCAGGAGATGACGTTCGAGCGTCGCCGTCAGATGATGACCAACAAGAACCCCATGTTCGATGAGACCGGGAAGGCGACGGAGGAACAGTACTTCAACGCTGAGACCGGCGAGAGTGTCTTCGATAAGGATATCGAGCAGGAGCGGCTTGGTGCTTCTGCAGAAGAGAACCGGCCTGGGCTTCGCATCGCCCTGGTCAAGGAGCTCCAGCTCCCAGTTACTGACGATATGGTCGATGCATCCGACTCGCCCATCGTCATCCACACCCCAGCGGAGGATGGCATGGACACCTGTATTTACTCGAGCGGCGGTGACGCTGTCTACGATGAAAGGTCTTTACGGACCCACGCACTTGAAGCTGTGAACCGCCTCGGCCAGGGTGGAGACGTTATCGTCACCATGTCCCGAGCCACCTCCCTGACACTCGCGTCATGGTCGAGTCTGACCTTGGGCCAGAAGATCCTAGGCTGTCAGATCGAGACCGACGATGGCCGCGGCTCCGAGGTACGCTTCACCAAGGTGGATCACGAGACCGGAAACACACACTATGCGTCGCTGTTCGTGAATCGCACCTCGGTTCGGAGGAACGAAGAGACGGACGAGCTCGAGAGGATTGAAGATGACTGATGACGCTCGGGAAGCCTACCAACGTAAGCTGTGGGATTACTACCGGGGCATGCGCCCGACCGCGGTCGCTGTAGCGGTCGACGGCTCTGGCCAGAAGCGCCTGTGGGATGTGGTCCCGACATGGCATGGTCCTACCCGCCGTTGGATCGGCCCAGGTGGGGCGCAGGGGCAGGGCATTGGGCTGACCGATCTTGGTGACAGCGAGCCGTCCGGAACACTCGAACGCGCTCCCGGAGAAACTGGTGAGTCGAAGGAGCTACCTCCCATCCGGGACAACCCGGCGACCAAGATCCAGCATCCCGAGGATGTGAAGCAGAGCTCGGACATCGACAATATCATGACTGGGGCAACCCCCACCGAGGAGGTTGCGGATCCGCCAGCGGCGGTGGTCAATATCACCCCGGTCGCGCAGGAAGACACCTTCACCAACGACCCGGTCATCGAGGGGCCAGTCACGTTGGCGTGGCTCGAGCCTAATCGGAAGCTCCTGGCCCTGATGGCGATGTGCGATGGGATCAACCGCGGAGCCGAGCACCTCGCAGGCGACGCGGGCATGGATGTGTTCCTCGCTATGCTGGGTGAGCTCAACACGCTGGTCAGCCGTCTGCCTGAGGATATTCAGGAGCAGGCAGGGCACATCGTCGACAGCGTTGTCGAGCGTCTCTCCAGGTAGGATCCATGGCCGACGGCATCATCCATATCGATAAGGACACCGGCGAGTGTTGTGATCCGCCGTGCCCCGATAGTAGTGATCCGTGCGAGTGCCCGGAGGATACCTGCCAATACCTCTGGGCGGCAACCTACGACTGCGTCAGTCAAGTATGGAGCGTTCCAACTAGCCCCGACGCGTTCTTCTGCACCGAGTGCATTGAGTCCTGCTGGGTCCAGTCCGGTGGCGACCCCTGTATCGCGTTTAAGAACACCTGCGAAGATATCGGCTGCGAGCTCGACGAGGACTGCGACCCGGCTGATCCTGGGGTGCCCGACCCGGCAGTTCCGGCTGACCCAGAAGCCGACGCCTGCGAGCCGAAGGTAGAGACCCCACCTCCTGGGTGCTGCCTGTGCGATTGCTACACCTGGACGGCTGTCCTCGACTGCAGCGATGGCTCGTGGTTCATCACCGGCCCAGTCATGATCAGTGGTGACTGTGCCGTCATCGGTGATGATGGTGACGACACCGGCTGGGTGGAGATCGATGACTGTGCTCACATGGAGCGCACCATCTGCGTGGCGGACGGCGACCCTGCTCCCCCGCAGCCCGCGGATCCTCCGGTACCCACTGACTGCTGCGAGTGCGTCTACGGCTACTCGGCCTTCTACGACTGCGATGCGGAGCCGCCTGCATGGATCCCTGGCTGGGAAACACCAGTCATCGGTAGCTGTATCTTCGACTGCAACGACACGCCGTGGGTAACCAACCCCATGGACGACTGCCAGAAGGATCGGCAGCTCTGCCAGTCGGACTGCATCGAGGTCAACGACTGCGTCGCAACCCCGCACCCAGGTGGTCCTGGAGCTCCCGACGCGAACTGCTGCCCAGGGCAGAAGTACTGCGTCTACGATTGGTCGGCGACGTGGGACTGCGACCTGGAGATGAACATCTACACGCCAACTGGCACACTGTGCCAGGAGCCTGTTGGCAACATGCCCACATGGCTGGCTACTGGCGATCCGTGTGTCTACACGCTCTCTGAAGAAGAGACGGGCGACACCTGTGACGACGTAGGTGATTGCACTCCGCCCTCCGAGCCTGAGACCCCCGCTGACGACAACCCGCTCGGCTGCTGTGACGAGTGCATCTATTACTACCAGTGGACGTTCGACTGCGACACCGGTTGGGGTGAGGACCTGGGGTCGGTCTTCTGCGACGACCCGAACAACCCGATCTTCACGCAGGGCATGAACGTCTGGTTCCCAGTAGGAGGCGACGACTGCGTCCAGGGCATCTATGTTCCGTCAGGGGTCGCCTGCGAGGAAGACGTCGATTGCGCGGGGGCACCTGCGAGCCCGAACCCACCCAACTTCCCCAACGCGCCGGATGACTGCGATTGCTGCTGTCACGTCGAGTGGACCCTCGAAGGGAACCCGGACCTCTGCACCCTGAACACGGTCTACGGCGCTATCATCGGCAACGTCCCGTGCGAAGAAGACAGCGGCTGGGTTGCTGACGGCGACTGCGACTGGAAGTACCAGCAGTACATCGCAGGACCGTGTCCTGGGGGCGGCATCGGCGGACTCACGCCTCCTGGTGACCAGCCGACAGCGCCTCCGAACCCCGAGGTCTGCTGCGTCGAGAAGTACTGCGAAGAGATCTGGGCGGTTACGTTCGACTGCGAGGCCGAACCACCTGAGTGGACCAACCTCACTCAGGAAGGGATCAGCTGCGCGGTCGACTGCGAAGGGTGCCTCCCTGGTTCCTGCGCTGCGGAAGACTGGAACATGGACCCGCAGGATGACTGCAGGGCCACGTTGACCCGCTGCCATCAGGAGACGTGCAACGAGACCGCCGACTGCGAATACGACGGCTCTCCCCCGAACTTCCCACCGCCCGAGTGGGGTGACGTTTGCTGTGCCGAGCGCAGCTGCGAGTACAGCTGGTCCACCACGTTCGACTGCACCATCGGTGTGGGAGGCGACTGGGTCACACCTGCTACCCGACTTGGAGTGAGCTGCGTTGCTGACTGCTCGCCGTCGCAGCCGACACCGGGCAACCCTGGCTGGGTAACCAACCTGGGCACGGACCCGTGCTTCGCTGAGATCGTCTCGTGCTCAGGGGATCCGTGTGAGATGAACGGCGACTGCCCAGCGCAGAACTTCAACCCCACGCCTGATAAGCCCGTCGGCACCCCCACCGCTACCTGCTGCGACACCTGCGTGAACATCCACGAGGCTACCTACAACTGCGAATCCGAGCCACCCGCGTGGTCGGTCGTCGACCTGGGCAAGCAGTGCGAAGACAGTCCGATCACATCGCCTTATTACAATGTGTGGGAGCCCTACCCGGACCCCAACACGCCAAGCTGTGTCTGGCGCCAGTGGGCCGTTGACGACCCGCCCGAGGCCTGCGTCAACGCCGCTACCTGTGACGACTTCCCACCGAGTCCCGCCGAGCCCGCTGAGGACCCGCCTCCGGGTTGCTGCGATAAGTCCTGCGTGCTGACTGAGACGTGGCAGTACTTCTGCTCCACAGGTACTTGGGTGAAGCAGAGCTCGGACATCGACTGCTTAGGCACCGACGGCCTGCTCTTCGATGACTGGCTGCGCATCGGTACATGCCTGTGGCAGATCCGTCAGGATCTCATGGTGGGCTGCACCGAGGGTGGCGGCGAGTGCGACGGCGAGACGCCCCCTGAGATCGGACCACCCGGGTTCACGCTCGACGAGGACGGATCCAGCGATCGCTGTGAGGCGGTCTGGTCCGGCGTCTTTGACTGCGACACCATGCTGTGGGTCTATGGTGGCGGCACCGGCGAGCCTGATTCCTGCGCCTGCGTCTCCGACTGCGACGAGTACACCTACGTACCGACCGGTGGCGAGCCGTGTGAAGGTACCAGCGTGACGTGTGCTGTGGCTACGGCGGGCGGCCCAGCCTGTGGTGTAGGGCCTGTTGGCTACCCAATTCCGCCTGACAACTGCTGCACGGGAACCTGCAAGTACGTCTACAGCGCCGTGTGGGACTGCGTCCTCATGGACTGGGGCCCGGTCAACCCGGTTGCCACCAAGACCTGCGAAGCGTCCTGTATCGACAGTGGCGGTTGGGAGTACATCGGCTGCGACGCGACATGGACCGGCTGCGGTCCCGTCGACGAGTGCTCAGAGGACAACGACTGCCTGAGCCCACCGGCACAACCGGTCGACCCCGATCAGGATCAGCAAGGGGTCTGCTGCGACATCTGCCAGAAGACATGGCAGGCCGCCTTCTTCTGCGGGTCGGGCTGGAACCCCTTCGCGTTCTTCAGCGCTGACTGCGTCTCCCCCGAAGGCTGCGTCGAAAGTGGCCCGAACATCGTGGGCTGCATCGCTACCCAGGTTACCTGTGGGCAGGCGTGCGACGGCACTATGGGCGGGGCTGACTGCGACGATTCCGAAGACAAGCCAGACGAGCTCGAGACCACACCGGACGACTGCTGCGACTGCAGGTACGAGTGGACCGAGACCTATGACTGCGACGAGCCCGAGTGGGTGCTCAGCGGCCCGGTCGCGCTTGGATGCGCCAGCGACTGCGTCGCCGACATGGACTGGAACGACACCGGGGACGACTGCGTGCGCACACGTATCGCCTGCGGGAGTAGCTGCCAGATCGTAGGCAGCTGCACCGGTGCGGAACTCACCCCGCCAGCGGTTGACGATCCCATGGATGCTCCCGACGGCTGCTGCGATGACGGCATCTGCAACGCCGCGTGGAGCTCCGAGTGGGACTGCAGCATCGGTGCGCAAGGCGACTGGAGCGCCCCCAACGGGCTCGGTACCTTCTGCTCCCCGAGTTGCACCGACAACGGTTGGGCCTACTCAGGCCCGTGTGGGGCTATCCGTACTACCTGTGGGGTTGGTTGCGACCTCATGGTCGGTATTTGCCCTCCACCGAGTGTCCCATCGTATCCCGAGCTTGCCGAGCCAGGTGGGCCAGGTGGCTGCTGCGTGCTGCCCGACACCTGTGTGTACACCTACGTGTCCGCGTATGACTGCAACAGCCACACCTGGGGTACCGTCGACGAGCCCTTCAGCGGAATCTGCTCGGATCCCTTCGGCTGCTTCTCCACTGACGGCTGGGTCGCGGTTCCTGGTAGCTGCGTCGCCCTGAACACGATCTGTGTCGAGAACGCCTGTGACGACGACAGTGGGGAATGCGACAGTCCTCCCGGTGGCGGTGCCCCCGGCAGCCTCGCCCCCGATGATATCTGCTGCCCTGGCGATCAGGTCTGTGGTGAGGGTGGCGGTACGACCTGCTACACCTTCTGGACCGCGCTGTGCCCGGATACTGAGCCAGGGCTCTGTGCCTCGGGTTGCTACGATAGCTTCGCGGACGCGCGTGCGGCCGCCGACGGCACCTTCGGGTGCTTCGGTGACTTCGGCCAGGGCGAGAACACATGGTTCGAGTACGGCAGCGGTACCTGGGGCTACATCAAGAGCGGTGACGCTTGCGGCGACCAGGAGCCTGTCCCTCCTGGCCCGGCACCGTGCTGAGTAGGGGCATTGCAAATGGCAGTCGCACGTCTACTATCCTGCGGATCCTCCCCCACCAAATCCTGCAAAGTCCCTGGAGCTAAGATGGACCCCATCGCTACCACCACGCCTACCGCCAAGAGCACCCGTCCTTCCCCTGAGCAGCGTCAGGCCACTCAGGACCGCCTGTTCGATGACATGGCCACGAGGCGTAAGTCGATGGGGCGGCCGCTGCCGCTCTCGACTGCCCAGCTCGCCCAGTTCACCCGCTATGACGTGAGCCAGACCTCGTGGGAAGCCGAGCTCGGTGATCGCCTCAAGGCTGACCACCCCGAGCTCGACAAGTTCTTCACCAGCTACGCCACCAAGCCGAACTGCTCCTGCAAGACGGACATCGCCATCGGTCTCGGAGCTGCCGGTGAGCCCTTGGAGCGTACCCAGGCACTGATCGACGAGGTCTTCGGGGCAGAGCAGTACACTATCACAGGTGTGGCCAGCCGTGAGGAGCGCAAGGCGAACCGCCCCAACGTCGCTGCACAACCCAGTGGTGCGCCTTCTATCGAAGGACTGACCAAGCCTGACGCAGCATGGCTGGTCGAAGTCATCGAGCCCAACGCCAACTCCTACGTTCACGCGGTCAGCACCCGCCCTGCTGGGCGTGGTAAGCCCTATCAGGTCATCACCGACTACTCGGTCATGGTGGACGGCGTGCCCCAGAAGCGCTGGCTGATCCTCTTCAGTTAGCGCCTCTAGCGTAAGCCCAGTCATGGT
>Ga0307376_10002122_pt1 | contig 20008 bp, 23 predicted proteins | sample TR2MG_FD_202536 | JGI IMG/M metagenome (GOLD analysis project Ga0307376, IMG submission 202536) | Soil microbial communities from Risofladan, Vaasa, Finland - TR-2 | ecosystem: Environmental > Terrestrial > Soil > Coastal area > Acid sulfate soil | place: Finland: Risofladan, Vaasa | collected...
GTATCCCCCTCGTTTAGCGTAACCTGTCGGCCGCTTTTATACCGTCGTATACGGTTACCCGCTAGCACCGTTCCATCGGCGGACATTATGTCACCGGGAGTTAAATTCGTTCCGAGCGCTCGTGCCTTTTCTAAAGTGTCTATCGATCTAGCCAACGATGTCGAACGCCGCGTAGAGCTAATCATACGACGAATGTCTTGTTGATCTCGAATCTTTCTCAGTGTCGATTCTGTGGAAGTTTCCCAACTCGATGGATTAGTACCTAGTTGCTCTAGCCCGTCCGCCATTTGTCGCAATTTTTGAAGGTAGTCTTCGGGAAAATTGGCGTAGGTATCACCTAGTTCTTTGTGCGTGCTAATCAATTCCGCCGCCTCATCAATTAACGCGGCCGTGGCCGTTAAATGTGAAAGGGGCGTTTGTATCAAATCAGTAACCCCGTCAATAAAATCAGAAGCCGCGCTTAATACCGTGGTCACCGCGTCAATTATTTGAGTAACATTGTTGATATACGCTTTTGCTTCCGCTTGTATCGCGGTCAAGTCGTGGAGCGCGCCCGTGGCCAAATCAACACCACGTTTCATTGACCTCAAGGTATCTTTCATGTTGTCAAAAATATTTTTGTCTTCTGAAAAATCCGCATCCCGTGCTTCCGCCGTGTCCACCGCCGTCAATTCGATATTGTATCGATAGAGAAACGGTTGCCCGCTTTCGCGCTCGAGCGTGAATTTTTGCGGGATTACCACCCAATGCTCATCGTCCTTCGGATTATGAAAAATCAATACCGTTTCTTCCGAAGTTGCGGGATCCCGTTTCAGATCCGCGTACGTACGGAAAACCGAATCCTGCAAATATTGGAAATGGCGATGTCCTGAAATCGCTTGAATAACCGGCGACGTGGGTAATGATCTTGAAAACGATTTTTGCTTTGGGTTCAAAATTGCCGGTACCGGGATATTTCCGGCTGGGAGCGAATCATACGTTTTGAGCAATCGTGGTTTAAAGCCCGTAGTTCCGCGCAAATGTATCGACCGTTGCACAATCCCGTTTTCCTCGACGAATACCCCGCCGCCTTGCGTAGGGGTTATTTCGGCCGAAAACGGTTCATCCATCGAATACGATTCGGGAGGGATTACCAAAGGAAATAAAAAACTCGACGTTTTCACTTGTAGCAATGATGCGGGCAAACGTAGCTCAAAAAAGTAGAGCATACGTTTCAGAAATTTATCGTCTTTCTGGGCGCGTTGCCTCGATTTCTCTTTAATATATGCAATCGTGCTACTAGGCATTTTACCTCACGTAATCGCTACCGCGCCAACTGGGCTCGGCCACGTTGCCAATCCCCCTATATTATCGATATGTATCTTCGCCGCAATTGCCGTCATTGATACGTCTTTATCTAATTTACCAGTCTTGTTATTTGAAAATGTAAGAAGTAGATCCGTTTCCAAATTGGCTAGCAATGGTGGCGGTGTTATTGCCGTCACCGTGGCCCACGCCGTGACCGGCACCAACGCGCCCCAAAAAGCGGCGATACCTAAACTTAGAGCGTTCGCCGCGTTCGACGATAACAAAGCGATCATCGCCGAATTCATCGCCGTCTTTGCTGCGGGCAAGGCGAGCGCGCTAATAGGCAATCCATTTGACATCGCGCCCGAAAAGTAATCACTGAACGCATCCGTAAATCCCGCGATGGCTTCCCCCTCATCGTCATACAACGGTAATGCTTTCAATTTCGTGGCCAATGTGCTTGCTGACAGTGTCATTCCGTAAAACCTCGGCTAGTTATCCGATATTGTCAATTTGTCAGAATTGATTGCCGAATCCCAATCGGGTAACTGTAAATCTGATACCCCGCTAGGCCCGGTACCCGTTGGGTGCTTGTGGCCGTCGAACGCGGCCTTTACCCCGGTAACCGCTGCCGTGTACAAAGCCTCGAGATGGTCCGCTATCGCTACCGATACCGCGCCCGTTCCCAGTTCCAAGGTAACGTCGTCCTGTGCTCCGTTTGCGCGAAAAACCAGTTTGCCGACCTCGACCGGCGACAAGGGATTCGACATGTCGAGCACGATCAATTCGTGCGAAGAGTCTACCGGGATTTTCCGAACTTGGTTGCCCTGGGTACCGTTCGTCGGGGGATCCGGCTCTTTGCCTTTTTCGTCAATGCTCCCATCGTTCGCGAACGTCGTATCGACAATGTGATTCCCCTCGTTATCGACGCCCCAAAAAACCCCGTGGTGTTTGTGAAACTCGGGATCCCCGTCCACAAGTTTCAGCTTCATGCGCTTCCCTAGCTCGTAATCCCCGTTTCCGATATCCCTCGAAGGATGGGGCAATCCCCGCAAAATTACCGGCTGATCAAGGCTGTCATTCAGAAAACCAATTAGGACGTGATCCCCGTCGAAATATCCAGGATTACTTCCTTCGTACGCGTTTAACTCGCCCAAAATATTAGTTGTAGTTGCTCGAGGCCTCCACAAATCCCCCCGGTGAAGGCCTCCCCTGTTCTGCGATACCATGACCTTTCCCAGGGTAAACCATCGAAGGCCTGGGATACTCGCGTAGACCAACACATCACAATACACCGTCGAAGGCACCCCGTAAGGGTCGTCCGCTTGTGGGTGCGTTGTGTCGTCCGTAACGTAGGTAGCCATCACGACACCTCGAAGGAGCAACCCGCGTGCATGGATACCATCTCGAGACAAGGCTTTCATCGGTACGCCCGATTGAATGCGCGTACCCGCGCCTACTCTAACGCTTTCCCACATTATTCCATACCCCCCGTCAAATCCGCCAACTGGTATCGATCCGCAATAGTTGATAATGCGGCCATGTACGAACCATCCGTACCCAACCAACCGCGAGTTACGCCCAAAATGGTACGCATCCCCGAACCAAATTGCCAAACATGATTCACCGTTTCAACGTAGTATGTTTCTGTAGGCTGTTCTTGGTTATTGCTCAGCGCCGCCCCCGGTATGCGCACGCGACACCCTATTTTTATGTCCGGTCGTCCATGCGCTAATTCAATTGAGCCCGAATAAAAATAAGGGTTCATGCAATACCAATCGCGCAACAAATAACGCATGTCGCGGACCATTTTTGTATAGTCCAAACTGTACTTCGGATTTGTTCGCACTGCCAATTGAATGTCCATGCGGCGCATCCCATGACGTCTTATGGAATCACCGTCATACAATGGTTGTAACATCGTTATCGCGTGCTCGGGAAAATTTTCTTGAGTCATTAGTCCCGCGACGAAAAAAATGTTAAACCGCTCGAACCCAGATCGGCCTAAATCCGCCGTTGTAATTTCTTGCCGGTGCACTTCGAAAATAGGTAAATTTTCCCATTCAGAATGGTAGTCTTCTAAACCACTGTACACGATTGGAAAGGGCTTATCGCGTATTACCGCCGTCATTTTTGTCTCGCTGGGATCAAGAGGATCCCCCGCTTGTATCCTGGGCGAATACGGATCGCCGTCCGGGAGTACGTCCGCGTACAATTCCGTAAACATTGGATCCGAATATTGCTTCGCCAGATCCCAAAGCATCCCTTGAGGTACTGCGGAATGAAGATTGAAATTAATACGGTGCGGCAAGTCTTGGTAATATTTCTGGGAATAAATAATGCTCTCTTTGATACTTCCCCCTACTATACCGGGCATCCATGGAGGGGGATTCCAGTTTGCCCCTTTGTCGTCCGCAATAGCTTCCAGGAAATCTCGCAAAAACTTCATGGATACCGTACCGGGATCTTCAGCTATTTGTAGCAGTCCATTAAATATGTTTCTCATCGTCGCTCGTTCTACAAATTCATGCGAAGCGTACGGATTAAACCAAACAGGGGTTTGCTCCCAAATCCGTCCAAAATCTCTACCCGTGACAGTCATCACTTCCGTAGTCGCACCCGTCCCCCCAACTGTTTTCGATGTTCTTATTTCATCGATTAATCCCCGGAATACATGCCAAGAATTACCGTGTCTACCAAACGAAATATCCACCCAATCATCGTCAACAATGGAATCGAAAAGTGACTCAGCCGCTTTAGACGGTTTCAACGTCATTACGAAATTTCCCGAAGACGCGCCCATTGCTTTTTGCGTTTGCACTGAAAGAATACTAGGAACCGGATCGATGGATTTCTTCCCAGAAAATTTGGTGGAACCTTCACCCTCGCCGGTTAGAATTATCGGATCATCGCCATGTTGATAAACTGTGCAAATCGCCGTCGTGGTTTCGGATCCTTGAAACCCTGGGCGCGCTTCTGATTTACCTATAAATGGCATTTAATTTGATCCCATGGTTTTCCACACTTCTTTCGCCGTTTCTATTAATGACAATTTTTCCTTTTCTGATTTCGTCACTACGTTACTTAATACCGTAGTTGATCTTTCAAGCCATTTGCCAAAGTTGGCTAAAGGCCCGTCCACTAGTGTCGTAAACGCTTTAGTAGTGCTTAGCGCAGACTGTTCTAGGGCTTGCACTGCGGGCGTCATTTTTGCGCCTACTTCTATTTGTTGATTTTGTATGTCCGCTTGCTTTTTCGCCGCCGAGCCTAAACGATTAACCGCTGAACTGGCTAATCCGCCTAACCCCCTTTTTTCTATTAAAGACGCTTCCCTTTCCCCCCTTAATCGTTGTTTTGCCGCTGCATCGGCCTCTTTTTGCTCGTCAGGGGTTAGCTTTCCTTTTCTTAATTTTTTTGCCAATAAACGTATTTCAGTATTAGACATATTGGCATTCATACTTTTTAAAACGGATTGCAATTCGAATTCGCCGCTTGTTCCGCCCCCGCCCTTTTGCATTACTTCTAACAAAAGGCTAGACGTAGCATCTTGTACGTTAAAGTCATTTACGCCTTTACCTTGTATATCGACTTTCATTTTTTCCAATTGGATAAAGGCGTCTTGTAATTCTTTTGCGCCTCCCCCCTTAAATCCCCCCAGTCTTTGCAAAATGAGTAAATCCATACCACTTTTAATTCCACGTTGGCCCATTGATTGGGCGTAACTCGTTATGCCTTGACCTAATTTAGAAGCTCGAGTGCTTGCAATTCCCGCTACAGCAAATGCTTGACTCATTCCGGCAATAGAATCTTTTGCTACTGGGATCCCAGTCATCTCGAATTGCTGTATTCCCGAAGCGATACTTTGCAAATAATCGTTAATCTCGGATCCCTCGAGGCCAAGTCTTAATCCGTCTTGGATTGCTTCTGTCATTGCGCGCCCGGCCTGGCCTCGAGCCCCCTCTAATCCGCCGCGACGTCCGCCCTTAAGGAACGCACCCGCTACCCCCTCTTGTACGCCGTAGGCAGTCCTTGCACCGAACCCAGCCCTAATCATCCCTTGGCGCTGCGCTTCCCCTATTCGCCCCCCGCCCGCTTGGACAATACCCGCCGCCGCTTGCTCGGCCTCCGGGATGGATACACCCAGTAAGTTTAGGCCAAGAGCGCCTACCGATTCCATGCCCGTACGCGCTGCCCGGCCTTTCAATTTCTTTATTTTCTCTTTTTGTATGGCAACCTTAGCTTGCGCTAATTCGATATCCCCGGCCCGTTTTTCTGCCGCCGTTATTATCGGGGTTGACGCGCTTTCAATCATAGACGGAAACATATCATCTATTTCCGCTTGTAATTTATCGCGCAACATATCGATTTTAGGCGATTTTGCCGATTTTGTTACAGAAAGTTCTTGGGCTTTAAGCTCTTGTAATTGTGCGCTGGCGCGACCGGCCGATTGTAAGGCGCGTTGTCGATCAATCGGGCTATTTAAAATCGAAGCCATGCCGATTCGTTGCCGTTGCAACTGGATATGCTGTTGTGAAAATCCCGCCGCTGTAGCCACCATACCCGCCGCCGCACCACCCACGATAGGAATCCCGGCAAGTGCTTGTTGGATGCCGCCAAGGCCGCTAAACGCCGACCCAGCAAGGCCCCTACCTATTCCTAAACCACGTCTAAACGTACCTCCTACCATGGCACCCACGCCCATACCGGCAAGCTGTCGGCCCATGCCCGGACCACGTTGTAGAAACGGGGCCGGGAGGGGAAACCCGCCTTGCGCCAGACCTTGGCGGAAAGCCCCCTTGCGCTTTTCATCGTCTCTTTGCGTTTGCCTCGCTACCCTGGAGGCTTCCCTTTCCGCCTCACGCAAAGCGCTTTTTGCTACCCTCGCGGCCTCTTTTTCCGCCGCCGTCTTACGCTTAATCGCTTCCGTCGTACGCTTTGTCGTGCGCTCGGTTTTTTGTCCAGCGCGTACGGTCGCCTCGCACAGTTTCTCAATGCTTTTTATCGCCTCGGCGAAACCCTTGGTTTGCTCGTTTAGCGCTTTCGTAATGCTCTTGTTGAACTTGGAAGTTTTTTGATCGGCCTCGCTTACGCCCTTAGTTTTAACGTCAACAATGACATTCGTTTTTATATCTTTAGGCAACGCGCTACCTTTCGTTTAGATCGGGCGTAATCCCTTGTTCTAGCTCTTTTTCCCAACGATCTACTAAATCGTCTTGAACTACTTCGCCTTCGCCTAATGCTGCATTTAAAGCGTTCAATTGTCGATACAATTCGTTGGCATTCTTAGAATCACTTGTTTCCAAATCGTCTAATATTTCTTGTTTCCTTAAAAGCATATCTTCAAACATCTCTAACGCTAACTCGGATTCACTTTGTCCAACAAATAAATCATGGTTAGCAGGTAATTTATATTTGTTTGTCCACCATTTTTTCAATTGGCTAAAACCAATTTTTACGTTTTCCTTAGCTTTCGCTAGTAATTGTTTCTCGTCTGAAAAACATGGCCTCGTGGGCCATCACCTCCATGTAAATGTCCTGCAATAACTCGACGTGCTGTAAATCCCGCAAGTCTTCTGCCCAATCCGGTTTCACTTCCAAAGAAAACATTAAATGGGCAATCATTAAATTCAATTCCTGCGTTAACAAATCAAGAGATTCTGACGGCAAAGCATTACCTAAGCGAGCACGCATCACGCCTACCATTTGTCGATCACGAATCGATAATATCTTATTAACAAATTCGCCTTTCCAAACCTTGCCCTGGGTATCCGTCCAATTAATAGAAAACGTGTATTTCGGTTTCATCTTCGGATCGTCTTTTTGAATTTCTTTTTGCAAGGCCTCTTTTTCCCCGACCTCCATTTCAATGGTACGTTTCATTGCCCGCGTGTCATCTTCAATTTCTTCTTGTAAATGCTTCGGTGTTAATCGTTCCATAATCGCTTTACTGTCTGCCATTGGTTCGCTCTCCTTTGTTGGCCTCTAACTTGCCTGGTACGGCCAGCATTGACAACGTTTTAAAAATTGCTAGTTTCATCTCGTAGTGTTTTCCTTGGGCGTGATTGCTTCCCGTCGTGACATGGGGCAATCACGCCCTTTTTGATCTACTTATGCGTGCTTTGTGTTAATAAAAAATCCCCTTGAATACGGGAAGGAGCGTTCAAGGGGATACCCGCGTGCGAAACGGGATTTCTGCCAAATGGAGTAGGAGACCAGACCAACCAAATATACTTCTAAATTTCGCTTTCGTCACGTAACCGGATAGCGACAAATTCCAGATCCTCCCCCACGACACCCCGTGCGTCAATTGTCCAAGAGTGCGAAGTGACTTTCACTTGCTCTAACGTCGCGAAAATCTTACTAGTTTTCGTGTCTTCGATTGTCGCTACTAGGTCACCGCTCACGAGAATATTTTCGAGATGTTCTTCTGTGTTACCGCCAGTCTCGGGGAAAAATCCGAGCGTCTTTACTGTCTCGCCGATGATCCGAAACATGGACGCCGTGAATTGCACACGGTATGCGATGGGCACATATTCTTCCACCTCGATGTTGTCCAAAACTTCGATCGGGAATTGTTCGATTTGCTCAGTAACCGCAACGTTTCTCGCGTAGCCCACCTTTACACCGTTTATGGAAAAGCGCGCCCGCGCTCCGGTGAATAGTCTTCCTTTTTCGGCCATGGTTTTACCTCACTATTCCGCGCTTTGTGGAATTGTTACAAGATGAATTGTGTTTTTTACGAAATTTATTGGGAGTACTGGCGCGATCTCGACTGACACTTCGAGAATATCAACAAGCAATTCAACGTCCAAACTTCTCGATGCAACGATAACCCCCGCGTCTTTGAGCAATCCCAACGTACCAACGGCAACACCTTTTGCCGCGTTTATCGTGCCAGCAAAGCCACGCTTGCCCACTGCCGTTTCCATGTTATTCCTGAAGGTATAACATGCAAAATTCACGGCCTCATTAACTGAACCTTCTGTGAATGACAGGTTAGAGGTACTTAAGTGAGTAGTTACATTTCGTACTACTCGACGGCCGACCCCGTCGATGTTTTCGAGAAAGCACAATCCCGCTTGGATCATTTCTTCCGCATCATCTGTTGGGTTCCACGTTGCCGATTGGCGCAAAGCGAGGACGTTTGCATACTTGTTAGTAAGGGAAGTTCCAACGACGCTTCCGGCTTGCATACCCGCCATTACCGCCGCCGTGAAATATGAGGCAAACTCTTGCCTCTCCCCTGCGGTATTGTATCGCTCGCACGCTTGCGCGAACGCTCGAACGTGTCTCGAATTGAGAGCAATAATTTGCGTTTTTGCTTCCGTCTTTGTGGGTACATCCGTCAAACCGGTATTCTGTAACCCGATGAAACCGTCTCGCTCACTTCGCCCAATCCCGCACATATAAGCGCAATGTGCTTCGAGTGCCGCATGGACAGCAGGATCCGCTGACAACACAACAACTGTGTTTACCCGCACCTTTTTCAGCAGGTTTAGGCCCGTCTGCCAATTGCCGAACGCGGTAGTGCCCTCACTCCCACCGGACAAAAACGTGGGTGCCGTGGTATTGCTGGGCGCACCGCCGATTGCGCCTGACGCTTTTGCGGCCGTGACGTATTGGGAATTGTTATTCACCCAATTGATCATAGTCCACAAATCCGCGTAGTACGCGGGGTTAGCTGGGGATAGACAGCTAACCGCTCCCCCTGCACCCGTGGTCACGTCCAGGTTAGCGGGGGATAACGTGGTTAAGCCTGTTACCAACGTGCAAACAAACCCGCCCGTGGAAGCCACGTAGCGTGCGTTGTAGTAGTCGGCAACTTTCTGCAAAGTGTTTTGAACCGCTGCGTTTGCCCTGGCCGATTCCGCGCTGAAAGTGAGCGTGCGTGCCGCTTCTACGTCACCCAAGGCGATGAATGTAATCTCGGAAAAATTCCCAGTACCAACGACGTCCACCGCCCCGGTAAGGGTGAATTTTTCTAGCTGCGCGGCCCCCGTGGCGCTGTAGCCGGCGACAACCAGGATCTTGGTAGTAGCGCCATCGGCGACGACGGTTAGCGCCGAATTGCTTAGGTACATCGCGACGCCTACCGCTAAACCCTTTGTTGTGTTCGCTCCCGCCGCAATCGTGAGAATGGTTGCTGGCACCGTGTCTGCTACCGTAACAATCCCCGTCGTGGTGCCGATAACCCGCGCACCATACACTTTGGAAAAAGTCAGTAGCCCGGAAACCGTGGCCGTTCCATTCAGATTGATTGTTTCTTTTTGCGCGGCCCCGGTTGCGTCCAAACCGTAAATCACAACTTGCTGGGTCGTGTCCGCAACTTCCGCGCTGGCTACGGTTACCAGGGAGTTTCCAGCCATTTGTAGCGTGATGGCGCTATCAAGTCCGGCGATAGCTCGAGTAGCATTGGTTACGACGTGGCCACCGGATTCTACTTCCGAAGTAATCGCATCCCACCCGCCCGTGGGTTTTACGTATTTGAGATTGAACATGATGTCGCCGCCCAAATCGTCTACCGTTTCCAATGTGTCTTCGAACGTGATTGAAAGCAGTTTTCCTTGGGATGTCCCCGTTGCTACGGCCACATTGATCTGCGACGTGAACGCGCCGTAATCCTTTGACGTGAAAGTGATTGAATCCGCATACGCGTTCGCCAACGTGGCCGCGCTTTGAACGGCCGGATTGACTTTCATCGGGATTACTTGCTGCGCGCCGCCCAAAATATCGGGATCTCGGCCTGGCGCGAAAAGCATATCCGCCACCTCGCGCAAGTCACCGCTTCGAAATAGCGTGCGCGCTTGCTCGGGCTTCGTGACGCGCATGAACTCGGCCGGTTCAGTCATCGCGGTAACCGGGATACCGCCTTCGCCGGTACCCAATACACCCACGATCCCCGTTGCGCCTAATCCAACCGATTCGAGCCCGGAAGCATCCAACTCAGAATACGAACCGGGCCTACTGATCGTTTTTCCGTTAAAGAAAATTGTGCTGCTTGCCATTGATTTGCTCCTTGCCTACTACGTAGTAGGTCGGTTCATAAAATCGTTGAATGCTTTACGCCACTCCAGAATCGTTAGAGGCCCCAAACCGCATATCTTGGCGTAATGCTTAAAGCCCGCTAATTGATCCCATTTCTTTCCAGAAGTTTGAACAAACACTTTTAACGATACAACGGGTTGGACCGGTTCAGTTGAAACGATAACCGGTTTTATAATTTCCGTTATCTCGCTATTTTCTTTATTTATGGTAACAGGCTTTGCTGTTTCCGAAATCACATCGATTTCTTTTTCAGTCAACGAATCACCAATTGTTTTCGATTTCTTACTCATCGTTCCCCACTCCGTACGTCGTTACGTTTGTTCTAACTTCTCCAACATCGCTTGAACTCCCACTACTGTCAACGTATATGCCACCAATACGAAAGGCCTTAGAAAGCCTTGTATCTCGATCAATAATTTGCATTTCGCGTTGACAAGTAAAAGTCAATTGTCGGCCAAATAAATGCTCTGGCATATACTTAGGATCTGGCGCTAAATCGCCACCGGAAAGCGAGAATTCAAAACAACCGTCGTCTACTAATACCGGTAATCCACCAAGGATAATTAATTTCGCTATCTCGTAATAGTACACGGTAATATCGGGATGATCGGTATAAATCAAAAAATTGTAAGTATGCGTCCAAATTGTACTGGATATATCCGAATGCAAATAAGGATCGTCTTCGTCCATAACTTGGCCCGCGTCATCGCCTAAAAATGATTCAGATTCCCCTTCGTTGGCTAATACAATTGCTATTAATGGGAAATCAGAATCTTTTCGAGCGTACCCGTTAATTACTTCGGGAGTATGCGCTAAATAATATTCCTTTATCGCGGATACCTCGGCGTCCTGTAATACGAAATTACGGTCGAACAAATCATCTAATAACGTAATGTCGTTATGAATTATTTGGATGCCCGAAGTTAAAATGGAATGTAGTAATCTATGGATCATGCTTCACTCTCTAAAAACGCCGATAATGCCATCGGCGCTACTTTTTGCACGTACGCCGCCACTTGTTCCGCGTAATGCCTCGCCTCTATCGGTTTCCTTATCCAACTAGAGGGATCCCCTCCCGTCGTCGAAATCGTTCGAAATGTTGTGTATTGGCCTTGCTGGGCTTTCGCGTACACCGTTGTTTGTCGCACCATACCCTGGTAAATATCGGTTTTATGATGGGGCTTAAGCAATGGGACCATTCTTTGTTGTGGCCCCGTCACCGTCCCGTACGTACGTAAATTTTCCGTATTCAGCCGGTCACCCCACGTTGTTTTCCCGTAGGGATTACTTGTTGTCGCTTTCAGTTGCAACGCGGCCTTGTACACTTCCCTTCCCAAGTTGCCAGCACTTCTTACTGCGTCGTGGCCCGCGTAGGCCGAGCCCATGGCCTGGCCTACAACGTCCCCCGTCCCCGGCGTAGAATGCCTGAAAGGAATTGCGCGATAATACCCACCCTTTGCATTCCTGTGCTTTCCCCGTTCCCCCATGGGGGCCACCGGCACGTTAGGCCCTAGTAGGAATTTTCGCATATCCACTTGTGGCGCGCCGTCTTCCAACATGTGAGCCATTTCCCCCACCAAAGAAATCACGGCCGTGTTTTGCGTGTATTTAACCTCTTGGATTCCGTCGATGTACGCTTTTTTAAGATGGGATTTGTCTTTTGATGCTAATTGAATCCACTTATGACGGGCTCCGGCCGCGACGTCCTGCACGACTGAACGCAATACTGCGGGGTTTAGCTTCGCGAATACTTCGGGGGGGATCAACATTTCCATGTTTCGCACTATGATCATGATGTCACTTCCGGCAAAAATTCGTACCGTACCAACGCTTGCACGGGCAAAAACCGTGGATCCCCTGTGGGTGATTTTGGATTAGGATTTTTGAATTTATTCAACGTCACTCGCGCCGCGTGCGGATGTTCCACAACCAACCATGTCGGATGACACAAATAATGAATAGCCAACCGCGTGCCCGACGCGGGCATACTGGAGGGAAACCATTTTATTTTGCCTTGATACAATTCAAAATGGACGTCCGCCTTGTATACCAGTGCTTCCGAACGCACGTAATTAGCGCCCGTAATTTTGTAACGCGCTTCTAAAAATTCCGTCCCCGTGGCCTCCACTATTTCAGAAAAAACAATTTCCGCATCCAACGCCGTTATTTTGTCATAATATCCTAGCTTATTTTCCCGCCTCACCGTGACATTCATTAGGCCCGGTGTTCGCCTCATAATTACATCATAGGGATCCGGCTGGGTTTGCGCGCCCGTTACAATACCGCGAATAACCATACCGTTATTGTCTTCTACAATGGCTTGCTGCAAACCATCTAAACCATAATCGCTTAGGTCTTGTGTTTCTGGAGCCCCGAAATAAAGCCAACCCGAACCCCTGCACAATGCGCAATTTGGATCCGGTTGCTCGGTTTGTGCAACAACTGGCGCGCACGGGCACAAGGCCGCACGCTCCCACGAAAGCAAATAGCCTTTGGTTTCTATCGCCAGATCAAACTGACTGACTTTAAAGTCAACCCGCTGCCCGGTTTGTTTTAACCCCGTGGGGATTCCTAATACTGGAAAATCAGGCATCGTAATTGTTCCTGCCATTGTTACCCCTAGCCGATAGCAAACCCTACGCCCGTGAAGTGTCGGCGTAACGTTGGTAAAACGTCCTTCAATTCCATTTTGTATTGTAACAAACGTGCCCCAAAACCTGCATTGGTCGCCGAAGAAGTTGTGTTATATCCTTGACTTAGGCCATCTATGCTCAAATTTTGAGAGGCGATACCGGCCCCACCAAGTAGGTCACCGGCGATGTTCAACGGGCCGAAGGAAGCGACCTTCCCTACAGCGTCCCTCAAAATGTCGGGTACCTCACCCGTCGCGAAACCCGCCGTGTAATCCACGCGGAATACGTCCGGGATATGCCTATGCCTACCGTAGACAAACGGTAACCACGCGCCCCCTGCGCCCATGAGAATCATTCCCGCGCTGCCCGTCCCCGGAATTATGTTTACTTGCCCTGAATCTTTTTGTACATGTATCCAATCACGATCAAACTCTTGTACAACTTGTTCCCCTGGTAAAACCATGCTCACGGATTCAACGTCAATTACGGGATGCTCTTTCAATTTGAGCCACATATACTTGTCGTAATCTTCCCGGTAAAAATCGTGTCGTTCGTCTGTTATTGATTTTGCCCGAATAGCCATATTCAACTTGATCTCTAACCAACTCACCGCCGACTTAATAAACCATTGGTATAAAGTGTCTGGGTATTCGGTACCTGTATCGTCTGTCAAATCCAGGCCGAACAAATAATTTATTTTCAATTCGCTGACTGAAACGATGTCGAGCGCGGCGTCCCCCTCGCCTTGTTGTGCATCCGATTTCGAAGACTCGAGCCCCGAAACCGTATGGTAGTAGCTCGACTTGTAATAATAATCAGCGTCCCCCGCCTCGTCAGTGAAATCGTAAACAACGTGGCCCGCTTCCAACGGGATGCGGGTTGCTACGTCTGTAATCTCCGCATACACACCCGTTAATCCCGTTGTGCTTCGGTACACCTTGATGTGAGTAAACGTAGCCCGCACCGCATCCAAATTACCTACAACTAATTTTAGCGTGATTACGCTCATAGTTTACCCCTCTTCCGGTGTAATGATCACGGGCTTTAATCTATCCGCTATCATCGATAAACGCAATTCGTCGGCCGTGAGGCTTGGATCAAGATTATCCATTGCCAGCCCCGGTCTATGCTCTTCACTATTTGTTGTGGGTTTTGTTATCGTTATCCGTGGGGGTTCTGGGCATCCCCCATCGGCACCGCCGCCCGTAGCCACGTCGGATTTGTATTCCACCTCGAGGGAATCCCCGATAAGAAGCGCTTCTTTGAGAATTACAGTGCGTGGGGCTTGCGGCGTGAAACCGTCGTCTAGGTCACGCACCTTCAACCGTCCGTTGACGAATATGTTAACCGAACCAATATCAAAATCAAATGAAGTCACGTACACCGTGTTGACTCCGTTTATCGCGCCCGTGAGCGTATCCCCCGCTGTTTCCTTGAGTCTAATCATACCAACCGCTCGTACTCCACTTGTAAAGTGTCACCGTATAATGGTGGTTCACTAAAACGGATCGTCGTTCCCCCTAATTCAGTGAAACCATCATCCCAATGTTGAATCAAACGAATCCCATTTTGCCAGACTGAAACCGTATTGCTTTTGTACGCTTCCGATGTATGAAAATCGACGATAATACTATCAGGCTCGGGCGTGAGCGTTTCTTTTACCGTGTTTCGCGATACCCTTAGCATTACGTCAATCCCCTCTAGCCGTACGCGTGCGACGTGGCGGTGTGTCTTCTTTAGCGCCCGAAATGATTTCTTTTAGTAGCTCCCTCAATTCCTTTTTACGCGTTTCAGCATTAAGCTTATCACGCTGTTTTATTTCCTCTACAACTTTGGATGTTTCCGTTTGTTGCGTTTCTATTTTCTTTAGGGTCTCTTGGATCTCCGCTCGGGCTTGGTTCCCGTCCTCCACGCCGTCTTTTAAACTGAAATATTGCCCGGCCGCGCTTAATATCAAAATGACAATCGAAATAATGATCGGAATTTTCCAATTAGTGACTTTTTCCTGCCACGTTTTCATTTTTTCGATTTCCTTTTCCTGTCTACAAACGTAAGGCCTTTCCGCTGCCTTTCGTGCGTCCGTTGCAGTAACTTTTGTGTCATCAAACATCCGCCGTAACGAGCTAATTTCTGACGTTACCCATTTTTCATCCGCCTTCACCTTCAATTCATCACGCACCCATGCCCAATAGCCCGTGGAGGGAGGCGGTATGGACGTCTTAGTGGACACATTTTCCCCGTGTATTTGAAGCGCCACCGAACCATAAACATTTACCCATTTAACAACTCCTTTCTCGAAATAGTGAACCTGGTTAACGTAGGATCACTTTCAAGCAAATCGTGAAAATCTAAAGTTGATAAATTGGAAACATCCAAATCTTTAAATGATCTCACATCGGAGTACCGGAGTACCGACGCGACGTATTCAACGCAGTACATTTTCAAAGGATCTTGCACAGTGTTTTTTGGTTTGATCCCGAATAACCTTTTCAGGCAAAGAATCAATACGCCAAATAAAGCCCCCTTGGTATCGTATCCCGTGCCCATGTAATCACGGCAAACAGCAATGCCTTTAAACAAATTGTCTTTAGACTGGATGCACTCAAAATCAGTTATTCGCTCGAAGGCTTTCCTAGTGCTTACGATGTGCGGCCCATTTTTATCAACGTCGATAGCTACCCAACCGCCCAATTCAACCAAATGGACAAACAACAACGTATGATGAAATCGAGAACCCATGAGGTAACGTAAAAATCTAGCGTGCAACTTGTGCGACGTTGCTAATGCTACCAAAACTTTTGGGTATTCATCCACCACCGTTACCCACCCATTACTTTGTACGTGTCGTAATGGTGAACACATTGCCCATAAAAACACGTACTACCTTCCGAACCTTCATTCAAAAACGCGCTTGCTATTAATGCGTGCTGCGTTTCCATGTAACTTTTCGTCATACCGTAATAGGATTGCCAACCCTCGCTTAACTGCTTTGTTTCCGACGTACACCAAATTGGAATTCGCCGTCCTGAGGTAGACACGTAAGATAACCAGTTTTCAAGCATCGATATTTGCCCTTGTTGGCCGCTTACCGATTCTGCAATGTTCGAATACGCGCCAACAAAAACCATATCAGATACGTGCATCCAGTGAACGCCTTCGGGCTCAAGGAAACCATCGTACGATACTAAACCGGTGCTTCTATCTTCTGTTATTTGCCACCAAGGAGCCCAAAGGCCAACCGGCATATTCAAAATCCCTTTGGTGTCCTTCATCAAATCGCACATTAGTGGAACATGTTTTTGTGGATCGTTGTCTGAAATGAACCATTCCACGTCGAACACAAAACCGTCAAATTGTTCCTTGCTTTCGCATTGCGCTTGGTACTGGCGCAACGGCTCGAGCACTGTCCGCCGCACCCAGTTTTGTAGCACGGTCCAGTCATCGTTTCCCGCTACCGCATAAACCGCTATGCCAGCAGTTTTCAACGCGGAAACAAGAGCCTTCAACCCGTCTACGTTGGCTGTAGACCAAACATAGCGGCCTATCCAATTGTAAATAGATAGCAATACACAATTGATTTTGTTGGTTTGACAAAAGGCAACCAAATCCGCTTGCTCTTGTGTAGAGTCAACGCTGTCCTTATTCCACACGAACATCGCTCGGCCTGTTGTATGATTCGCTGGGTAAATGTAACTCATAGTTTCCTCTTAGTAATCGAGATCCCCCGACACTTCGATATAATCGCACAAATGCGATCTTGTTGCTGTACCACCCGTCGTATAGCTCTGGGAAATAACATCCATGACTGTAGAAGGAATATTCGTTGTGATGGTCGCCTCTAACACGTCGTCGATGTAAAACGCCACCGAAGCCAAGCTGGCCTCGATTCGAAAATGATGCCAATCAGTATCTAAGGCAAGCACGCCGCTTTCTGTTGTCGTCGAACCGCCAGAAGAGCATCGACAATCCCAGTAGCCAGTTGCCGTATTCGCCTTGAATTCGATTTTGTTGCTGTAGTCGTCGCGGAAACCAATGTAAACGGATACGTCCGCAAGCTGTTCAAGTTTTTGGCCAGAACGCATAATGGGGTTGTCGGCGGCGTAGAATGATTTAATGGATGTGGTTAACTCACACCATTCATCAGTGTCCCCATGGCTTGAAATACGAATCGCCCCGCCTCTATATTCTATCGGTGCTAGACCGTTATTGACACCGCCACTTTTTGAATTCGTCCAAATATACCAATTCAAATCAACGCCGATGAAGTGATCCCACAATCTGTATTTTTTCGTCGGATCTGCCTTGCCGGAAATAGTATCTAGGTAAGTCAACGCCGCCTCAACAGTAGAGGCATCGTCTAGATTCGTTTTTGCGTCAGTGCCTATCAGTGACGCACCTTCACTGCTTGCCGTAGTCGAGCTTAATTCCGTTTGCGTGCGGTAGCGGGCATCGCCTCGTGTATCGCTGTGGTATTGAGTGTGATCGTCGTCTGACAAGCCAAGCAAGTTTCCGTGGTCCACTGAACCGCCTGCGCCTATTGGCGATTCTGTCCCGTCATCGTCTTTCGAATACCACGCGCCGTCTGTCTTCGGGTAAATCTTACTGTACCCTGTTGGCGGCGTGCTATGCGTATCGTCCTTTTTAATCGTGGCTTCCGGCATGACTAATCCTTTTTATCCTGTTTCTCTTTGGCAATTTGTTGCCAGTCAACGTCACGAGGCACCTTGACCTTTTTGATCGGGGTTTTCTTTTCACCGTTCACCACAACTTCTTTACTCAAAGACATGCGTCACCACTTTGAAAGTCACGTTGTTTTGTCCTGTCGATTCGTAAATTGTCCTGAGATACAATCCAGCGGTTACCACGAAAGTTGATTGCGGCATGAATATTTGACGTTCTTTTTTCGTTGGATTTATGAACTCAGTTTTCACGTACTTTTTTAATTCAAGAACATGAACGCCTACGGTCATACCATAAAGTGCGAATAGGCCAAGAACGTCGTCCTTATCCACAACCGCAAATTCCAAATAGTCGTTAACAACCGCGTTATCGTCGAACAACTCATACCAACCCCCACGCAATTGCTTTTCAGTTGTTACCACTTCGTCAAAAATGTTCGTTGCGCCAGCGGTAGCCGTATACAAATAACCACGCCATTCTGGATATAAACCCTGTGTGTCCTCAAAAGTAGGAGCCAAAACAGGATTACCATCTCTTGATTCGGAAACAAAACCGCGCCCATGAATACTGCCCATTATATAAACTCCTGCCAGCCACGAACCACAACACGCATCAATTCCATAGCGGTCAAATCATCCGATACCTTCATTACAATTTTGTCATTGCTTCCCGCTGGCAATGATACAGGCTGATCAAAAACAAAATCAAACGCTAGGTAATCGCTCTGTGCTGAAACTGCGTTGATCAAGTTTGTGTAGTCATCGGCGTAATCCATGAAATCACCGATTTTTTTGACATTCTCTAAAAATACATCGATTTTCCGACCACCTTGCACAAAATAAAATTCCAAACCGTTGGTCAACCCTGGTGCAACTGCCGCTGCACCAAAACGCCGAAAGTCATTCGTGCTTAGCTCTAAATACGTGCCGTTCAAAATCAATCGCCACGAAACGATCCACTTTACGCGATCAGCCTGTGACGTCTCTTCAAAAAGTGCTGGCGTTACACTACCATTAACATTCATTTCGTACAAACCAGCACTTGTCCGTAGCCAATCTCGGTACTGCTTTTTTCGAGTCAAAGACGCATAACCAGCTTCAGATTCATCGGCCAAAGACAACTCAGACTGGTACACCTTAAGCGCATTGTCACTATTTACTTGAGCGGTGAAACGCCCGCCAACACCGTCACGTATTAGAGCATCTATAGACATTATTGACTCTCGTCAGTTTCCACTTCGTACATAAACCCATGAGCAGTCACCATATCGCCAGCAGTACCAGTACCCCTCGCACATAAGGCGTCTCCCGGCCCAAGAATAACCGCGTCCGCACCGTTCAACTGTGCGGTCATCGTCATTCCAAAACGTGCTTCCGAAAAATCCTCCAACGCCGTTACCCCTAACACCAAATTATTTGACGAATTGTCGTAAACAATAACGCCCGATTGAGCCGCCCTGCCCCTGTTTAACTGCACCGGCGTTTTCAGAGTTCCGCCACTTGTGCGCGTTGGACCAAAAGACAGCGTGAATAACACCCCGGTAGACGTCTTGACTGCGATTGTAACACTTTGGATATGCACATGCTTGTTCGAATTATTGTTCAGCACATACGCAAAATTTTCTACTGTATCTGTTACTTGGATAGTGTGCCGCCCGATCATGGCAAACGCACCACCATCATGCGACACCGATGCTATCTTCGGTAACGTGATCGAAGCAACCTCAAGATGATTGTCGGAATCCACTGCTGCGAATTTACCCCTACCTTTTCCGTCTTCAATTCGAAAGCCCATTTGTCACCTCTCTAGCCGTCAACCGCCGGATTGAATAAATAGAAATAACCAGTAAACGTACACACGCCAGCTTCTTCTGCTGTGTAACGAACACTTAGGGTTATCCCCGGACCAACGATCATTTTGCCGTCAACTGGAGCAATCGTGTACCCTTGGCCAACAACCATTCTACCCGTTGAAAGCCCAGTAGTCGCTGTAGCTATACCACCGGCTGTTACGCCGTCCCAAGTATAAATCGTAGCGTTGAGCGTGTTAGTCGAGAGTGTGTTTGAATTTGCCGCACCATAAAGGGTATGCCCTGCGGTTGGTGCACCGTCTCCAATTATAAATTCAACATTCATCGCTGTGTTGTGATTTGTGTCTCCACCATTCCAAGACGGAATGAGCTTATCCAACACAAAGTAATTCACTGGATCTGTGAATTGCATCCAAGCTACTCGCGTAGGCGTCGCTGCCGCAACTGCATAAAATGGGAGTGACAGCAAAAAGATTTGACCGTCCACGCATTTTAGAGCCGCCTGGTCAACCGTTCTCGCTCGCGTATGGAGTTCATTTCTGGCGTCAACTTC
>Ga0307376_10002124_pt1 | contig 19996 bp, 24 predicted proteins | sample TR2MG_FD_202536 | JGI IMG/M metagenome (GOLD analysis project Ga0307376, IMG submission 202536) | Soil microbial communities from Risofladan, Vaasa, Finland - TR-2 | ecosystem: Environmental > Terrestrial > Soil > Coastal area > Acid sulfate soil | place: Finland: Risofladan, Vaasa | collected...
TACTGGATGCGGGAGTTGATGTTCTGCCCGAGAGCTCCGGCTTGGCCGCCGTTCGGGAGACCGCCTGCGAGGGTGGCGAACGTGACTGCATCTCGGTTCACGTTTTGGACTGAGAGCAGGAGCTCTCCCGCAGTGCTCGAGGACCAGGCCAGAACGCCGGCTCCGTTTGAGGTCAGAACACCCGAGGCATCCGCGGCGGGATATGTCGAGTAATCGAGGATGAGGGACCCATCTGCGACGGTGCCCGTTCCAGGTTGCAGGCTGATCGTGCCACCGGTTCCTGTAGTAGCCGCGCCGCCTGTAAGGGTGACACCCCCCGCGGTTGCAGCCGAAGCACCTGTTACGGCACCACCGGTGAGGCGGACTGCGCCGCCGCGCGAGTTCACCGAGTTCGCAGTGCCCGCTCCGCCAGTTACCTCAAACTCACCACCGGGACTGGCGGTCGAGGTCCCGTTGGACGTTCCACCTGTGAAGTAGAAGCTGCCGGCACCGGAGTTGACCGCGCTCGGACTTCCTGTGGCATTTCCAGTGGTGATCGTGAAATCACCCGCATGGAAGTCAAGGAAGTTGCCGGGGGAGTTGCCCGTGGTGAAGGAAATGCCACCACCACCGCCCACTGACGTGGTGGTCGTGTCTCCAGCCGTAACGGTGATCTTTCCGCCAAGACCGAATGTCCCGGCATCCGAAGCAGTGATTGAGACATCACCCGCATCAGCGGAGACCGACGTACCAGATCGGATAATGACAGCACCACCGACACCCGCACTGTCGGCGTCTCCACCACGTAGTGTTACAAGACCGCCTGCTGCAAGAAAACCTGTTCCGTCACCGCCACGAAAAGCGGCTGCGCCACCGCTTCGGTTGCCGCCGCCACCAACAAAGTCGGTGCCGTCACCACCACGAGCGGTGAGACCTCCACTGGCACCGGCGGACCCTCGTCCGCCGCCGCGGATCAGTGTGCTACCGGCCGTTCCCGTCGTATCACCCGCGTTGAGGAGCAGGTTTCCGCCGGTCGCCCCAGAATTCGGAAGGCCGACGCGAACCGTTACATTGCCGCCCCCACTAAAATGCGCACCGGACTCGATGAGCACGTTGCTCTGATCCGATCCAGTGGTGCCGGCGTTCTGATCACCAGATCGGATGAGGATCCGACCGGCTTGCCCGTCGCCAGGAGATTCTAAGTTTCCAGCCTGGAGGATGATGTCGCCACCATCCGCGCCAGTACCACTTTGGATGCTGTCACCGGCCCGGAGGAGGATCGTCTGTCCACCAGCGTTCCCTGTCCCGGTGGGAGCGTCGTAGCCCCGGATTCCAATTCCGCGTCTGGCGTAGAAAGCGTTTGTGACCTGCTGGACCTCATCCGCCGTAAGAATACGGTCGAACATGAGGGTCGTATCGATCTGACCATGCCATGTGAAAAGGCCACTGCTGCGGTTTCCGATGTAGATGCCGTTGCCGGCATCAGAACCACCATCGACTGACGGCGTAGAAGTCTCGGTAACGGCCAACACCGTCCCGTTCAGGTAAATGACTGGAGGTGTAGCGGTGTCGTCGTAGCTGACAGCTACGACGCCCCAATCGCCCACATGAAACGGACGATTGCTGCTGCCGAAGGCGTCCGTGATGTTGTCGGTGGCCCAGGTCCCGGGGGTTGTCGTCCAGTTTCGGTGGAACCTGATCCGAACAGCCTGATTCAATTCATCGTGGGCAGACAGGTAGTAACCCGTCGTGGTTGTGCTCTCAGTTGTATCAATGGCACGTCCAAGGGTCCCTTGACCCGACGAGTAGGGTCGCAGAACCGTGATGATGGTTCCGCCACCAGCGAAGATGTTGTCGAGCGTAGCGTCCTTCGTGAACCGGACATCATCACCACTTGCACCGTCGAACGTCCAAGCTCCGTTGTCGAAGACCGCTGCGGCCGAGAGAGTTCCGGCGGTTCCGTTCCCCTCAAGATCCGTAGCAACCACCCCACCCTCTGCAGGAAAGCTGTTCCGGTCAGCCGGATCGACGTAGAACTGAAGGTTTTCGTAGATGTTGCCAGGAAGACCCGCGTTCGATCCACCACTCGCGTTGAGAACGTGATCCGTCCCCGCGTCGTCCGTGAAAATGAGGACGTTCGGGGAGTCGGAGCGAACCCACACCTGACCGAAAGTTGGAGCTGCCGTCTCAGGGACAGTCACGCGTTCAAGAAAACGAAGACCACCACGAGTAATCCGCGTGTTTCCGTCGGGACCTCCCGATCCCACACCCGGGGTCAGGATGAGGTTGCCTCCGGGGTTGGCTCCTGCGCCGATACCGTCCCCTCCGACGAGACTTGCATCACCGCCAGAGTTGGTACCGATGCCGATGCCGCCCTGAACGGTAGCCGCACCCCCCGCTCCAGATGATGTGGCGGAGCCTCCAAGTAGGGTTGCAGGGCCACCATCCCCGGCTCCGATACCGGTCCGGTCCCCACCACGCACAAGGACACCATCGCCAGCCCCGGCGGTGGTTTCATCGTGACCGTGAAGCAAAAGGGTCGAACCGTTTTCGCTGACGATGGCGTCGCCTGTCGTGACGATCAGATCGTGAAGGAAGGTTCTATCCGGGGTACGAGCCATCTGTGCGACCTCTCGTAGAGAGGGCGCCCATAGACGGACAACCGCCGTCAGCTCGGAGATTTACGAAGCCGAGAATCGTTTGAGAAGTTCGGCGATCTCGCTCAACGCATCTCGAGTCGCCCAATTCGAGGGGTCGGACCACGGTTGCGGGAACAAGTAGGCATCGCCACCGTGCTCTTGGAACTTGCCACAGAACTCCACCGAGTCATCGATCAGGAGCGCACCCGGGTGACTCAGGTGGTGCTTGCACGAAGTGATCGCGTAGCGTTCACAGCCAGGGAGGTTCGTGAAGATCCACTCCATCTTGCCCGACGCCGCGGTCGGGATATGGGCAGGGAACGTCATGATGACTGTGGGTGCTACTTCTTGGCACATCCCGTAGAGCTCGTCAGCCCACGGGTACTTCTCGAGGCCCACCCAGAACTCGTGCCCCCACTCGCGGAACTTCCCGAGCAGTTTCTCCTCAGACCATTCCTCCCCTGTCTCGTGCTCCAAGACATCCGTGATGGCCTCCCAGTTCTTGTGGAGGGGGCCATAGAACGGTGCCCTTGGAATCCCAAGGGCTTCCGCGATACCACCGCACAGATCGACGAGCACCCCGTCCATGTCGAGATAGATTGCGTCCAACGCCACCTCGTTACTCTACCGATAAGTGCCCCATCAGCAAGGAGTTCGATGCTTGCATGACGTGACCTGGTGGGCGTGGGGAGCCTTGGCGCTTTTCACAGTAGTGACCTTCTTCTTCACAGGGCTCTGGGCTCTCACCGGATGGCAAGGAGCTGCCTCCGAAGAACCTCACCCCGTTCTGACCACGATTGCTTTGACTGCAATCGCAGGAGGCATCATGTGGTGGCTCGGCGTGTTGCCTTGACACGACCTTGCAGCCACACCGCCGCGACTCGGGAAGCCCGGATGTCTCCCCGAGCTCGAGCCTCGGCGTACTGCTTGCGTTCCTCCCGGTAGCGAGTTTGGAACTGACGCACCGTGTCGCGAGCGGCACCTGAGTACCCGGCTCCCCCTCGAGCGTAGCCCTTGAGGGTGGAGGGGCTGATGTAGTCCTTTTTGCCGCGTCGGTTGGGGTTCCTGACCTCTGGATGGTTTTTCTCCATCCAAGTCCAGAAGTCGGGGTCGCGGTCGGTGTCGCGCCACGGTTGCACGCTCTTCTCCGAGACCTCGGCTTCCCCTTCGTCCTCATCTTCCCGATCGGGATCGTAGTAGGGGCTGTCGTCGGCCGTGTACCCCTCACCATACGGGTCGTACTCGTCCTCCGAAGGCTCGTCCCCGTACTCTTCGTCGTCGCCCCGGTTGAAGAAGTTGTTGAACAGCTCGGAGCTCTCGGAGTCCTGGTACGTGCCACCGGTGAGCCTCCAGTCGCTCGGGCGCTTTGAGTAGCCTGCGTCACCGATATAGAACTCGGGTTGCTCTTCCCGGGCCCAGTTCGTGACGGCCTGCACGAAGTCTGGGAAGTCTGCCCCGTAGGTCGTAGTCTCCGGCACCGCGACCTCGTGACCGTAAGTGCCCTCCCCGCTCTCGAACCGACGCAGGCGCAGACGTGCGAAGGGCTTGATGCCTTCGATGCCGCGACCTTGGTCCTCGAACAACTCGCCTTCCTCAAGGTCGCGTCCTTCAACGTCCGACTTCTTGACGACGTAGGCGATCAGGCCACCCTCCTCGGCCTCCTCAATGGCGCACTGGAACTCACTGCCACCCTCCGAGTGACACGACTGGATCGCCTGCACAGCCTTCGGGTGGTCACTCATGCGCAGCACATCAATCGGGTCCCGAGACAGCACGACCGCGAGGTCTTCGCCTGCGATGCTGCGCCACAGGGCGTAGTCTTGCTGGTGTTGTTCCACCTCTGACAGCCCTTTGAGCTCCTCGAAACGGTCGGGACTCATCTTGGCGCCCTGCTCGTGCATCTCCCTCACTGGAGCACTGTCCTCTGATTCGTAGAATTCGTCAGTCCGGTCGGCCCACCCCTGGAAGTGCTTCATGATCCATTCGCGTTCCTTATCCCCGCGTGCCTTGGCGTGCGTCTGAAATAGACCGCGGGCGTCCCAGTACTGACGACGGACATCCTCAGGAATGCTCTTGGGGAACCCGACGGGCACCTTCTTGTCAGACTCGTACGCCTCGTACTCGCGCTCGTGCTCGTCGCGCACTTTGATGAGTTCCTCGGGCGTCAACTTGGAGAATGCGTCAGCGACCTCCCTGATCCTCTTCCAAGTTTTGGGGCTCGGCACGTTGTCGTACCGTTCGAGTTCACTCCAGACTTCCTTCGTGGGAAAGTCCTTCACAAGCAGGTGTCCCATGCCCGCCAGGGCTCGGAGATTGTCACGGCCCGTCCCGAGGGTCAGACGCATGGGGGATTCGGCCTTCGTGAGACCCTTGCGCACCTTCTCCATGTTGGAGAAGAACTCCCGGTCGTTGCCGACGAACTTCTTGATCGCCTTGCTGATCGCTTTGCCGACTTTTGACTTCGTCTTTCCCTTTGCGTCGAGCAAGAGACCGCTCTGCCAGTCGATCTTGTCGCCCTCAACGAAAGCCCCGTTGTCGCGCATGAACTTCTCGAGCTTGTCGGCGCTGTCTGGCTCCCTCGCTCCCAACCCTCCGTGCTCTTTGGGGTCGACGACGAGCCTGCGCTTGCCCTCAAACAGATGGTCGAAAGGGAGATCGTCAACCTTCACCTTCTTGCGCAGACGCTTGACGTGTTTCTCGGAAATGGCTTGACGCAGCCACGCAGCCGCAACCTTGCGAGCTGCAACCTTGCCGCCCTTGTCCTCTTTGAACTTGCGGACCACGGACGCGACGGTCTCGAGGAACTTCCGCTTGTTCGGTCGGCTGAGGTAGCCCTTCACGCGTGACCACGTTGTGGACTTCCCGAGCATCTCCATGACGGCCTCGGAGTCCATTGAGATCCAGTCCGCGTCATCCTCGTCCTCGTACATGCGCTCGAGTTCGGAGCGTACCTCGTCGGAGACCTGCTGTTTGAACGCCCGAACCTCCGTGGGCTTGTTGTAGTACTCCCGGTTCTCGGCCTCGGTGCGCAATGAGTTAGGGGTGTCCTCGGGGACGGTGTGCTTGTCCTTGTGCCGTTTGAGGTCGCGCTGTGTCATCAACACGTCTTGCGCGTGGGTCATCTCGTGGATGAGGATGCTGTAGATCTCTCGCTCGAGCTTGTCGGCCCCGTCCGCCATTTCTTTGTACGTGCGGTCGGGGTTGAGATCGACCTGAACGTACATGGGCATTCCTGGATCGTTCTCACCGGTTTGACGAGTCACAACGCGCCCTCCCGTCGTGTACTTTCGGTCAGCCTTCCACAGCTCAGGATTAGGCTTCCCGACCGTGAGCCGCAGAGGCCGCTCGAACTTACGGCCGCGAACGTCCGTGATATCGAGGGTGCCCATCGTGATGTAGCCACGCCCCATGCCTGGCGTGAATCGATCCCCGATGCGTTCGTCGGGGTCGCGTACCAGCCATTTCCTGGCCGTGTCTGCGATGTGCTTGGCCCGTTCGCGCGCGTCTTCTTTGTCCACCTTGATCAGGCCGCGCTCGCGCTCCTTGCGAGGCTCGTCCCCTCGTTGTTGACGGCGCCACTGCGCGAAGATCTTGGCTTGCTCAGACTTCGGAAGGCTTACGAACTGGACCTCGTTGCCCGTGTCGGGGTTGCGGAATTTCCGTCCCTCGACCTCTTGCCGGAACTGCGAGAGCTGCCCGGAGGGCTTCTTCGCCACATGCAGGCGCATCCAGGCCTGGGCGACATTGCGCGACGAGGGCATCTACTTGGAGTCCACGATAGGGAAATTCTGCACCGGCGTTCGTGTAGGACTTTCACCGCCTTGGGGGCGCCCCCAAGGATCGTAAAAATATGTGAGGGATCAGGACCGAATACCTGAGATTCGCATCCCAGATGCGTTCTACGTCCAAAAACGCATCGCGCTATCGGCGCAGGGGTAGAAAGAGCGACCGGTGGAAGGCGAAAGAAAACAGAAGCAGCGAGAGATCCTCGTGGAAATCCTAGCCGACGCAGATCGATCTGGGGCGCTGACGATGCGAGAGATCGCTGATCTGTGCGCTGATGACGAAATCACGGCCTCCATCTCCCTCCAAGATCTCATCGAATCCCGGAGCAAGAAGGGCCGCGTTCCAGCTACCGCCAATCTCCGTCGTTTGCTCAAGGAGCACCGCATGGCGAAGGGATGGAACCGCATGACGGTGGCACGAGCAGCGAACGTGTCGCACGACTTCGTAAAGGTGGCCGAGACGCGTCCTCAAAAGACGCTCGACGGCGCCCAACTTCTCCGTGTCATGCAGGTGGTCGGCCTTCATGAGTTTCCCGCTGAGGATACTGCCCCACAGGAGGACCTTCCTTGGACGCCCCCAAGCCACACGTTCACTCGACATCCGGGAGACCTCGGACGTAGGTTTCTCAGAATTCGCAACCACAAGAAACTGAGTCGGTCCCACGTTGCGGCATTTTGCGGGGTCAGCACGACGCACCTACGAGACCTTGAATTGGAGTCGTGGAGTCAATACAACGGAGTCCATATTGCTCGGTTGGCGACGTGCTTTGAGGTCAGTCCCCTCTCCAAAATGGGCGCGACGTTGCGGTCCTGTGGGTTCACCCATGTTGACGGGGGTGCGGTCTCGCTGGTCGACTGGGACAATGTCGGCCTCGGGGAAGACTCCGACGTGAGCATCGCAGAGCGTCTCGGCCTGCGCACTCGAGCGGTGTGGAGCGCCCGCAAGAAACGGGGCATCCCTCCCTATTCTGGTCCTCGACGCACAGGAAAGAGTCGGCACTCTCAGATGCGCGAGCAACTCGAAGAGGCAATCTTTGAGCAGCTCGGTGACCCTCCTCTTCTTGCCGAGGGCGAGACCGATTGGAGCCGCATCCCATACAGCCAGTTGCCGTCCACCCTCCTTGCGAAATGGACGGGGGTCTCCAAAGATTTTGTCAGATACCAGCGCACGAAGTTCAATGCCCGGGCGTGGAGAAATCGCAGCCTCATTGCTTGGAGCCGACTTCCGCTTGGACAAATCCCTGACACGCACGTCGCAGCGATGACGGGACTGACGACGGCCAACATTGTCCAACATCGCCGTGAACACAACATCCCTTCGTGCCCAAGCTCAAAACGCACGGGGATGTTGCCCTCCCGAATCCCCGCGCGAGAATTCGTGGTGCGTGTCCATTCGGTGCAATACGAACGCAAACCCCCCGCTCCCCGAGCCGCTTCGGTCACCGACGCGAAATCTCTGTGGGATGTGGCCGACGCAGCCATGAAACTCTTGGACAGCGTTTCGGCCATCGAAGTCGATGAGCTGCTCAAACGCGCCGGGGCCAAGATCAACAAAGGCACGCGCACCGAGGCACTCGCCTTGTTCAACGACCTGCGATGGCACCGGGATGCCGACACTTGGCGGAGATCAAAGCCCCTCACCAATGTGGAACCCCTGGCGCCGACCGCCCCACCCTCTCCCCTTGATTTCATCGAAGGGCTGACCTCCTTGCGAGACCTCAGCAAACGCATGCAACTTCCTGTCCGCGTCGTCCGAAAAGCCGTGGCCGAACTCGTGGCCGAGGGCGCGCTCCAACACGTCACCACCACAAACTCGTCTCTCTACTTCAAACCCAACACCGAACAAAAACAGGACCTCACACCATGAACAAGAAACAACGCGAACTCCTCATCAAGAAACTCGACATCTATCCCAAAGGGATGAAGAAGAAGTACCCCAAGCGCCAGACGAAGGTCAGGACCATCTCGCCAAAACTCGCTGCCGAATGGGTCGAGCTCCGTTTCGAGGGACAGCGTGAACTCGGCCGTGCTCACATCAAGAACCTCTCGGCACGCATGAAAGCCGGGCAGTGGGTCGACAACGGCGAGCCCATCGTTTTCGATTGGTACGGACGCCTGATCAACGGTCAGCATCGTCTCTACGCCATCATCGATTCTGGCGTGACCATCAAGGCCACCATCATCTGGGGCATGGACCCCCTCGCCTACTTGCACATGGATGAGATCACTTCCGTGCGCAAGGCCGAGCACTACCTGGTCGGGTGGCGCAACGGCAAGAAGGCTGTCACCGCGTACCGATGGATGCTCGACTTCGCCGACTACGACAAAAAAGCGACAGAGAGCGGCGCCGACTTCCGTGGTTTTGTCAGCATCGGACGACGCAGCGGTACCAAATGGGATGCCAACCGCGAGGACATGCTCTCGTGGTGCTTCGATCACCAGGACGCCATCGAACACGTCACGAGCGTTGTAGGGAACAAGGAGGCACGTCCGGTCATGCCTCCGCACGGGCTTGTCGGAGGCTTCTACCTGTGGGTGTACCTCGACCATCCCCAACTCGCCGACGAGTTCTTCCGACGCATCATCGATGGTCTCGATCTCACGCGCGAAGATCCGATCTACCTGCTTCGCAAACGGCTGCTCCAGCTCAAGACGCAATCCATCAAGACGATGGGCACCAGCATCCCCTACTACGAGTACGCTGCCCTTTTCATTCGCGGATGGAACGCGTACTTGGAAGGGGAAGCTCAAGTGGAGGTGACTTTCAATCCTCACCGTGACGCGTGGCCGGTACTAACCTCTCGCAAGACCAGGACTCGTCGGCGTTCGGCGTGACACGGCTCGAGAAAGCCACCAAATGGCTTGAGCGCCGACGCGAGATCACTCCGCAAGAACTCGCAAAGGCGCTCCGGCTGTCGGGGAAACATCCAGACCTCCAGGCCCGGGAGCTTCTGCTGCTCCTCCGATGGTCGCCTCGCGCCGACGGGGTGTGGCAACGATGGAACGCCAAACGAGGCTGGAGCACGTCCGCTGCGGACGGCACCCGTCTCTTGGAACACATGAAGAAAGGGGGTCTGTGGGACCGCACTCAAGCGGCCGAGATCCTAGGTCTCACGAAGATACAGGCCATGTACACCCTCCGTCTCCTCGTGGACAGCGGGCTTGTGACACGTCAAGGGGAATACAAGAACGCGTTCTACTACGCGACCAACCTCTACTCGTGACTGTCAGCGGTCCCAGAGACGGCACCAAGCATCCGCCTCGATGGGGCCGCGGATGACTGAGCAGATCGTGTCTTTGTTGACGACCTGCTGATACGCGTACCGACAGTTCCCGCAGCTTCGGTTTGCGATGGGCGACGGGTCTTGGTAGTCCGTAGCCTCGGGAGGGAGCTTGTAGTCTGGCGTCGGGGCTCCGAGCAGCCAGTGCCACAAGGGCCCTTCAACCTTCTCGTCCTCAGGAAGTTTCTTCCACCGCTCGATGGCTTGCTTGACCTCGGGCTGTGCGTTCTTCCCTGCGTCGGGATAGAGCGCGTCCGTCTCGAGGACCGCCAAGTGCAGACGAGCCACGCGCTTGGGGTCAGGTCGATCCATCAGTATCCTTCGACTCGCACGTAGGCCGCACGGACGAGCACCATTCCGAAGAGGAAGACAACACCTCCGGCCATGCAAATGGCCAGCCCCCCGAGCGTAGCCCCTCTCGCCAAGAGATCCATCAGGCGCCGCCGAGGACTTTTCCACGAAGCTGGAGAAGCACTCGCCGCCGGAGCGCGTTGAGGCTTGCGTTCTGATCCCCGAGGAGTTTGAGCTGCTCGAGCAACCCATCCAGCGTCACCGCGATCGAAACCATCTGTGAACGAGGGGGTCGCATTCCGGCGATCATCAAGGACCGTCCGAGCTCGCGCATACGCTCTGCCGAGACGCGCTTGACATCGGCCGGGAGGATGACTTCCTCCTCTTCCAAGATTCCACCAAATGCCTTGTGCATCCGGGCCTTGCGGTCTTGGGGGGAGAGGTCTTTCCATTTGCTGGTCTTCATGTTTTGCATAGCGACTCTCCGAGTTTCACGAAGACGATTTGCCCCACTGGAGGCGCGAGGTTCTCCACTCGCTGCTGGAAGTTCACGTTTCCGTGCATGGGGACTGTCCCTGCCTACGTTGGGCGATAGAACCATTCGCACGCCGCGAGCGCGCCTATCAATCCCTCCTTGGTGAGCTACGCCCGTCACGGGAGCCTATAGAAAGGCGACCGGGACGCAAAAAGGGCGCCTACACCACCTTGGACGTAGACTGAGCAAGGAATCACCATGGCCATCCCCGACATCTTCAGCGATGACCCGCCAACAGAGCGGCTCGCTTCCTACTTCGAGGAACTTTACGAATACCTCGTCGAGCAGGGGGTGCCGGAAGAATGCCTGCCCTCCCCTTGGCATGTTCTGCGTCGAGTCACCAAAGCCATCGACCAAGAGCTGCTCCGTGAATGGCTTGATGCCTACTCTGCCGTCGAGTCTGAGATCGAGGATGACGAAGACGACGACTCCGTACAGGACGAAGAGTCTCAACCCAAACCGCGTGGGAAAAAGCGCCCGCGGCCTTCTTACCTAAGGGCGCTTGAGACTGACCCGGACCCAGATCCCGACCCCAAGGGCGACCGAGGACACAATGACGGAGAAGCCGCCTCCGGCGAAGAAGGAAGCTGACAAGGTTTTCCGAACCGTAGACGAGCTCGCGTTCATGCGAGAGTGCGCGGCCAGGATGAATGCCTTCATCAGCACCTATCCCAACGAAGCTCGGCACGCCCTCAGTGCCTTCATCCCCTATGAGCACGAGCTTGTGGAGATCCACAAGAGTTTCCGAAACAAGCCCTCGGACGTTCCCCCCGGCGTCACCTTCGGGGCCTTGTTCGCTGCCGTTCTCCAAACACATCACGGCACCGGCTACTACTTGCGACCCCTCATCGAGAACAACCAGATCGTCAAACTCGAAGTCGCGTCCCAAGGCGATATCGAAGGCGCCCCCCACAAGGACTAGGGTATGGTGCGGCATGCACAAGCTCACCCTGCTCGGCGCCCTTGTCCTCCTCGCCTCTTGCGACAAAGCGCCCATCAAGGACGGACCGGCCCCCGCACCCGCGGCAAAGCTCGACATGGGGACGCCACCGACCACCCACACGGTGAACTTCATCAACAAGTGCACCGGTCCTGTGTGGGTCGGCTCCTCTGGTAACCAAGGGTTCAGCGGGCTCAACAACGGTGGATGGGAAATGGGAGCGGCGGGCACTGGAACCGACACGACCACCGTCCAAGTAGATGTGGGTTGGAGCGGTCGCATCTGGCCCCGTACCGGTTGCACTTTCAACGACCAGAACTTGTGTGACGGCTACACGCCGTGCTGCACCAGCGGTTCGTGTCTCACCTCGGACAACAAAACCTTCGGCCTCGAGTGCGCCCAGTCGGGAATCCCCCCTGTTGGCATCATCGAAGTCACCTTCGACGCCGCCGGTGGTCTCGGTCCCTACGACACCTACGACGTGAGTTTCGTGGACGGCTGGGGAGAATCCATGTCCATCGTCGCCGTGGCCGGGACCTTCAACCCGACGCCCGATCCAGGATTGAAGGCGCCTTGGTGTCTTGCTTCCGGTTGCACCACGGCCCCGACGTGCCCCAGTGGGTTGAGCGCCGGAGGGGATAGCTGTTGGAGCCCGTGTCAGAACGCGGTCAACAGCAAGGACCCTGCGGACACACAGAACAAGCTCTGCTGCGTCTGCTCGACGACGAGCCCCATCGACTGCGGTGCGGCTACCTGTGCCGGCGGGTACGGATGCTCGCCTTACACGAGCCCCCCATGGCCCGCAGATCAGGTGTGCAATCCCTGGAACACGGACAAGACCCGAGCCTGGGATGCCACGAGCCAGAGCTACATCGCCAACGTCCACGCAGGATGCCCAGGGGTCTACGCTTGGCAGTTCGACGATGTGAACGGGACCTACAACTGTCGCAAGACTGACGGTCTGGTGGACTACACGGTGACGTTCTGCCCGGGCTGAGCATCACTTCTTGCGTGATTTGAGGTACGCCTCAGCGAGTTTCTTGACGTGCTCGGGATCTCCCTGACGCGCTACCACGAGCTCAGCGTTGGGATCGCGGACGCCTTCGATCTGTTGACGCTTGACGCCAAGCACATCGATCATCACGGGGTCGGCTCCATCACGCGCCATCAAGTAGTACACGAAGACCGACTCAAGCTGGCCATCTCGGCTCACTCGACCCACGCACTGCTCGAGCGCGCCGGGGCTCCAGTCGAGCTCACCGATGACCACAGTGGACGTGATGTGTTGGAGCCCGTCCACGCCTGACCCCGAACGCAAGGACATCATGAGGACCTTGGAGTCCCCGCGGATGAACGTCTCGAGGTTGTCCTGCTTCTGCTTCGGTGACTCCGACCCGGTGAACATCACGGGGTTGTAGTCCTTGAGCCGATCGAGCCAGATCGAGTAGACATCGCGATGCCACCCAAACAGCACGACGGGCTCATCGTTCTGCTCAAGGAGCATCTTGACGAACTCAGCCACGAACGGTGCCTTGGCGAGCCCCGTTATCTGGCGCATCTTGACATCGAACTGCCCGGCCGCCGTGAACCGATCACTCGTGGACGTGTCTTGGCTGAGCAGGATCGTGGCGAGCTGTGACGCCGCATCCTCGGCGTCCTCGAGCACCTTGGTGTTGCTGTCCACCTCCTCGATGATGCGCACCACGGGAGGGAGCTCGCGCCCCACATCCTTCTTCGTGCGCCGCAGCATGAGCCCGTACTCGCGCAGATAGGTACCAAACGCCTTCGGGTCCGCGATGCGGCTCTTCTCGACGTTGAAACTCCGGTGGCACCACTCCCGAATGAACTCATCCTTGGTGCCGAGCGCGTCGGGACGGATGACACGCAAGACGTTCCAGAACTCGACGCCGTAGTTGTAGATGGGCGTGGCCGACAACCCAAGCACCCACGTACATGCGTCCGCGATCATCCGAGCCCCTTCGTACTTCTGGCTATCTCCTCGACGTAGCTCTTGGCACTCGTCGAAGATCACGGTCTTCACGACGCCGGCGAGAGGGTCCACCCAGTCCCCGAGCTTGTGATACGTCGAGATGATGACATCAGGGAAGCGCCCCTTCTTGTCCAGCGCGTAGGGCTTCTTCGTCTTGACGATGTGCACCTCGAGCGCCGGCATGAACTTGGCAATCTGTGCTTTCCAATGCCGCTGCAGGTGAGTGGGCACGACCACCAGGGCAGGGAGGGTGCCTTCGTTGGCGAGCAACGTGATGCCACTGACGGTCTTCCCGAGCCCAAGATCGTCGGCCAAGAGCAGGCCGCGTGTTGTGTAGCAGAGCTGTGCCGCACGCGACTGATACTCGCGGGGCGGCAGCGCCATCTCGTAGGTGGGAGCCTCGTAGACACCCTGGATGATGGCCCACGAGAGGTCCGCTGTTCGGTCGAACCCTCTCGCCTTGGTCTCAAGCACATCGGGATGCGAGACCTCAAGCGGGAACCGTTCCATGAACCATTCAAGGTCGCGGCAGTTCTCGTCAGTCGCAGTCAGATGCAGCACCTTCGCCGCTGACTTGCGGATCTTCTGGAACATCTGCTTCGCACGCATGGAGACGTGCGGCTCAAGCTCAAGACGCCACTCGTTCTTGGTGGGAAGGTAGGTCGCCTTCCCGAAGGTGCGCATCGGTTTCATCAGAACGGCCTCTGGTACACCACGGTGAGCGGCTTTCCATTCATCTCTTCGGGCATCTTCCGATGGGCCATTTTCGTGGTGAGCAGGATCAGAGCGCGCACGTCGTCACACTGCGCATACCGGTGAAGCTGCCGGGTCACCGAGGTCAGGCTTTCTTGAATCTTGATCTCGAGGCCGATCCCATCTTCGAGCCAGAAGTCGATGCGATCCTCCTGGGTCAGTTCGTGCTCACGCGTGTACTCGATCCCGAGGCCATCGAATAGCAGCGCAACGCCCTCTTGGAGCTCACGTTCGCTGGTGTAGCTGAACTGAGTGCGCCGCAGTTGGGATGCGACACGGGGGACATCGACCGCCATCCCCCATTGTACTCATGCCTGAGCACCAAATCGTTGCCGGAACACCTCAAGGTTGACCTGACCCGGAAACGACTTGGCGTAGATGGCGAAGACAACCCTCTTGAACAGCCCACGGAAGTGATCGCCCTCGAGCCACGTACCGAACGCGTCCGCGACCATTTCGGGATCGCACCGGAACACACCACAGCCCCACGCACCGAGCACGATATTTTCGATCCCGTTCAAAACGGCGGCGCCGAGCACGTAGCCGGCACGACGACGGAGCGCCTCTTGGACCTCCGCAGGCCCCTCTCTTGCTGCGCCCGCGTTCGGAGCTGGTGCAGTGATCACGTCGAGGGTCGCCACGTCGTCAGCCTCGAGGAGCTCGTAGGTCCCATCGGCGCGGAAGAAGGACGCACCCTGCGTGTAGATCATGTGATCGGTGTAGAGGTTGGTGCCGCACTTTCGGTTGGCCCGGTAGTAGCCCGGTTGCTCCTTGAGCGCGTGGTACAGAAGCGAGCACCGACACAGGTCTTCTTCCTGTGCCTTGGTGCCACGGACATAACCCCCTCCGGCGTTCTTGGCCGACGCGAAGTTGAGGATGGCGACGTGGCCATCGACCTCGGCCGCGAGCTTGCGACCAGAGTCACCGGTCGTCCCTTCGATCACGTCGATGCGCGGGATGTCTCCAGTGTTGGAGGTTGGGATGAGGCGCGCGAGGTCGTCGGGAGTGTAGAGGGTGGTGAGGCCGTAGCCGACACTGACTTTCCCTCGGCGTGCGTGGTAGTGGCCCGCATCGAAGATGCGCAGGTTGTCGTCAAATACAGTCTTGGGGTTCATGTCTCAATCTTTTCGGTTGGTTTGGCCATCGAGTAGCCGAGGAGGACGCCTCGGTTGATGAGGACATCGGATAGGGATCGTTGTGGCGCCCGCAGTCGCGGCAGTTGATGGACGGGAACTCAGGCTTGCGCTCAAGAGGCATCCCGCGCGCGTTGTATTCACGAGGTGGTGGTTTCATTGGGTTTCACCAGGATCACGTTGTAGCCGCCGCGCTCTGTCAGGAACTCTCGAACCTCGACCCACTCCTCATCGGGAGACGACTTGGCTGAGCACGAGACGAGGATCTCTCGGACGTACACGCCGGCCCCCTCGACCGTGGGATGGGGCTCGAGTCGTTCACGGATGCCGCACAGCAAGACCACATGGTCGGTCTCGGGAGGGATCTTCCCGGCAGCTCCCGTCTTGTCGTACACCACCGACGCGATCCCGTAGTGCCCAGCTTCCATTGCCATCTGCATGTACCCGAACCACTCACTCACGCAGAGGTAGCCGCTCGGGCCGAATAGCCAGCCGCACGAGTGACACATGGTGGACATCAGAACGCCTCGCTTTTGGGAGGGGCTTCGGGCCCCATGGGAGTCTCAGCGGTGGGCTCAACCGTCTCTTCCACCTGCGGTACAGGGTCCTCAGCCTCAGGCTTGAGCGGGCCGTCCGTGAAGTTGTTGAGGCGGTCCTCGATACGATGCTGTGCACACGCAACGATGCCGGCCTCCTTCTGGTACTTCCAGGCGAGGCACTGGTGGAACCCGGTCTCTTGGATCGTCTTGCAACGATCGATACCCAAGTCGTTCACGCATTTCACGAACTCGAGTTCGTAGTAGCGGTCGAGTGCCTTCGCCTTCTCGTACTCGGCTTGTGCTTTGAGCTCGGCTTCTTCTTTCTCCCATTTCGTTAGACCGGGGCCGCATGCGAGGAGCACGAGAAGAAAGATGGGGGCACGTTTCATGGTCAATCTTCTTCCAGGACGTACACATCACCGCTACGTCGAAACACGCCGTCAGGTCCGACGTAGCGCACGGGGTCCGGGACGACAGACCAGTCGATGTCCTCGTGCTTGTACTGTCCCTCAGGCGTGCGGTCATGGATGCCCGTGGCGAGTTTCATCACTCGAGCCCAGTCGTCCGCACTGTTCGGAAGCGGCTCCCCGTTGATGAGGCCCCACTCTTCTTCTGTGAGCTGGTAGGTCCTGTATGTGCCATGGGCTACGCCGGTGCAGGTGAAGTACAGGCGTTCGCCATTCACTTCACACTCACCAGTCGCTTGGCCGCCCCTGGGCATGGGCATGTTGATCTCTGTGATTTTCATGGACCTACTCGACACGATGCACCTCTTCCTCTGGGTACACACGGAAACTGAGGGGCAGCAGTTCATTTGAGAGGCCGCCCGTCAGCATTTCTGCGACGATTTTGAGTTTGCCATCAGGGTCGTTTACCAACCCACCGATGAGCCGCACGTCCGTTGGACGCGCATCTTCGGTGCCTACGAAAACTCGCGAGGCTCGGTACGCATCGGGATAGCGCTCCTCTACGCTCCTCCTCGTGAGAGGGTCGAGCGCGAACGTGATGCCGTCCCATCCAAGGTGTGTGCGGATTAGCAGCATCACCACCCCTTCCGATACGGGGCGATCGAAGGAAGGCGGACAAAGGTGCCTCCCCCTTCGGCATCGAGCTTCGTCATGAGCATCGGGAAGGGGCCTTGGACCACTCGCAGTTTGAGTTCCCATCCCATACTTTCGTTCACCTGAGCGAGGGCTCCCGGGACGAAGTCAGACGCCCAGTTTGGAACGGAGATCGCTCTCGGTGTTTGGTCGCCCTTATCCTTGAGGATCGTCGCAGCGGCGACGATAGAAGCAGCGATACGCACGGTCTCACCCTCCTGGTACTTCCACATGGCCGGGCCGAGTCGCTCGAGGAACTCTGTTTCGCTCACGACAGTCTTCACCACCTCGGGGCCGTCGTAGTTCGATCCATGGAAGTTCCTGAGCTCGTTCTTGATGGTGCGCTTCTTCCAGTCGATCTGCACGTACTCGCCCATGTGCGCGGACCAATGGCCCGGTGCGAGCATGTCATCGAGGATGGCGTAGGCGATGGTGTCCCATCCGACCTTCGTCCAATAGTTGTTGCCGGCAACCGTGTACCACTCCGCGAGTGTCTGACCGTAAGGCTCCACGAGCTGTGATGGAAACGACTCTTGGGTCCCCTCCGTCGCAATCACATTGATGACGACAGGCACGTTCGTCATGCCGCCGCCTTCCTTGCGTATGGGGCCAGACACAACATCCCCGATCACGGCAGAGCCATCGAGATGGAAGGCCCTGACCCTCATGCCGGGTTCGACGATCACGGCGCCTTCTCCTCAACCTCAGGCTTCACGACATCAGGAGCCCCGCGTTCTTCGGTCCGCTGGGTAGGATCCTGGACGGCCACCTTCATGCGGTCTTGGAAACGCTCCTCGGCGCATGGCTGGATGCCATGATCCTGCTTGTAGAGGTAGCCTTGACACTGACGGAATCCGGTCTCTTGGATGATCTCGCACCTCTCGATGCCGAGCTCGTTCACGCACTTGACCCACTCGAGTTCGTAGAAACGATCGAGCTGCTTGTCGCGCTCGTGCTGTTCTTTTTCTTCGTGCGTCTCGCATCCAGCCAAGAACACGAAGGCCACGATCAGTGTCCGTCGCAGCAAACCATCCCCGTAAATGAAACTGATCGGCATCTTCTCTACATCTCCCACGGCCATTCCGTGTGTCGTTCCTTCGGAACCCACGCGTCCCGAATTTCTTCCGCCGCCATTCGGGCCTCGAGGGTCTTGTCGTTCGCCCTGGTGAGCAACGCCCGCAGCACGGTGCCCTCACCGAGCCCCTTGAGTGCCTCAGTCAGGGACATGGCCTTGTCTTGGTAGTTCCCGCGGCTGTCCGGGGACTTCCGATGGGCCCAGTCCTTCGCTGTCGCCTCGTCAACGACGCCCGCAGCAAGAAGCTCCTGCGTGTACCCGGACGCCTTGGGACGCCACCACAAGCCGTCGTGCGTGCTCAGGACAACCCACAACCCCTCCGTGTCGATCTCAGCCATCAGTTGCTCCCGAACCGGAACGAGTACCAGCATTCAAGATCGTCGCCGTCCCAATCGAAGCCGAGCTCGTTGAGGCGCTTGGCGTCTTCCTCGGTCACGTCGTTGCCTTCTGAGACGTAGACCCTGAGGATGTCGTGCTGACAGTTGGTCGGCGAGTAGCTGCCTTCACTGTCGTAGCCCATCAAAATCGTGAGCGCCTCGACGAAGTCTTGAAGCCCGGTGGGGTTCTGCTCCTCGATCTCCTGCTCGACATCTTCGGGTTTCACGTTCTTCTCGGGCACGACGTAACGAGTAGGACCGATCGGTTGACTGCACGAGCCACAAGCCGGAGCTGGCTCAGCAACCTCGAGCTTGGGCTCGCTCTCATCGCCGTTGGTCTGGTCAATGCTGCACGTCCACACGCGCGGCCCCTTGCAGTGCGGGCAGTTCGGTGCCTTGGGCGAGTACACGTCTCGACTCCATCGGTGGCCCTGCTCGCACAGGTAGATCTCGTATCCTTCGTAGCTCATGGCAGTTTCGTTCCGCAGAAGGGACAGAAGTTGATGGTGATGCGCGAGTGACCCCCGTCATGCACCGGCAGCCCCCACTTCGTCAGCGGTGGTCCGACGATCACGCAGTCGCAGTCGTAGGGGGAATCGTGTTGCTCGCACGTCTTGTTGAGGTGCGCCTTCATCATCGAGCAGCATGGGACATGCACCACGGGCGCCGTCACGTTGATCTTTGGAACCTTGACCTCGACGACCGGCGTGCAGGTGTCGCAGCACGAAAACACGCGACCGAAGTCCACTTCGTAGAGCATCTTGCCCCCGCACTCGCAGTGCTTCGGCAATCGAAGGCGCTTCCGTTCACTCTCAAGCATCACGGGCCTCCGCGAGTGCGGCTTGACGTATCTCGTCATGCGCCTCGGTCTGAGCTGCGACCAACATCTCGAGGTGGTCTTCCTCGTGCATCGCTTTGAGCGTCTCCCCTGACGGGAAAAGGAGCGCGAAGGTAATCCCCACGAAGCCTACGATCGCGGCACCCCAACCGAACGGCCACACGAGCACCAAGCTAAACAGGCCGCACATGAGAGCGAGCCTGCGTATCTGGGTGATACGCGGGACGGTCCCGTTGTCTTCGATGGTCACGGCTGGCAGTCGCATCAGTCTGGTCGGGGTGCGGAACACTCCCTGGTTCTACGCAATTTCACGATGGGGATCAGGCCCGGCCCCGCCTGACAGGTCCTCAACGCAAAATCAGACCTGCCAGACGGGGCTCCACCTCGGCCGCGCCATCCCCGGCATCCCACGCAGCCGCAACTCATTGATCCCTGTCATTCTACCCCCGCACAGGGACCTATCCCACGGAGCCCACGATCTTGGGGCCATCAGCCTGCATGGGCCACTCAACCGACACTCGCATGTCTTTCGTTTCCTTGAGGTCTACGCGATGGAGAACGCCCTCCTGAGTGACGAGCGCCTTCATCGTGAACTTTGTCTTCTCGGGTAGGACTCCCTGATCCCTGAGATACTGCGCGATGAGATCACGCAGCTCCGTCCCGTCGAGAAACACAGTGGTTTTGGTCGATACCTGCATGGACGACCCTACCCACAACGACTCAAGATCCTCCAGACCTCGA